>Ga0307515_10005823_pt1 | contig 24871 bp, 18 predicted proteins | sample 17_EM_MG_FD_194513 | JGI IMG/M metagenome (GOLD analysis project Ga0307515, IMG submission 194513) | Populus trichocarpa ectomycorrhiza microbial communities from riparian zone in the Pacific Northwest, United States - 17_EM | ecosystem: Host-associated > Plants > Roots > Unclassified | place... | reverse complement strand
AGATCAGGGCCTGGGCCTGCTCGATCGCCTTGGCGTTGGACGACGCGATCGACACGACGCCGTTGTCGGCGATGTCGATCTGGGCGCCGGTCTGCTCCTGGATCGCGCGGATCGTCTTGCCACCGGGGCCGATGATGTCACGGACCTTGTCCGGCTTGATCTGCACCGTGACGATGCGCGGGGCGTAGATCGACACCTCGTCGCGCGGCGTCGACATCGCGTGGTCCATCTTGTCGAGGATGTGGATCCGGCCGCGCTTGGCCTGCTCGAGCGCCTTCTCGAGGATCTCGCGGGTCAGGCCGTCGACCTTGATGTCCATCTGCAGCGCGCAGATCCCGCGCCGCGTGCCGGTGACCTTGAAGTCCATGTCGCCGAGGTGGTCCTCGTCGCCGAGGATGTCGGACAGCACGACGTAGTCGCTGCCCTCCTTCATCAGACCCATCGCGATGCCGGCGACCGGCGACTTGGTCGGCACGCCGGCGTCCATCAGCGCGAGCGAGCCGCCGCACACCGACGCCATCGACGACGAACCGTTGGACTCGAGGATGTCGGACACCACGCGGATCGTGTACGGGAAGTCCTCGTAGACCGGCACGATCGCCTCGACGCTGCGCTCGGCGAGGAAGCCGTGGCCGACCTCGCGCCGCGACTGGCCGCGCAGCGGCTTGACCTCGCCGGTCGAGAACGGCGGGAAGTTGTAGTCCATGTAGAACGTCTTCTTCCTGTCGCCGAGCAGCGTGTCGAGCTTCTTCTCGTCGTACTTGGTGCCGAGCGTGACCGCGACCAGCGCCTGGGTCTCGCCGCGGGTGAACAGCGCCGAGCCGTGCGCGCGGGGCAGCACGCCGGTCTCGATCGAGATCTGGCGGATCTCGTCGGGGGCGCGGCCGTCGATCCGGCGGCGCGTCGCGAGCGTGGTGCCGCGCGCCCACTTCTTCTCGAGCTTGGCGAACGCCGAGTCGACCTCCTTGGGCTTGCCGAACCCGACCTGGCCCTCGCTGGTCAGCGCGCCGCGGACCTCGAGGTGCAGCGTCGACACCGCGCTGCGGCGCTTGTGCTTGTCCTTGATCGTCATCGCCTCGGCCAGGCGATCCCACGCCAGCTCCTTGACCCGCGCCGAGAGCACCTCGTCGACGACCGGCGGCGAGAACGCGCGCTTCTCCTTGCCGTTGGCGGCGCGCAGCCGCTCCTGGAGCTCGATCAGCGGCTGCACCGCCTGGTGGGCGAACAAGAGCGCGTCGATCACGACGTTCTCCTGCATCTCGGTCATCTCGCCCTCGACCATCATGATCGCGTCCTTGCTGGCGGCGACCACGATGTCCATGTCCGACTTCTCGCGCTCGGCGAACGTCGGGTTGGCGACGAACTCGCCGTCGATCCGGCCGATCCGGACGGCCGCGAGCGGCCCGCCCCAGACCAGATCGGAGATGTGCACCGCGCACGACGCGCCGGTCATCGCCAGCACGTCCGTGGGGTTCTCCCTGTCGAACGACACCACGTTGGCGATGATCTGCGTGTCGATGAACCAGCCCTTGGGGAACAGCGGGCGGATCGGGCGATCCATCAGGCGGCAGATCAGGATCTCGTCGTTGGTGGTGCGGCCCTCGCGGCGGAAGAAGCTGCCCGGGATCTTGCCCGACGAGTAGAAGTTTTCACGGTACTCGCAGGTCAGCGGCATGAAGTCGATGTCGCGCGGCTGCGCCGATCCGGCGGCGGTGACCAGCACCATGCTGTCGCCGCAGCGGATGACGACCGAGCCACCGGCCTGCTTTGCCCACTTCCCGGTCTCGACGATGATCTCTTTGCCGCCGACAATGGCGGTCTCACGAACGAACGGCATACGTGTCCTCTGGGGTGATCACGTCGCCGGCCGGGTTTCGTGGCCTGGTCCCTCTGTCCAACCTCTCGACCTCGCGCGACCTCGGTGCCCAGCGCGACTCTTCGAGCGACTCGACGGAACGATCAAACCAGCGCGATTCCTACGTTCGACGACGCTACAGTGACGGGTTCTTTGGTTCCCGGGCGGTATGGCACAGTCCGGAGAAAAAGAAAAGATCCTGAACCCTCAGGGGTTTTCTTCGATCCTGAGGGGGCTCTCATCCGGGGGCTGGCCAGCGAAGCCCCGGCCGACGCGCCGCCCCGGCCGAGGGGCCAGGGATCGGGCGCAACGCGGCAGTCCGGCGCGACGCGACGCACGGTGGGGTGAATAGGCCGGCTCAGCCGGGCCAAGAGGGGACGAGACGGGAAAGTCCCCTGTTGATCCACCCCGCGCGACGCGCGCGACGCGACGCGCGCTGGGGTGAATCGGCCGGCTCAGCCGGGCCAAGAGGGGACGGGACGGGACGGGAAAGTCCCCTGTTGATCCACCCGCGCGACGCGACGCGCGGTGGGGTGAATCGGCCGGCTCAGCCGGGCCAAGAGGGGACGAGACGGGAAAGTCCCTGTTGATCCACCCGCGCGACGCGACGAGCGGCGGTGGGGTGAATCGGCCGGCTCAGCCGGCCGAGAGGCGACGGGAAAGTCCCCGTTCAGCGACGCAGGCCGAGCGTATCGATCAGCTTGCGGTAGCGCTCGAGGCTCTTGCGCTTGAGGTACTCGAGCAGCGCGCGGCGCTGGCTGACCATCTTGAGCAGACCACGCCGGCTGTGGTGATCCTTGTGGTTGTTCTTGACGTGCTCGGTCAGGTGCGAGATGCGCGCCGTCAGGAGCGCGACCTGGACCTCAGGGGACCCGGTGTCACCCTGGTGCTGCTGGAACTTGGAGATGGTCTCGGCTTTGCGATGGGTAGAAACAGGCATCGGAAACTCCAGTCGCCGTCGGCCGCGTCCCGCTCGAGCGGAACGTGCACCGCGGTCGAGCGCAGATTGGGGGAAACCCGGGCGAGCGTCAAGCGCCGGGGCGGCCTTCCCGGCGGCCCGTCAGCTCGGGAAAAACCCGGTCGTAGACCGTGCGCCCGGTCTCGGCGTGGACCACCGCGAGCAGCCGGCCGGTCTCGTCAAGCAGCTTGAATTGCTCATCTCCTGCCACACCCAGCGCGTCGGCAGGCAGCTGGACGCCGCTCAGCACCTGCGCCACCAGCGCGGCGGGTACGGTCGCCCGCGCCAGATCGATCGCCTGATCGGGCGGTATCAGCGTGGCCTCGCCGAGCCGATCGAGCGTCACGGCCTGCTCGATGGTGAACCGGCCGCTGCGGGTCCGGCGGAGCTCGGCGAGGTGTGCGCCGGCCGCGACCGCCTGGCCGATGTCGGCGACCAGGCTGCGGATGTAGGTGCCCTTGCTGCACGCGACCGCGATCCGGAACCGCGGCGGCTCGAACGCGAGCAGCTCGAGCCGATCGATCCGGATCGCGCGCGGCGCGCGCTCGACCTCCTCGCCGGCGCGCGCGCGGTCGTAGAGCCGCACCCCGCCCTGCTTGATCGCCGAGTACATCGGCGGGATCTGGGTCTGCGCGCCGAGGTGCGCCTCGAGCGCCCGGACCAGCGCGTCGCGCGACACCGACACGGCGCGCTCGCCGGTCACCCGGCCGGTGCGGTCGAGCGTGTCGGTCTCGATCCCGAGCACGCCGTCGGCGATGTACGCCTTGTCGTCGGCGAGCAGGAACTGCGCGATCTTGGTCCCGGCGCCGACGCAGATCGGCAGCACGCCGGTCGCGATCGGGTCGAGCGTCCCGCCGTGGCCGGCGCGGGCGACGCCGAGCGTGCGGCGGACATGGTCGACCGCGGTCGCCGACGACATCCCGGTCGGCTTGTCGATGACGAGGACACCGTGCACGGAGCTCAGATCACTCGCTCGCCGGTTCCTGCGCCGGCTCGAGCACGGGCCGGCTGAAGCGGTTGAACGCCTGGTCGAGCGCGCGCACGACGCGCTCCTTGGTGGTCGAGAGATCGCCGTGCATGTGGCAGCCGCCGGCGCCGGGGTGGCCGCCGCCGCCCAGCATCATGCAGACCTTGCCGACGTCGACCTTCTCGCTGCGCGACCGCATCGAGACCCGGACGCCGCCGCCCTTGGCGGTGGTGAGCAGCACGCCGACCTGGACGCCCTCGACGTTGCGCGCCCAGTTGACCATGCCCTCGATGTCCTCCCACGACGCCCGGGCGCCCTCGACCATGTCGGTGGTGACGCTGAGCACGCCCGCGCGGCCAGCGCAGTGCAGCTCGAGCGTCGACAGCACCGATCCGAGCAGCCGCAGCTTGCCCGGGCTCGGGCGCTCCTCGAGCGAGGCCGCGATCGCCGACGGCACGACCCCGGCGCGGATCAGCTCGGCGGCCACCGACAGCACCTCGGCGTTGGTGTTGGCGTGGCGGAACCCGCCGGTGTCGCTGATCAGCGACACGTACAACGGGATCGCCGCCTCGACCGTGATCGGCCAGCCCTCGCGCTGGGCGATGCGATGGACCAGCACGCCGACCGCCGCGGCGCTGGGATCCCACACCGCGATGTCGCCGAACGGGTGGCCGCTGGCGTGGTGATCGAGCGTGATCAGGTGGCCGCAGACCTCGGGCGGCGGCAGGGTGTCGCCGAGCAACGTGACGTCGGCGCAGTCCACGACGATCGTGCAGTCGAACCGCTCGTCGAACGAGATCGTCTGCACCGTGGTCCCGACCAGCGGCAGCCACTTGTAGCGCCGCGCGATCGGATCGGCCGAGTAGATCACCGCGGTCTTGCCGCGGGCGCGGAGCAGCGACGCCAGCCCAGCCATCGAGCCGGTGCCGTCGCCGTCGGGCCGGCGGTGGCTGGTCAGCAGCACGCGCTCGGCGCTGCGCAGCACGTCGCAGGCGCGCTGCGTCGCCTCCGCGACGGTCGGCACCTCGATCGGCGCGGTCACGCGGCGAGGCGGCTCGTTCATGTCGAGTCCTCGTCGTCGCCGGGCGACACGGGATCCGGCACCGCGGGTGCCGGTGCCGCGGGTGCCGGTGCCGCGGGTGCCGCGGGTGCGGGTGCCGCGGGTGCCGCGGGCGCAGGCGGCGCAGCCGGCTCGCGGCCGGCGGCGCGGGCGCGGGCCTCGTCGTCGCGGATGATCGCGGCGAGCTTCTCGGTCATGTCGATCGACTGATCGCGGATGAACCGCAGCTCCGGCGCGTGCTGCAGGTTGAGCTCGCGCCCCGTCGGACCGCGCAGGAACCCGGCGGCCTTGGCCAGCCCGGCGAGCGCGCCGTCGACGGTCGCGTCGTCGCCGATGATCGAGACGTAGACCATCGCCACCGACATGTCGACGTTGAGCTCGACCCGGGTGACCGTGATCAGCGTCGCCGCGACGACCCGCGGATCGCGGACCTCGCGCGAGATCAGCTCGGTCAGGACGTCGCGCAAGCCGTGCTCGACGCGTTGCTTGCGCTGGCTCACGGCTAGCCTTCCTCCCGCCACGCCGCGGGGACCCAGTCATCGCCGGCGACGGCCTTGTCGCCCGAGCCGGTCCGGTCGTCGATCACCGCGATCGGCGCGGCCTCGGCGTCGAACGTGATCGCGTCCTTGGCGATCGCGGTGATCTCGGCGCCGCCGGCGGACATCGCGACCCGGACGACCTCATCGATCAGCGCCAGCGCCTTCTGGCGATCGCTGCTGGCGATCGCGACACCGAGCTCGCCGCGGCTCCACGAATCCTTGACCTCGGACGACCCGACCTCGCTGACGAACACACCGAGGCGATCGCGGACGCGATCCTTGATCCGCCGGATCACCATGCGCTTTTCCTTCAGCGAATGGGCATCCGCGAAGAGCAGGCTGAGCCGGGCCATACCGACGTACACAGCCTCACCCTACCCCGGGCGCTTCGGGCGTGCCAAGGACGCACCGCCGCCACCAGCGACTCTCTGCACTGCACTGACCTGCAGTAGTCGGTGGCACGACGGGTCCAGCGAGCTTCCGGGCACACCCCTTGCGCTGGGCCAGGAGCGAGCTCAGAGCTGCGCGGCCTCCTCGATCACCTCGTAGGCCTCGATCACGTCGTTCTGCTTGATCTCGTTCCAGCCGGCGACCATCACGCCGCACTCGTAGCCCTGCTGGACCTCGCTGACGTCGTCCTTGAACCGCCGCAAGCTGCCGACCTTGCCCTCGTAGACCTGGACCGCGTCGCGGATGATCCGGAGGTGCGCCTTGCGGGTGATCTTGCCCTCGGTGACCATGCAGCCGGCGACCGTGCCCATCTTGGGGATCGAGAACGTGTCGCGGACCGCCAGCTTGCCGATCGCCACCTCGCGCTTGATCGGCGCCAGGAGGCCGGCCATCGCCGCCTTCACGTCGTCGAGCGCGTCGTAGATGATGTCGTAGAGCCGGATCTCGACGCCTTCCTGCTCGGCGTGCTTGCTGCTCTTGCCGGCCGGACGGACGTGGAAGCCGACGATGATCGCGCCGCCCGCATGGGCGAGGTTGACGTCGGTCTCGGTGATGCCGCCGACCCCCGCCGCGATCACGTTGACCTTGACCTTCTCGGTCGACAGCTTCGTCAGCGAGGCCTTGATCGCCTCGGCCGAACCCTGGACGTCGGCCTTGAGCACGACCTTGAGCTCCTTGATCGCGCCCTCGGAGTTGCGCTCCATCAAGTTCTCGAGTGAGAACCGCTGCTTGGACGACAGCTCGCGCTTGCGCTCCTGCTGCCGGCGGTGCTCGACGACCTGCTTGGCGACCTTGTCGTCCTCGGCCGCGTTGACCTGATCGCCGGCCTCGGGCACACCGTCGAGGCCGAGCACCTCGATCGGCGTGGACGGCCCGGCCTCGTCGAGCGAGTTGCCGCGATCGTCGAGCATCGCGCGGACCTTGCCGAACGTGCGGCCCGCGACGAGCATGTCGCCGACCCGCAGCGTGCCCTCCTGGATGAGGATCGTGGCCATCGGGCCGCGGTTGCGGTCGAGCCGGGCCTCGATCACCAGGCCCGACGCCTGCTTGTCGGGATTGGCGCGGAGCTCGAGGAAGTCGGCCGTGGCCGCGATCTGCGCGAGCAGGTTCTCGATGCCCTCACCGCGCAGCGCCGAGACGTTGGCGTAGATCGTATCTCCGCCCCACTCCTCGGGGATCAGCCCGTGATCGGCGAGCTGCTGGCGCACGCGATCGGGCGCGGCGTCCGGCATGTCGATCTTGTTGACCGCCACGATGATCTTCACCCCCGCGTCCTTGGCGTGCGCCAGGGCCTCGAGAGTCTGCGGCATCACGCCGTCGTTGGCGGCGACCACCAGCACGACGATGTCGGTGGCCTGGGCGCCGCGGGCGCGCATCTCGGTGAACGCCTCGTGGCCCGGGGTGTCGAGGAACACGATGTCGCCGTGGCCCGGCGCCGCGACCTTGTAGGCCGCGACGTGCTGGGTGATGCCACCGGCCTCCCCGGCCGCGACCCGCGCCTTGCGGATCGAGTCGAGCAGCGTGGTCTTGCCGTGGTCGACGTGACCCATGACGGTCACGACCGGCGAGCGCGGCGTCATCTGCTCGGACTCATCGACCTTCTGCGCGAACACGTCCTCTTCCTTGAAGGCGACGTTCTGGACCTCGTAGCCAAACTCGCTGGACAGGATCTGGGCGGTGTCGAAGTCGATCGAGGCGTTGATGTTCACCCCGGTCATGCCCATGCCCCAGAGCTTCTTCAGCACCTCGGGCGCCTTGATGCCCATGTTGCGCGCGAGGTCGGCGACCGTGATCGTGTCCTCGATCCGGATCACGCGCTTGTGCTCGGCGGGCGTGGTGATCGTGGTCTGCTTGCCCTTCTTGCCGAGGGGCAGCTTCTTGCGGCCGAAGTCGTTGTGCTGGCCGGGGCGACCGCCCGGGCGCGGACCGCCGCGCTGCTGCTGCTGCTGCGCGAACCGGCCGCGGATCGGGTTGACCGGCTGCGGGCCCGGCGGCGGGCGGCCGGTGGCCGGGGTCCGCTCGGTGATCTTGATGCGCGGCGGCAGCGAGATCACGGTGCCAACCGCGGGGCGCGACGGATCGCGCGTCGGCGGGACCGGCGCCTGCTCGCCGTTGTCGCTGCTGTGGACCTCCTCGTTGGCGCGGGGCGGCTCGCGCTCGGCGGTGCGGGCGCGGGCGCGCTCGAGCTCACGCTCGAACTGGCTGCGCGCGTCCATCGTCGGCTCGGGGCGCTTGTGCTCGATCTGCGGCGTGCGTGGCGAGACCACGCGCGGTGGCAGCGGGGTCGACGGCGGCGGGGTGTTGGTCCGCTCGGGCGCCCGCATGGTCTGGGTCTGACCCGCGTCGCCGCCGCGGCCGACGACGTGCGGACCGGCGACGATCACGCGCGACCTGGGGCGATCGCCGTGCGCCGACATCGGCGCATCGGAGCGCCGTCCGACATCGACCGAGGTCGGCCGATCGACGGTGCGAGCCGGCCCATGATGAGGTGGGCGGTCGTGACCGCCTCCGGCGGGGCGATGCTCGCGGTCGGGCGTGCGCTCCGGCATCCGCTCCGGCGCGCGCTCGACGCGCTGCACCGGCGGCGACTCGGACGCCCGTCCGGCGCGCTCGGGCCGCTCGGCCCGAGGCTCGGGCCGCGCACCCGGCTCCGGGGCGCGTTCGACCGCGCGAACCGGCGGTGGCTCGGGTGCGCGCTCGGCCGGCGCGCCCGCCTCGCTGCGCGCACTCGCGGCCTCGGGCCGCGAGCTGCGATCTGTACGCTCGGACCGATCCGCTCGCTCCGCGACCTCGCGCGGCTCGGCCGGACGCTCCGCCTGCGCGGGCTGCCTGGCGGACTCGTCCTGCGCCTCGACGCGCGGCTCCGCCCGTGGCTCGCCCCGTGACTCGGTGCCCGGTTCCGTCCGCTCGACGCGCGGCTCCGGCGGCGACTCCGCCCGCTCGGCTCCGGCGGCGCGCTCTCGCTCGCCTCCGGCGGCGCGTTCTGAGCTGGCAGGTCGCTCGGCTCCGGCGGCTCCGGCCGGCCGTTCGCTGCGTTCCGGGCGCGGCTCCACCGACCGCGCCTCCACCGGGCGCGATTCGGCCACCGGCGGCGGGGCCGCGGACTCGGGTGCGCGCATGACGGGCCTTGGCGACGACGATGCCGCGCTCGAAGGCGTCTGCGGTGTATCTTCGGCAACGACGCGGCGACGAATCACCGGCGCGGGGCCTGCGGGAGCCGGACGCTCCGGCTCGGCCTGAGGCGTACGTGCCCGGATCGGCTCGCGTTCCGTGCTGCGCTCCTCGCCAGCCGACTCGTTGGGCCGTTCGCCGCTCGACCTGCGCCGCAGCACGGCACCGCCGGGTGCGAGCGGCCGGGTCTGCTGCGGCTGGGCAACGGACTGCTTCTCTTTTTCCAGAGACCGCTTGATGCGAGCAACGTCGTCTGCGTCGAGCGAAGACATGTGGTTATTCACTTCGAGACCGAGCGCTCGGATCTTCGCGATGAGGTCCTTGTTAGGGATGCCCACCTCTTTGGCAATCTCATAGACGCGCATCTTCGCTCCGGTCGTCCTTCGCCTTGATCCGAGGGGGCATTTCTACAGTGTCTCCACCCACAAGGCCAGGGTCGTTTTGACTAGCGTTTTGGAGGGGTTGATCCCCCAAATTGTCTACGGTCGGTGACATCTGGGACATGATCCCCAAAACATCCGCAGGGCGGACTGCCCGGCGAAGGCTCCGGGAGAGCCCCGCCGCGGTCACGCACGCCTTGCTGGCGTGAATATAAGCCCCGCGTCCGGGGCGCCGGGTGGCACGTCCAGCCGGCCCGGAATCGGGCGGCGGGAGCAGCGGGGGTTGAGATGTGGCCCCGGACCTGGGCCATGAGCTGGGATCGATGATCAGACGCGGTCCATCGAGCACGAGCCGAACGAGCTCGCGCTGCGGAACGGTCTTCCTGCAGCCGGTGCAGGTGCGCATGGCGACGTGGGAACTCAGGACGACACCTCCGAAAGCCAGCTGATCGCGCGCTGGCGTAGCCGCGCGAGATCGCCCATGTCGATACCTGTCGAGGTCGCGATCGATTCGATCGGTGTCTTGATCAGGTCCTCGGGCGAGTGAATGTTGGCGGTCGCGAGCACGTTGAGCACGTCCTCGTCGACGCCATCGAGCTCCAGCAACTGCTGGGGGCCCGACATGTGGGTTCGGCGCTCGGCTTCCTTGCGCGCATCGTCGCGCCGCCGGCCGCCCGAGGCCATGTACTGCTGGGCCGACTCGATGATCCGGCGGGCACCATCGGGGCCGCCGGTCCCGGGCAACCCGGCGAGCTCCTCGACGTGCGCGCGGCCGAGCTCGCCGACCGAGCGCCAGCCGAGCTTGAACAGCGTGTCCGCGATCGCGGTGTCGAAGCCCGCGCTGTCGATCGCCTGCGAGATCTGCTCCTTGGCGCGGCGCTCGAGCTCGTAGATCTTCGACTCGCTGTGGATGTCGATCCGCCAGCCGGTGAGCTGCGACGCGAGCCGGACGTTCTGGCCCTTCTTGCCGATCGCCAGCGACAGCTTGTCGTCGGGGACGATCAGCTCCATGCGGTGGCCTTCGGCATCGATGATCACGCGCGACACCTCGGCCGGGGCGATCGCGTTGCACACGAACCGCGCCGGATCGTCGTCGTACGGCACGATGTCGATCTTCTCGCCGCGCAGCTCCTGGACCACGGCCTGGACCCGGCTGCCCTTCATGCCGACGCAGGCGCCGACCGGGTCGACATCGCGGTCGCGCGACGACACCGCGATCTTGGCGCGCGCGCCGGGCTCGCGGGCGCTCGACTCGATGCGGACGATCTTCTCGTAGATCTCGGGGACCTCCTGCTCGAACAGCTTCTCGAGCAGGCCCTTGTGGGTGCGCGACAGGATGACCTGCGGCCCGCGCGCGTTGCGATCGATGTCCAGGCAGTACGCCTTGATCGTGTCGCCGACGCGATAGCTCTCGCGCGGCACCTGCTCGCGCATCGGCAGCACCGCCTCGGCCTTGCCGATGTCGATGACCAGCGCGCCGCGCTCGAACCGGCGCACGATGCCGGAGATGATCTCGCCCTTGCGGTCCTTGAACTCGTTGTAGACGTTGTCGCGCTCGGCCTCGCGGACCCGCTGGTAGATCACCTGCTTGGCGGTCTGCGCGGCGATCCGGCCGAACTTCTTCGACGCGTTCTTCAGGTCGATCAGGGCGCCGAACTTCTCGTCCTGCTCGCGCGCGCGGTCGTCGTCCTCGGAGCGGTAGAACACCTGGAACAGGAGCTCGTCGCCGAGCTCGGCCTCGAGGCCGGCCTTGTGGGCCTCCGACACCGTGATCTCGCGGCCCTCGATCGCGTCATCCTCGTCGACCACGTTGACGATCAGGAACAGATCGACCGAGCCGGTCTCGGGATTGAACTTCGCTTCCATCTCCCGGTTCATGCCGAACGTGCGTTTGGCCGCGGTCAAGATCGCCTGCTCGAGCGCGTTGATCAGCACGCTCTTGTCGATGTTCTTGTCCCGGCCGACTTGCTCGAGGACCATGTCCAGTTTGGCTTCCATGGCTATCGTTCCTTGTTGTCTGCGTCGCTGCCCGAGTCGCTGGCTGCCGACGCGCGATGCGGTGATTCGGGCCGATGGCGCGGCTCGGCGCTGGTGGTTCCCGACTTCCGGCTCGGCCGATGTCCGGGCTTGATCGGCTTGGGCGCGGGCTTGCCGACGCCGCGCTTGCCCTTCATCACGGCGTCCCAGTCGGGCACGAGCTTGGCGTGATCGATATCGTCGAGCGGCAGGCGAAACGTCTGGTCGCCGCAGTCGATCACGACGCAACCGTCCTCGAACCCCTGCAGCGCGCCCCTGAAGTTGCGGCGCTCTCCCGACGCCAGCTGGAGCGGCGTGTAGAGCTGGATCTTGGCCTCGCTGCCGGCGAAGTGCCGGTAGTGCTCGGCGGTGCGCAGCGGGCGATCGATGCCCGGCGAGCTGACCTCGAGGTTGAACGCCTGTGGGATCGGATCCTCGACGTCGAGCACTGCCGAGAGCTCGCGCGACAGGCCCTCGCAGGCCGAGAGATCGACGCGCTCCGACGGGACCTCGTCGGGATCGATGTGCTCGGCGAGCGGCGTGTCCACCGCCACGCGCAGCGTCCACCCGCCCTGCTCGAGGGCGAAGCGCAGGTCGACCAGCTCGAAGCCGCCGGCCTTGCAGACCGGTTCGACGATCGAGATCAGTCGCTGGATCAGTGGAGTTCGGGGCACGATGTATTGCGGGGTGGTGAGAGACGGGTGCGCAGGCAGTGAGCACCGAGAAAGCGATGACAACAGGGCCGAAAAAAAAGGTGGCCGAAGGGCCACCTCTACCGCGAAGCGATTGAAGCTGTCGGATTGGGTACCACCGCTTGGATCGAGGAGCAAGGGGATTCCTCCACGTAGAAGAAGGACGATCTCTCGTAGTTACGCCGTGCTACCTAACGAGTCATGGGCTCTTGGCAGCTTCGTGTCGGCGCGATCCAGCTGTGTTCCTCGAACGATCTGAGCGCCAACCTCGCGAGATGTCGTGAGCTGACGGCTCAGGCAGCCGCCGAAGGTGCCCGACTGGTGGTGCTGCCCGAGTGCTTCTCCTTCCTGGGCCGAGGTGAGGGCGAAAAACTGGGCCATGCGGAGATCTTCGATGCGTCGGACGTGGCGCCGGCCGCTCCCGGCTTCGTGCCGGCTTCTGCCGACCCCGCCGAGCCCACGCCACCGGCCGCCGCGGGCCCTGTCCTCACCGCGCTGCGCGAGCTCGCGACCAGGCACGGCATCTGGATCGTCGGCGGCGGTACGCCCGAGCGCGTGCCCGGCGACGCGCGCCGGACCTACAACACCGCGATCGTCGTCGATCCGCGCGGCGAGCTGGTCGCCCGCTACCGCAAGATCCACCTGTTCGACGTCGAGATCCCCGGCGGGGCCGTCCTGCGCGAGTCCGACTCGACCGCGCGCGGCAACGATCTGGTCGTCGTGGACATCGACGGCGCGCCGGTCGGCGTATCGATCTGCTACGACGTTCGCTTCCCCGAGCTCTACCGCAAGCTGGTCAAGGACATGGGCGCCGAGGTCCTCCTCGTCCCGGCGGCCTTCACCGCACACACCGGCGCGGCGCACTGGCACCTGCTGCTGCGCGCCCGTGCCATCGAGGACCAGGCGTGGGTGATCGCGGCGGCGCAGTGGGGCCGCCACAGCGAGAAGCGCGAGAGCTACGGCCACACCCTGATCGTGGACCCGTGGGGCACGGTCGCCGGCGAGCGCGCCGAAGGCGACGGCGTCGTGGTCGCGACGATCGACGGTGCGGCGGTGGCCAAGCGCCGTACGCAGATGCCGTGCCTCTCGCACGCTGTCCTGTTGCGCTAAAACATGGTCGCATTGACGGGAGCCATTGGAGCTCGACCGCGCGACGCGACGCGACGCGCGGTCGCCAGTCGTGAATGATCCGCCCGGCTTCGCCGGGCCATCCCCCCGTGGGGGGCCATGGGAACGCCCCCTCTGGATCGACGCGCCGCGATCCCGGGATCGCCTCGAAGCCAGGGATCTCGCGCGGTTCGGTGTCAGACCCGAGCACTAGCGTGCGAGCGTGCAACTGCGCCTCCGCCGTGTCGACGAAACCCTCGTCTCCAAGCTCGCCGGGGCGCTCCGCGTGCGTCCAGCGACCGCGCGTTGCCTGGTCGGCCGCGGCGTGACCGAGCCGCGCGATGCCCAGTGCTTCATTGATCCGCGGCTCGCCGCGCTCCGGCCGCCGACCGGGCTCGCCGGGATGTCCCGAGCGGTGGGCCGGATCGCCGATGCGGTGATCGGCGGCCGGCGGATCGGCGTGTTCGGGGACTATGACGTCGACGGCGTGACCACCGCGGCGCTGCTGACGTCGTTCCTGCGCGGCGTCGGCGCGACCGTCGAGGTCGCGGTGGCCCGGCGGGACGCGGGCTACGGATTCACGCCGGCGGCGGCCGCCGACTTCGCGGTGCGCGGCTGCGAGGTCATCGTGACCGGCGATTGCGGTACCAGCGACCTGGACGCGATCGCGGTCGCGGCGGGCCGCGGGATCGACGTCATCGTCGTCGATCATCACACCGTCCCCGGCGCCGATGTCGTGCACCCGGCGATGGCGCTGGTGAACCCGTATCGCGCGGATTCCACGTTCCCGTTCCGCGGCATGGCCTCGGTGGGCCTGGCGTTCTACGTCGCCGCGGCCGTGCGCACCGAGCTGCGCGAGCGGCGCTACTTCGAGCGCGCGGGGCGGACCGAGCCGGATGTCCGCGAGCTGCTCGATCTGGTGGCCCTCGGCACGATCGCCGATCTGGTGCCGCTGGCGAGCGAGAACCGCATCCTGACCGCGCTCGGTATGCGCCGGCTGCAGAGCCGCGCGCGTCCGGGCGTGGCTGCGCTGCTCGCCGCAGCGGGCGTGCCCGAGGAGCGCGAGGTCGACGCGCGCATGGTGGCGTGGAAGCTGGCGCCGCGGATCAACGCGCCAGGCCGGCTCGGCGCCGCCACGCCATCGCTCGCCCTGCTGCTCGCCGACGCAACCTCGGCCGCGGAGTGCGCCCAGGCGCTCGAGGCCGCCAACGCCGAGCGGCGGACGCTGCAGGACCGGGTGATGGCCGAGGCGCTCGAGCAGCTCGGCGACCGCGATCCGGGGCCCGCCGTGGTGATCGCCGGCGAGGGCTGGCCCGCCGGCGTGGTTGGCATCGTCGCGGCCAAGCTGGTCGATCGCTATCAGCGCCCGGCGTTCGTCGTCGGCATCGATCCCGAGACCGGCATTGGCCGCGGCTCGGCCCGGACCGCGGGCGGCGTGAACCTCTACCGCGCGCTGTGCGATGCCGCGCCGTGGCTCGACAAGTACGGTGGTCACGCGGCCGCGGCCGGGTTCACGGTGCGCCGCGAGTCGATGGCGCCGCTCTGCGAGTCGCTCGGCGCAGCGTGCGCCCGGCTCGCCGCCGGCTCCGGCCCGGTCGTCGCAGGCCGCGACGTCGATGCCGAGGTCCGGCTCGCCGATGTCGACGAGCGGCTCGCCCAGGAGCTCGCCGGCCTGGGGCCGTTCGGCCAGGACAACCCGTCGCCGCTGCTGGTCACCCGCAACGTCCGGGTCTCCGCCGCGCGCCGGGTCGGCGACGGCTCGCACCTCAAGCTCACGCTCGAGGACGATAGCTCCACCACCCGCACCGCCATCGGCTTCCAGCTCGGCGATCGCGAGGTCGAGGTCGGCGCGCGCGTCGACCTCGCGTTCCTGCCCACGGTATCGACCTGGCAGGGCCGGCGCAGCGCCGAGCTCGAGCTATCCGATCTGGCGATCGTTTCCTAGCCGCGCTATCCCAGCGGCGTGGCCAGCACGAAGGGCGACGACGAGGTACCGCGGCTCCCGCGCGGCCGCGGCCTCAAGCTATCCGGTCCCCAGCTGTTCCGGATCGTCGGGCTGGCCGCGCTGCTGGTGTTCCTGATCGCGACGCAGCGGCCATGCGCCAACGCGGTATCGAGCTTCGTGACCAGCTTCGGCGACAAGGGCTCGGCCGCGACGACGATGCCGCGCCCCGGCACCGTCGACCTGCCGTCCGGCTCGAACGGCGGGGCCGGCTCTGCATCCGGGCCAGGCGGCAGCGCCGGCGGCGATCTCGACGGCTACGAGCGCCTGCGGCCCGGCATGACCGAGGACGAGGTCAAGGCGGTGATCGACCGCGCCCGGGCGAAGGCGGGCAGCGCGAGCGGCCCGCCGCGTTGACGCAAGCGGAAACGCCGGCAAGCGTGCGACGCGAGGCCGGCCGCCGCGGACCGCCTGCCTGTCGCCTACTCCTCTGGCGAGGGGGCGGCGTCGGAGGACTCAGCGGGAGAAGCCATCGGGACGAGCGCCGGGCGGCGGCGAGCCGGCACCGGGCCGGAGTACCACTTGCGCGAGATCCACATGAACAGCGGCGCGGCGAGGAAGATCGACGAGTACGTCCCGACGATCACGCCGATGTTCATGGCGAACGCGAAGTTCCGCACCATGCCGGTGCCGAAGATGTTCATGATCAGCGTGGTCGCGAACACCGTCGACGACGTCAGGATCGTGCGGACCAGCATCTCGTTGATCGAGATGTCGATGATGCGCTCGATCTTCTTGTCCTTGAGCTTGGCCTGGTTCTCGCGGATCCGGTCGAACACGATCACCGTGTCGTTGACCGAGTAGCCCATGACCGTGAGTAGCCCCGCCACCGAGACCAGCGAGACGTCGGACCACGTCACGGCGAACACGCCGATCACCATGACGGCGTCGTGGATCGTGGCGAACGCGGCGCCTGGCGCGTACCGGATATCGAACCGGAACGCGAGGTAGAGCATGATCAGGAAGATCGAGTAGATGATCGACTTGGTGGCGTCGTCGCGCAGCTTGTCGCCGGCCTTCGCGCCGACGCCGTAGCTCTGGTAGACGATGACGTCGGCGTTGGTGAGCTGCTTCTCGAACAGCTGCTGAAACTGCCGGTCGATGCCCCACATCGAGAACACCTCGGAGACCTCGCCGGTGCCCTCGTCGGGCTGGGAGTAGTGCTGCTCCTCGGTGGGGGTCCACAGCTTGAGCTCGAGGCCCGACGCCGCGAAGATCGGCCTGGCCTCGTCGTTCTTGATGAACTTCTTGCTGCGGACGCGGAGAGTGTCGCCGGACCAGGTCGCCCGGATCAGGTCGTGGTCGGCGAACTTCTTCTGGAAGTCGTCGAGCGCCTTGGCCTCGGCCTCGGGCTTGAGCGCCGAGAACCGCGGGGTGCGGACGATGATACCCGCGATGTGGTCCTCGTCGCCGGTCTTGTCGTTGCGCTCGCTCCAGTCGATCTCGGAGACGTCGAAGCCCTGCTCGCCGGCCTTGCCGAGCATGTCGCGGATCTTGGCCGGGTCGACCTTGACGGTCTGGTGGGTCTGCTTGTCCTTGAACGCGTAGTGGATCTCGGTGCCACCCTTGAAGTCGATGGTCCAGTTCATGTACTCGCCGCGCACCGCCTTGTTGACGAACAAGGCGCCAACGGACGCGGCCATGAGCAGGATCGAGATGATGATCCAGATCTTGAACTTCGCGACGAACGCGAAGTTGTTCCCCGGCGGCAGCAGATAACGGAACTTGTGATGATCGGTCATGGGATCGCCGCCTCAGATCGAGATGGTCGCCAGCTGGCCCTTCTTCCTGGAGATGTACCAGTCGAAGAAGATGCGAGTGACCCAGATGTTGGTGGACAGCGTGGTGAAGACGCCGACGAGCAGCATCACAGCGAAGCCCTTGATCGGACCCGAGCCGTACTGCAGGAGCACCCAGCCGGAGGCCGCCGTGGTCAGCTGGCCATCGAGGATCGCCGAGAACGCGCGCGAGAACCCGAGGTCGACGGCGCCGCGCACCGATTTGCCGAGTAACAGCTCGTCGCGTATTCGCTCGTAGATCAGGATGTTGCCGTCGACCTCCATGCCGATCGACAGCACGATCGCCGCGACGCCGGGCAAGGTCAGGGTGGCCCCGAACGCGGCCATCACCGCGAGCGTCATCACGATGTGGAACACGACCGCGAACACCGCGATCCAGCCCGACCAGCGATAGATCCCGACCATGATCAGGACGACGAGGATGATGCCGATGATGAACGACAGCTTGGTCTTGTCGATCGCGTCGGCGCCGAGCGTGGGGCCGAGCTCGGACTCGCTCTGCTTGATCAGCGGGGCCGGCAGCGAGCCGGTCCGCAGCACGTTGACCAGGTCCTCGCGCTCGCGCTCCTGGCGGAGCACGTCACCGCCGCCCAGCGTGATCGACGCGCGGCCGCCGCGGATCGCGCCGTTGATGATCGGTGCGCTGCGAACCTTGTCGTCGAGGATCGTCGCGAGCTTCTTGCCCACGATCTGCGAGGTCAGATCACCGAAGATCCGGCCGCCGAAGCGGTTGAAGTCGAGCAGCACGACCGGCCGGCCGGTGTTCGGATCGTTGCTCGGCTGCGCGTTCGAGATCCCCGAGCCGGTGAGCCGCACCGCGCGCTCGAGGTAGTAGGTGCGCCACACGGTGCGCGTATCCTTGGCCGTCAGATCGGGATAGATCGGCTCGTAGCCGATCTGGTGGTCGTCGGGGATCTTGAACGTCGGATCGGTCGAGATCAGGCCCTTGTAGTCGAGGTCCTTGTCGCCGAACAGGTAGCGCTCGATCGCCTGCCGGCCGGTGACCTTGCAGCGGGTCTCGCCAGACCTCGCGGTGGTGGCGCAGCTGTGCTTGTTGGCCCACGCGACCGGGACGCTCTCCTCGCGGTCGTAGGCCTCGAGGTAGAAGTCCGAGTGCGAGGTGTTGCCCTCCTCGGGCCGCCACTGGTCGACGCGGATCTTGATGGCGAGCTTGGCCGCCTCCGGATCGGTGGGCGCGTCGCCGCCCTTGGCGCTGCCGATGTGGTTGAACAGCTTGGTCATGTACTCGGAGCCGTCGTCGACGACCTTGAACTCGAGCTTGGAGGTCTGCGCGATGATGTCGCGGGTCTCCATCATGACGGGGTCCTTGGGATCGCCAGGCAGCTCGACGATGATGTCGTCGCCCTTCTCGACCACGCTGGGCTCGGACACGCCCTTCTCGTTGATCCGCTCGCGGATCGTGGTGACCGCGTTGGCCAGCGCCGACTTCTTGATCCCGTCGGCGTAGCTCGTCGACACCTTGAAGCAGATCGCGTTGGGCCCGTCGTCCGGGCTGCAGTCGCGACTCTCGACGGTATCGCCGTGGTCCGCGCGGACCTGGCTCTCGATCTCGGCCTTCTTCGCGCCGTCCTCGAGGACGATGGTCACGGCGCCGAGCGGGATCGCCGGCGTCTTGACCTTGGCCTTGGTCCTGTCGTCGCTGAACCGGGCGTCGAGATCACGCTTGATCTCGGACGCCTTGTCCTCGACCGCGCGGTCGAGCGCGATCGTGTAGACGATGTGAACGCCGCCCTGCAGATCGAGCCCGAGGCTGATCTTCTTCTTGAACGGAAACCACGACGGCAACGAGTCGGCGCCCGGCCACGTCGGAGCGAGCAAGCCTGCACACAACAGGAGCCCGACCAGCAGCGCGACGGTACGCCACTTGAGACTGCGATCCATGATGTCCCCCAGCCCTGCGGGCTTATGCGGCGCTCTTGGTGGCCGTTGCCGGGACCTTGCCGTCCCACCGGCCTTCGACGTAGGCACGGGGGACCCGTACCCGCACCTTCTCCTGAAGCTCGAGCACCAGGACGCCGTCTTCGCCGACGCCCGTGATCTTGCCGATCAGGCCGCCGCGCGTGATGACTTCGTCACCTTTGCCGAGCTTCTGCAGCACTGCCTGGTGCTCTTTCTGCTTTCGTACCTGGGGTCGAATCAGGACGAAGTAGAAGATCACGAACATCAGCAGAATCGGAGCTAACTGCATCATCCCTTGCATGGCGGCTAGACCTCGGAAATTCCCGGGGTTCGTAGCATCGGGCGCCTATGGGGTCAAGCGCGACGGCCGGCGCTCAGGATGTCGTCGCGGAGCCGGCGGACGTGGCGAGCGTAGAACGTGAGGTTGTGCAGGGTTGCGAGCCGCGAGTACAGGATCTCTTTTGCGACGTAGAGGTGCCGCAGGTAGGCGCGCGAGTGGTCGCGGCACGTCGCGCACGGACATTCGGGGTCGATCGGGCCGAAATCGGTGCGGTACTGCGCATTCGGGATATTCACCCGCTCGCCCTGCGTGAACAGGTAACCATTGCGCGCGTTGCGGGTCGGCATCACGCAGTCGAACATGTCGATGCCGGCGGCGATGCCGCGCTCGAGGTCGCGCGGCGTGCCCACGCCCATCAGGTAGCGCGGGCGCTCGGCGGGCAGCGTGTGGGCGATCTCGTCGAGGATGCGGTAGGTCTCGTCGAGGCTCTCGCCGACCGCGAGGCCGCCGAGCGCGTGGCCGTCGAAGTCGAGCGCGGTGATCTCGGCGGCGTGGCGCCGGCGCCGCTCGGCGTCGATGCCGCCCTGCACGATCCCGAACAGCGCCTGGCCGGCCGGGCGCGGCGCGGCGCGGCAGCGAGCGGCCCAGGCGGTGGTCCGCGCCAGCGCGACCTCGTGGACCTCCGGCGCGGCGTCGCCCGGCGGACACTCATCGAAGCACATCGCGATGTCCGAGCCGAGCACGGCCTGGATGTGCATCGAGACCTCGGGGGTGAGCCGGTGCTTGCTACCGTCGATGTGCGACCGGAACGTGACGCCGTCGTCGTCGATCTCGTTGATCGCGGCGAGCGAGAACACCTGGAAGCCGCCCGAGTCGGTGAGGATCGGCCGGTCCCACGCCGAGAACCGGTGCAGCCCGCCGGCGGCCTCGATCACCTCGAGGCCGGGCCGCAGGTACAGGTGGTAGGTGTTGCCCAGGATGATCCGGGCGTCGAGCGGTTCGGCGCGGAGCTCGGCGGGGGTCATCGCCTTGACGGTGCCGAGGGTGCCGACCGGCATGAACACCGGCGTCGGGATCTCGCCGCGCGGGGTGTGCAGGATGCCGGCGCGGGCGTGACCGTGGGTGGCGAGCACCTCGAACGAGAACCCGGGGGTTGGCAGATCGAACCGCACGAGCGCGGGGTTATACAGGGGCTGGCGGATTTCGCACCGTGCCGCTGCAGATTGCGCGGCGGTTTTGCGTGATTCCCTGCCGTCCGCCGAGGTCCAGCAGCGGTGCATGGACTGGGCGCTCGCGAGCTACCGGGCCGCGCCGTTCCACAAGCACGGCAGCGAGTACACCGCCAACGGCGTCGACATCTCGCAGGTCGGTGCGGATCCGGCGGCGGGCGAGGTGTTCGAGGTCGGCCGCGCCAAGGCGACCACGAAGAAGTTCAACGTGGTCGTCGTGCTCGACGTCCACGATCAGCCGCACGTCTACTCGGCGTATCCGGTGCCGTGACCGGCGGCGCGATCAGCCGGCGCGGTGGAGCAAGCTCGCGTCGCCGTAGCTGAAGAACCGGTAGCGCGCGGCGACGGCGTGGCGGTACGCGGCGAGCACGCGCTCGGTGCCGGCGAACGCACAGACCAGCATGAGCAGCGTCGATTCGGGGAGGTGGAAGTTGGTGACGAGGTGCGAGACCACGCGGAACGGATGGCCGGAGCCGGGGTGGATGAACAGCTCGGTGGCGCCGGGGCCGGCGGCGACGGTGGCCGGGGCGGTGGCGGCGGCCTCGAGCGCGCGCAGCGCGGTGGTGCCGAGCGCGACGATCGGCCGGCCGGTCGCGACCAGCGCCGCGGTCGCCTCGGGGATGATGTAGCGCTCGCGGTGCATGCGGTGCTCGCGCAGGTCGGGCTCGCGGATCGGCGCGAACGTGCCCCAGCCGACGTGCAGGGTGAGCGTGGTCAGCGCGATGCCGCGGGCGGCGAGCTGATCGGCGATCGCCGGGGTCATGTGCAGTCCGGCGGTGGGCGCGGCGATCGCGCCGGGCTGCCGGGCGAACATCGTCTGGTAGCGCTCGCGGTCGTCGGCGCGGTCGGGGCGGTGGATGTAGCGCGGCAGCGGGATGTGGCCGTGGGTGTCGAGGAACGCGAACCCGTCGCCGGGCGCGGAGATCGCGACCGAGCCATCGGCCGCGCGCTCGGTCAGGATCTCGAGCGCGGGGCCGCCGTCGATCTCGACGAGCTGGCCGGGGCGGAGCGGCCGGCGCGCGCGGGCCAGGCAGCGCCACGCCGAGCTGCCGGCGGGGGCCGGCGTGGCGGGCTCGGGCTCGAGGAACAGGAGCTCGATGCCGCCGCCGGAGCGCTTGTGGCCGCGCACGCGGGCCGGGATGACGCGGGTATCGTTGGCGACGACGACCGCGCCGGCCGGCAACAGCTCGGCGAGCTCGGCGAACCGGTGATCGGTGACCCGGCCGCCGGGCGCGAGGTGGAGGAGCCGCGAGGCGTCGCGCGAGGCGGCGGGCTCCTGGGCGACGAGCTCGGGCGGCAGCTCGAAGGCGTAGTCGGACGGCGCGAACATCCGGCGCCACGCTAGCACGCGGCGTATGCTCGTCGAATGGCGCCCGGCGGACGCAGATCGATCCGAAGCGCGATGATCGCGGCCGCAACACGGCCGGCGAGCGGCTGTCTGGCGTGGGTGGCGCCCTCGCACCGAGCCGCGTGGCTGGTGGGCGCGGCGATCAGCCTCGCCGCGGGCCAGGCGCAGGCCGCACCGCTCGCGGCGCTGTCCGAGGACGTCGACGGCGACGGCGCGCCGGACGCGATCGAGCTCGGCGCCGACGGCGTGGTCCGCATCGCCGCGAAGCCGCGCGGCGAGGTCAAGCTCGCGGCGGCGGTCGCGCGCGGCCGGCTCGCGGTCGCGCACTACCGGGGCAAGCACTACGTGGTCGCCGAGATTGCGGAGGCCGCGGCGGGGCCGCGCGAGGCGGTGATCCTGTACGCCGACGGCGGGGGCTGGCGCGAGCTGCTGCGCGTGCCGGTCGGCGGGGTCGGCCTCGACCATGACTACGCGATCGAGGTCGACGCGGCGCCCGACGGGATCTACCGCTACCAGACCCGGAGCGACATCCGGCGCTGCGACGGCAAGCCGGCGTACCTGTTCGCCGAGAAGTTCGACGGCACCCGGTTCCGGCGATCGAGCGCGCTGCCGTCGAACGTGCCCGACACCGCGCCGGTGATCGCGGCCCGGCTCGACGCCGCGCGCGCGGCGCCGCCCCTGCTCTACCAGGCCCACGCCGCGTCGTACGAGGTCGGCGTGAGCGACGCCGGCGGCCTGGTGATCCCGCGCGAGCTCGACGACGGCCGGCTCGACACGCTGTGGCGCGAGGAGCTCGCGGCGAGCGCCGGCGAGGGCCAGTTCTTCACGTTCGAGCCGCGCGCGGCGGATGCGCGGGCCCGCCAGCTCCGCATCGTGCCCGGCAACCCGGCGTCGAGCGCGGCGATGCGGAGCGCCAACCGGCCGCGCCGGCTGGCGATCGTCGCGGCGCAGGGCGCGTGGCGGGTCGAGCTCCCCGACGCGGCGGGCGAGCCGCTCGGAGCGGCGTATGCAGTGGACCTGCCCGAGCCGGTGGCGGGCTGCGTGACGGTGGTGCTCGAGTCGACCTACGGGCCGCCGCAGGGCGCGACGGCGATCGCCGAGCTCGAGGTGTTCGCCGAGGGCGAGCGCGGCGGCGGCGGCGAGGCGCTGCTCGCGCACATCGTGGCCCAGGACGCGCCGGGCGCGGTCAACGCGACGGCTGCGCTGGCGCGGCGCGGCGCGGCGGGCGCGGCGGCGATCGACGCCGAGCTCTCGACCACGACCGATCCCGGCGCGCGGCGGCGGCTGATCCATGCGCTGGTCGGAATCGCCGATCCGGCGGCGGCACCGACGCTGATCCACGCCGCGCGGGTCGGCTGGGTGCGCGATCGCGACCTGATCGACGTGATCGGCGCGCTCGGCGCGCTCGGTCAGGTGCAGGAGCTCCACGACGCGGCCGCGAACGCGGCGCTGCCGGTGGCCGCGCGTGCCGCGGCGATCGCGCGGCTGCCGGTGACCGGGCCCGGGCTGGCGCTGCTCGTCGATCTGGCGGGCGCGGGCGGCGCCGAGCTGCGGCGCGCCGTGATCGATCGGCTGAGCGGCGCGCCGGTCACCGAGCTGCTCGCGGCGGTCGCGGTGCAGAGCCGGCCGGCCGCGGCCGGCGACCTGTGGCGGGCGATGACCCGCGGGGCGCGCCAGGCGCCGGCGCACCGCGCGCCGGTGCTCGCGGCGATGCTCGCGGCGCTGCCCGGCGCGACCGACTACGAGCGCCGCTACCGCCTGGTCGACGGCATCGCCGCGCTCGGCGACGCCGCGGCGCTGGCGACGCTCGAGGCGTTGTTCCGCGGCCTGCCGGCCTCGGCCTCGGTCGAGACCGCGGCGCTGCGCCAGGTCGCGATCCGCGCGATCGCATCGGCGCCGCGCCGCGAGGCGGTGCGGTTCGTGCTCGACCGCGTGCGCGACCGCGATCCCGGCGTCCGGCTGGCGGCGCTCGCCGCGCTCGCCGGCGGCGAGACCGACGCGGCCGGCGCGTGGGACGCGGGCGGCGGCAACGACGCGATCGACCGGGCGATCGGCGAGGCCAGCGCCGACGACGACTGGCCCGAGGTCCGGCGCCGCGCCGCGACCGCGCTCGGCGTGCGCTGCCAGCGCCCCGGCCCGGCCCGCGCGCTGGGCGACGCGCTCGATCACGATCCGGATCTCGGCGTGCGCGGCGCCGCGCTGAGCGCGCTGGTCCAGTGCCGCGCCCCGGGCACCGCCGCGCGGCTCGCGCGGATCTGGAACGACGCCAGGCTGCCGACCGAGCTGCGGTCGCGCGCCGTGCTCGAGGCGGTACCGCTCGGCGACCCGGCGCTGGCGGTCGCGCTGATCGGCCAGCTCGTGCGGTGGCGCAGCGAGGCGGCCACGAGCGCAGCAGCGCTGGAGCTCGTCCAGAGCGCCGCGGCGTCGATCGGCCGGCTCCGTCCGCCAGGCGCGGCGGCCGCGCTGCTCGACGCGCTCGACGACACCGCCTATCCCGAGATCGTCCAGGCCGCGGCGCTCGGCCTCGGCGCGCTCGGCCCCGCGTGCCCGGCCGCCGCCAGGGTCCGGCTGCTCGACCTCGGGCGGTCCGATAGCCAGGCAGCGCCCGCCGCGCGGCGCGCCGCCGCACAGTGCGGCCGGTGAGCACCCGCGCGTGCCATGCTGGCGCGATGCGTGCAGCGAGGTAGTGGATGGCCCGGCACCGGCCCGACGTCATCATCCGGCTGATCGCGCTGGCCAAGCTCGTCAAGGCGGCGATGCTGATCGCGCTCGGGCTCGGCGCGCTGTCGATGCGGCACGATCAATCGTGGCTCGGCACCTGGATCCACGCGATCGCCGCCGACCCGCACGGCAAGTACGTCACCGAGGCGATCGCCCGGATCAGCTCGTTCGACGCCCACGACCTGCGGCGGATCGGCGTGGGCAGCATGATCTACGGGGCGGTGTTCGTGATCGAGGGCATCGGCCTGTGGCTGCGCCAGGCGTGGGCCGAGGTGATGACGGTGATCGTCACCACCTCGTTCGTCCCGCTCGAGATCTACGAGCTGGTCGAGCACCCGAGCTGGCCCAAGGTCTGCGTGCTCGCGTTCAACGTGGTG
>Ga0307515_10005822_pt1 | contig 24875 bp, 25 predicted proteins | sample 17_EM_MG_FD_194513 | JGI IMG/M metagenome (GOLD analysis project Ga0307515, IMG submission 194513) | Populus trichocarpa ectomycorrhiza microbial communities from riparian zone in the Pacific Northwest, United States - 17_EM | ecosystem: Host-associated > Plants > Roots > Unclassified | place... | reverse complement strand
TAGACATGAGCAGATAGACGGTGATAAATGAGGGATACTGGTGTTACAATTGGCCCAATCGGCGGCCAAATGGAGGAGATATGGGTGCACCGAAGTTGGATGAACTTGTGAGCACAGGGTTCGAACCGGTGAGTCGGAAAATATAATATTTAATTTGTGGGCTTGTCACGGGATTACAAGGCAATTGGTTGACCGGTTGGTGCGAATAAAACGGTGTTACCAATGCTGAACGGCACGGGCGATCGTGCTGATTTTTGGTGTGTTATATCGGTCAACCAGGTGCTACCCGCGTACGAATTTGCAGGCCGATCGGCGCGAATTTTGGTGTGGGGGATGGGCCACGTAAGCCGTACGCGCGTACAAATTTGCAAGGCGATCGGCGGTGCAGAGATGACTCTGTTGTGTTGTTTTCAGTGCACTGAGTGTGTAGCTGGGGTGGCAGCGTAGCAGGCGCGATTGAGCGCTGGGGGATGCAATAATCGCAGTTCTGAGTCGATAGAGACTCGTACAGATGGCGGAAGTCACTGGAAGTCACTGAAAGTAGTCTAGATAGTTGGGATGCAAGTGGGAAGTGGAATAGAGGCAGGAATGAGCAATTTCCGGCCCTCTAAAGCACAGGGCTCATAACCACTGCGAGTGATCAAGCTAACTAGACACTAGGGAGCGATGGGAGTGAGCAGAACCCGCAGTATATTCATTATACAAGGTGAAACTAACCTAGGGAGCGATGGGAGTGAGCAGAACCCGCAAGGGGAGGCAGTGCCATCGTTCCCAGACGTACAGGAGTCGCAGGAATCACGTGATAATAGTCCAGAAGGGACATAGGAATGCCGAAATGAGAATGGAGGCATATAGCATATACAACACAAGGAAACATGAAAAGAAGTGGGGAATGGCCGAAACATACAATACAGTCATGAAAGGTCAATAGCAGTCACCATAACAGAATATACCTTCAAGTTTGTCCACTTCTCCAATGTCCTCTATGTACCACAACTGGCTTCCAATCTACTGTCCCTGTTTACCCTCACTGCCCTTGGCTATACCTTCACTGGCACTGGTCACTCCCTTGCCTTCAGCAAAGATGGTCAAGTCCTCTTCCGGGCCACAGTGTCAGGGCGCCGCATTGGCCAGCTCCTAGGTCGCACCCTACCTGCTCTACATGCACCACAGACAGCCTATGCGGCTGCTGTTGCACCACCCCCAATCCAGCTATGGCATGAGCGTCTCAACCACAGAGCACTGGATGCAGTTGAGCGTGCTGTACACCATGTGGAGGGCTTGACCATTGAGTCTAAGGCACACCCTCAACACCACTGCCCTGCCTGTGCAGCTGGCAAGTAGCATTGCAACCCATTCCCTGCCTCCTCCTCTCGTGCCTCACGTCCTCTTGAACTGGTTCATACTGACTTGAGTGGCCCAGCGCGTGTCCCTGGTCCTGGTGGGGTTGTCTATCGTCTCACCATTACAGATGGCTTCACACGCTGGCACTGGCTCAAGCTACTTACCAATAAGTGTGAGGAGACCATACTCGAGGCATTCAAGGAGTATAAGGCCATGGCTGAGGCCCAGCACCCAGCATGCAGACTGGTGACCATCCGGGATGACAAGGGAGCTGAGTTCATTGGGAATCGGATTGCAGCCTGGCAGAAGGAGCATGGCATACAACCGCAGCACACTGTGCGTGCAACCCCACAGCAGAATGGGAGAGCGGAGCGTGGCTTCAGGGACCTAGCGGAGAGTGCTATGTGCATCCTAGCTAGAGCGGGGATGTCTATCTCATGGTGGGCAGAGGCTGCTCATGCCTCCAACTATATCTACAACCGCTTCCCTCACTGTGCACTTGGCTGCACTCCCTTCGAGCTCTGGTATGGCCACAAGCCCAATCTCGCCAATCTGCGTGTCTGGGGATGCCTGGCTTATGTCCACTTGCATAAGGACCAGAGGGAGGAGCCCAAGCATGGAGCACACGCTAGGCTCTGCACATTCATTGCCTATCATGATGACTACAAGGGCTGGGAGTTCTTAAACCATGAGACTGGCAGCAGGGTAGTCTCCAGGGATGTACTCTGGCAGGAGAATGCATTCAGACATAAGCTTGGATTCCTTGGCCCAAGCAGCCTCCTATGCTGCGGCCTCCTGCAGCGCACAATGCACCACCTGCACCACATCCACCTGCAGATTGACCTCTGCCACCCTTCCCAGACAAGGATGTCTCGGATTTGGGGGGAGATGCCCTCCCTGTACCTGCACCTGTACCTGCACCTGCTGCCTCAGTGCACCCACCAGATTCACCTGCGCCTGCTGCAGTGATTGCTCCACTGCCTGCACCTCTGCCTGCACCTCTGCCTGCACCCCCAGCTGTTCATCCAGCACCTCCAGCACTCCATGATCACTCACAATCTCCTTCCCCACCTGCACCATGTCGCTCCACTTGCCAACGCTTTGAACCTTGCCCTTACTGGATCAGCAATGCGCCACTAGTCCCAATTCACCATGACCCACCTCAGCCTCCCGCATCCTCTGCTTCACCTGCACCCGCACCCTCTGACCAGGAGTCTTACCACCAGGACTCTGAGGATGAGCAGGGTGCTGAGATTGCGCACCAGGTCTGGGGCTCAGTCTTGGAGGCAGCTGGTATCTACCCTGAGTATGTGGAGATGGAGATGGATGATGCATGGGAGCTGGCCTTTTCTGCTGCCCAGCAAGCATATGCTGCATCTAGTGAGCTGCCTGTGCCAAAGACCTTCAAGCAGGCTATGGCTGGCGCAGAGAAGGCACAGTGGGAGGAGGCATGCCAGCAGGAGATCGCTGCGCACATGGAGAATGGTACTTGGCAACTTGTTGAACTCCCTCATGGCTGCACTCCTGTTGGATCACGCTGGGTATTCCACATCAAGCGCACTGCAGATGGGTCCATCAAGCGGTACAAAGCCCGTCTGGTTGCCCAAGGGTTCTCCCAATGACCTGGGTGGGACTATGTCGAGTCCTTTGCACCGACCATCCGACTCTCTGTCGTATGTGCTCTCTCAGCACTTGTTGCTGCAGATGACCTCGAATGTGACTCCATCGACATTACCACTGCATTCCTGGCAAGACGAAGGAGGGCATCCAGCACATAAAGGCAGAGCTGCAGAGGCACTTCAAGCTCTGTGACCTTGGGCCAACCAGCTGGTTCCTTGGTGTCAATATCAAACTCAGGGACTTCGGTATGGAGGACTGCACACCTGTGAAGACACCTATGGTTCCTGGTCTGCGCCTGGGGAAACCTGGTAGTCCACTCAGTGCTGAGGAGGTTGAGTTCATGAAGGACAAACCGTACCTGCATGCCATTGGCAAACTCACTTGGTTAGCTAATGGCACAAGACCTGACATTGCCTATGCAGCAGATGTGCTTGCCCGCTTCAATAACTGTGCAGGGAAGACCCAGTGGACTGCAGTGAAGCACCTTCTTTGCTATATCAAGGGTACAATGGACTACAAACTCCAATATGGTCCCCATCCTCATCCTACTGCCTTCACCTCATTCTCTGACGCCGACTATGCTGGAGATGCTGATTCTGCCAAGTCAACGACTGGTTTCGTGCTCCTCATGGGTGGTGGTGCTGTTTCCTGGTCTTCAAAACTACAGTCCTGTGTTGCTCGCTCCACCACTGAAGCTGAATTCATTGCTGGTGAGTCCTGCACCTGGGACATGGCCTTCTTCTGGTACATCTTTGAGGATTTTGGCTACAAAATTGCACTACCTCAAGCACTAGGTATGGATAATCAATCTGCTATTCACGTTGCAGAGAACCCAGAGCACCAGGGATGCATGAGACACCTCAACCCCATCTATTACAGCTTCAGAGAGCAGGTAGAGGCTGGGGAAATCTCACCACACTTTGTTCCAACTATGGGCATGCCTGCGGACATCCTGACCAAGGCATTACCTTGAGAACAGGTCGAAAAGGCTGTGAGTATGCTTGGTCTGCAAGTGTGAGGATTGGCCTCATCAGGGGGGAGACTTGAAGGTATACTCTGTTATGGTGATTGCTATTGACCTTTCATATTCCCCACTTCTTTTCATGTTTCCTTGTGTTGTACATGCCTCCATCCTCATTTCAGCATTCCTATGTCCCTTCTGGACTATTATTCCGTGATTCCTGCGACTCCTGTACATTTGGGAACGATGGCACTGCCTCCCCTTGCGGGTTCTGCTCACTCCCATCACTCTAGCGTCTAGTTAGCTTGATCACTCGCAGTGGTTATGAGCCCTGTGCTTTAAAGGGCCAGAAATTGCTCATTCCTGCCTCTATTCCACTTCCCACTTGCATCCTAGTTCTCTAGACTACTTCCAGTGACTTTCGCCATCTGTACGAGTCTCTATCGACTCAGAACTGCGACTATTGCATCCCCCAGCACTCAATCGCGCCTGCTACTCTGCAACCCCAGCTACACACTCAGTGCACTGAAAACAGCACAACAGAACCATCTCTGCACCGCCGATTGCCTTGCAAATTTGTACACAGTACAGCTTACATGGCTCTTCCCCCACACCAAAATTCGCGCCGATCGACCTGCAAATCCGTACGCGGGTAGCACCTGGTCGACTGATATAACACACCAAAAATCAGCACGATCGCCCGTGCCGTTCAGCTTTGGCAACACTGTTTTACTCAGACCAACCGGTCAACCGATTGCCTTGTAATCCTGTGACAAGCCCACGAATTAAATATTACATTTTCCGACTCACTGGTTCGAACCCTGTGCTCACAAGTTCACTCAACTTCGGTGCACCCATATCTCCTCCATTTGGCTGCCAATTGTGCCAATTGTAACACCATTATCCCTCGTTTATCACCATCTATCCACTCATGTCTACCACCAACACATACGATGCCAAGTTCACTGCTAAATGCCCTGAACTCACCAAGGGAAGTTGGCCAGCATGGTGGTACCATACAATACTTCGCTTACAAAAGGAGGGTGTGCTGGGCCTTGTAAAAGGTGACTGGGATGAGCCCACAACTCAGGGAAAAGGGTATTATGAGTATCTGCGCCTAGCTGAGTGCATGCTTCATCCTCCACATGCGCCTGAGCCCCCTTGCTGAGGACAAGGTGAAGGACATCAGCAGGACAAGAATCTGCTAGGTAGCACTATGTAGCCTGGTAGCAGGTATCTACCCCCCCCCTCTAGGTAGCAGCTACCTAGAACCACCCCTGTCTGGGAAGATGCTCCCTAGTACCACCAGAGGGTTATAACCTACTGTATGAAAGTAAACATACAGCTACATAGCAGCTCAGTGGCTACCTAGCTGCTACCATTGCTACTGCTGCTACCACTCCCCACTGTCCCACTGATGGACATTGACTACAATGACCCCAAGCATGTGTACAATGACCTCAAGCGGGAGTTCGAGCCAGATACTGCTGCAAACGGCCTGAACAAGCTGAACAAGTTCCTCAATGCCCTGCAGAGCAATGAGGAGTCCACTGTGCACTACTGCAGACATGTGCATGGCCTGCTTCATGAGTGGAGCGGGCTCTGGCCTGCCTCCTATTTGCTCCTCAAACTCAAGGAGGAGCTATGGATGCATGTAGTCCTGTGTGGTCTTGGCCCCAGCTTCCAGCACATCAGGAATGGTTATGCTGGTGCAGAGAAGCAGGATGCTGCCACTCTGGAATGCCTACTTGACTCCAACAATGCCATGGACTCTGCCACAGACCTGCACACTGCCTTTGCAGCCCATGCACCTCCTACCAATGCACTCAATGCCTTCTGGTCACCTCCTTTGCCCTCATCAGCGGGACAGTGGGGAATGGTAGCAGCAGTAGCAATGGTAGCAGCTAGGTAGCAACTACCTGATACATAATAGTTGAGATTCAATATGTCAGGTAGTTCTTGAGTCAACCATAGTGCTTCATATAATCTGCCATTCACAGGAGAGATTATTATAACAGGCCCTTATGACTTTATCAATGGTAGCACTACATAGCAGTCTCATCAACATATGATCAGATATACAAGGGAGACAGATAATAGGTCAAAGATGCAATATGTACAATAATATCTATATGGTTCAATTAAAAGGAAGCACTACAGCACACTGATGGCACCCCAAGATACAAGGTCAGCAGTATCACTGAAAAAAATTCATGGAATCTCATTGTTTGAACATTGTATTTCCATGTGGTTTTGTTATTTTTGAATGATCATTTTCCATGTTCACCCAAGGATATTAAGTGTGCCACACTGGTATATTTTGCTCATGAAAAAGTGTGCTGCACATGTATTTTTCTCATTTATCCTGGCATAGATAGTAGCATAATAGTTGTATTAGAAGTACCAATACTACAATTATCTACCAGAGTGCCAGTATGCTTAAGTGACAAGAGCCCAGGTGAGGAGGGAGGGGAGGGAAGGAGGGAAGAGGTGGTAGGGGCCATGGGCACAGGCATGGGTGTGGGTATGGTTTAGTAGCTGCCAGCAATGACCAGCTGGGATAGGAATTGGTGCGAGTTGCCCACCAGCTCACATGCAGCAGATAAGGGCAGCAGGTCACATTGTATGGCAACAAGGACGAGGGGCCAGGCAGCAGTAAAGGTTGAGGGGGCAGAGGCAGCAACAATCTGACCTATGGCTGAGGAAACCATAGCAGCAGCATGAGGGGTTAGCTCATGTCAGAGATCAGTGATTATCACAGTGGTTCAGGCTTGGCAAATAACCAGCAGCAGGTTGGGGGCATGGCGACAGAGAATGAGGGCCAAGGGGGGGCACAGGTTGGTCAGGTCGAGTGGGACGGCAGATGGAGCCACACAGGCACAACAGGTCAGGTGGCGGACAAGGGCCACATGGGCACAACAGGTCAGGCAGCAGATGAGGGCCACATGGGCATAATGGGTTGGGTCACATTGACAATGGACGAGGGCACAGTGGGCCACAGCAACAAACAAATGGAGGGGGTGCAGGTTGGTAATGTTGTATAGTGACAGTGGATGAAGGGAACACAGGCGCAGCAGGCTGGCTGTATAGTGACAGCGGATGAGGGGCGTGCAGGAGCAGCGGGTCAGGTTGGGTCGCATCGTCAATAGAGGAAGGCGCAGCAGGCCTGCAGGGGGCCAGGTCAAATCGTGACAGCAGACAAGGGGCACACAGGCACAGCAGGCTTGGCTGTATAGCGACGGCAGACGAGGGGCGCGCAGGAGCAGCAGGTCGCGTCATATCGACAGTGGACATGGAGGTAGCATCGATCTGTGGAACGGAGGCGAGTAATAATCAGCTCATGCAACAAGCCTACAGACGGGGGACGGATATGTACCATCGGTTGCGAGACGGATCACATCACCGAGAACAAAATGGTGCAGCTACGGTGATCAAAAGCAAAAACAGTCAATGGAGAGGTTGGGGGTAAGTCGAGCTCCTTTGGTGAGGTCCACTGGACGGTGCTCTTCATCCATTGTAATGCGCCTGAGGCTCTACTTGACCTATTCGCCTTGTCGCGCTCCGCAGGGCTTGGTGGCTGGACATGGGTGTGGACATAGTGCTGAGGGGGAGCATCGGTGGTGGTAGGAGTGGGTTGTGAGTGTGGGTATGCGTATGGGTGGCAGAGTGGGCATGAGCATGGGCGTGGGCATGGGTATGGTTGCTTGTGCTGTTCGACTCAAGCAAGTCGAAATTCAAATTGCTTGACTGTGGGTTGGGCAGCCTCCAGGGCAGAGTAAGTCTCTGCACATTGGCGAGGACACTGGCGAGGCTTCTCCAATTCCCATTCCTTCCTGAGCTCTCCCTATTACTCCCTTGAGCGTGACCACTGCCTTGGCCACCACCACCATCACCACCACCACTGCCGCTGCTGAGCACACCGCTCGCAAGATTGTCAACCACCTTCGCACCGCCTTCAATCTTCATCATCTCACTGTGACCAAGTTTCAGCCATGGCGAGCATGGGGAAATAGGTGAGCGGGCTTTGGAGTTGATGGGTTGAATGGTGGTACGTCTGCAGAAGCAGAAGCAGAAGCAGAATGCGGTGAGTGGCGAGGCAGGCGAGGGTGATGCCAGCAATGGCGCCATCTGAGAGGGAGGAGGTACCTGTGTTCATAGTCATAGTTGTGGATGTGGTCATAGGAAAAGAGGAAGATGGAGTGAGCGTCAAGGTGGCATTGACCTGAGCAGTGTATTTGTTCCTGTGTGTGCACCGTGAGCTTTAGCTTTAAGAATGAAGAAGAATATCATCCGAGAGAAGTCAGATGAGACGAGATGAGATGTGCACGAACCAAAGCGCGTTGCAATCTGGCGCAATCGCCGCCCACGGTGGGATGTTGATACCTGCATTATCAAGTCAGAGCTGGACAGCTTGGTCGAACAAGCTGATAAGAACAGTGTTTGGGGAACACTGCACTTGGTACGCTTTAAACGTGGTGGCTACACGGCACAGAGCCCAAGTGTGAAGGTCCCTCTTAGCGGGAGAGCATGAGGAGAGTGGGGTTATTGGATGTGTTGTGGTTGACATGTCAATGTTTTGGGTTTTTTTGAGTGGCTTCGAGGGCTTCATCTCGGGATTGGTGGTGAGCTGTGGTATGAGTTTGGACAAGTCACGCACCACACCTTGGACCCAACCCTCTCTCACCTTGCCCTGGTATGCTCTAAATAAACGGAACAGATGGAATGCTCACCATCAGGTAAGGTGAGTGCTTGATATATATGTGCTTCAATGCGATGCAATGTGATGCATCATCTGCACTTGCCAACTGCTATTGCCTTGCCGACCGTTCTTGCCTATCTACCCATCTTTTTTTTTCTGCAGTACCAATATGCGAGTACCTCTATGGCTCTCATGTAGAGTCTTAGCTGCCCAAGTTCGTTGTATATTGACAAGATATACCTCTTCTTGGCTGAGTTGGGCTTGTCCCATTCCACCACCTCTGAAAGGAGTGTACATGGTCGACTTGACACACATTCTGGCAGGACCGACAGCAACTATGCTACTCATGGGCCTAGGGCAAATAATGTAAATGACAATGATCTGACTTCCACTTTCAGAGCAGACATGATCAAGGTCGAAGAAACTGAGAATGGTGATGACACACATATGCTCTCCAGTATCAAACGAGGTTGAATAGGTGTAAATCCTTCAATAGGAGCATATCGCACACCAGCAGTGCCCACTGTGGAGGGTGCACCTGCACTATCAAACCCTCCTGAATTGGCTTACTTCCTTGCTGTAAACCATAACAAGTGCTCCATTATTATCAACCCACATCTCGTCTATGCATCTATAACAGGTTTGTAAAATGTCTCTCCCTCCACACTCAGCCACGAAAGCTTCTGAACCTTCTCCTCTCCACAGGCTATGGACAAAGTGGTCCGTATTCCCAGGCTGCGGGTTATGATGTGGTGATTGAAGCCAAAGCAGGACTGATGCACATGTAAGCAGGCTCATTCACCTCCTTCACAGTGTATGGTCTAATCCTTCATCTTGAGCAAGTACCAGTGAACCAGACGGCCATCCCTGCAAAATAGGAGTGGCTGCTACTGATGTCTCTACCGGGCTATATGCACATGGAGGAATCTTATCTGGCCTGATGTCAGTTCAAAGGACTGCAGCTGAACTTGTGGCCTTGGTTGGAGTCTGAGTCTGGGTCCACGGTAAGTCTACACCTTCGGTTTAATTTTCAATTACCAATCGATACATCCCCGATTGCACAGTGTGCGTCCAAGGAAATCTGCAAAGACAAGGCAGCAGCTTGGAGTGGTATGTCCACAAACCTTCCTTACTGATCCTGCTGACATGGTACCAGCAACAGGACGAATTGGGCATCTCAGGCTCCTGCAACAAGGCCCTGGCTCCCTCTGCTCCTCCTTCCCTGGCCTGTCCAGTCCACTTGACTGCAGCTCATTCCGCACCAGCATCACCCACTTGCCGCTCCAGTCACCTGACCTGCCCAGGCCACTCAGACCCCTCAGAGCCCCAAGTTACATTTACCAATCCAGCTGCTGGTATCCAGCTTGTGTTTGCCCCACCCCCTCTCGCTCTCAGACCTGACAATTGCACTCTGCTATGCTTCACAATCCTGACTTCTCCCCTCATGACTCTGCTGATTGTGAATTTTTGTTGTTAATAATTAAGTATATTATGTACCTAGTAAATAATGCTATAGTTCATTGTCCATTTTATTGTGTGAAAATAAGTACACCAGCAAGACAGTGGGGAGTGGTAGCAGCTGTAGCAATGGTAGCAGCTAGGTAGGTAGCCACTAGCTGATACTGAGCTGCTACATAGCCATATGTTTACTTTCATGTAGTAGGCTATACCCTTCTGGTGGTACTAGGTAGCATCTACCTAGACAGGGGTGGTTCTAGGTAGCTGCTACCTAGAGAGGGGGGGTAGAGACCTGCTACCAGGCTACATAGCACTACATAGCAGATGTTCGTCCTGCTGATGTAGCTGGAGTGTTGAGACTACTCACCACTCCAAAGACCAACTGGCGGCACTTTTCAGAACCACCAGGCCGATTTCGCTCATTCATCAACAGAAGTCATCCAGTTGGCACCACGAGGAGGTGAGCGAGGGACTCAACAGCCCTACGACCTACCCAAAGAAAATCGAGTCGATTTTCTCTCATCCTCGAATTTCAGCTGGATGTGGTTGGGTCCAACCTCTGCTTCTCTCCACTTTTTTTTTTTTTTTTTTTGTGGGTCAGGGAGGCGGCTCTGCCGCCGACTCTCATGAGAAACCAATTAGGGGGATATGGTCTCCTGTCCTCCCAGATAGGAGTCTCTTGCAGAGTGGCGCCCCATCATCCGGCACCGCCTGTTCTCTAGAACTCTCCCTACTGTCACCTGCAAGAATCTGGTTTAAGACCCTGTTACCTGTTGGAGGTACCAATACAGCCCCGCCTGCATCTCAAGTACAAGGGTGAAGTGGTCTCCCGGCACCTGAGTAGATGTGATCAGGACTCCAGAGCTTCAGTGGGCGGGAGTGTGGGGGTCGCCAACAGCCAGAAGACTGTGGAATACCCACTAAACCTGCAGGGGGCCTCCTGTCCGACATTGGCAAGGTGGCCACTGCCCACGGGCGGGCAGCGGCGCCATACTGGACCACCCTGAACTTGTTTAACATCTCTCCCTGGACTCTAGCCATGTGCCTTTTTACAGGGTCAAGCTGGGGCCACTATCTCTACCTTACAGCAGGAGTAGAACCTGATCCCAGAGGGTAGTAGAAGGGTGTTTGAGATGATGCAGTGTGATCAGTATGTGTTGCGGAATTAGGCTGGGGTACAAAGGTTTGTATTTCTACAACTAAGCGAGTCGACAGAATGCTACAGGCCTACACGGAGACAACATCGTTGATCCGGACTTTACACACAAAGCGCAAACCTATACAGTCGCAAACCCTACATGATCATTGCTGATTCAAAAACTGAGGCTGGCAAGGCCTACAGCCAGCTACACACTACCCCAGATACAACTTAAGCAAGCAATCGGCTTATTATTCCGAGCTCACTGACAGCAGATTATTTTGATACTCTCAGGCTGGTGGCAACTTACTAGGCTGCCACTGCCATGGCCCGCCCTGGGATTCTATCCCTGGAGTTTCCCATTCCAAGGCAGACCAGTTTGATTTGCCTAATGGTGAGCCTATAGTGATTGGTCAGATTGCGCGCTCTAGCCGGTTCTAGGCCCAGATCCCCATTCTACCTCAGTTGCCATCTCGCCGCAACAGACCATCCTGTCTGCCGGCCAGGGTCACAGGCCCGATGCCACAGAGGAACACCTGGCTTCTCCACAGACTCCCCAGGGGTCACGGGGTGCCAGGGGGTCAGACATGCACACTGGGGCAGGAAACCCGATGCACCCATTGTTGGGCTATGTGCTCAGGTGGAGTAGCTACGACTAACATCCCGCGCCTTTACACTAGGGCTCACCGCACTGACTCTTACGATGGTGAAGTGGGGAGCTCACTGACCTGCACTCTAACTACTTACGAGTTCGGCTTGTTTTCAAACGCACCTATGAGTCTTATTGTCGCTGATCGCTTCAACCATCATCCCCACCCCAGGGCGGAGGGAGTCTGGCAGGGTCCCTGCATCAGCTCAGGAGTCCCCCTTAAGCGTCCTAGCAGTAGACTAGGATGGACTTACAGCTCGCGGCATCCCCCCACGCATGCCTTCACTGCAGTATCTGCCGCACCACCACAGCGCGGCAGGCCTGGGTGCCCCAAAACCACCAGCTTCCTGCAACCACCTTTAGCCTGACGCCCCCAAGCACAAATTACGTCCCTGTACTTGGGGGGCGGTTGCCTGGCTGGAACTACGTGGAAGTAGTGGTCAGGTCCAACCTCTGCTTCTCTCCACTTTTTTTTTTTTTTTTTTTTTTTGTGGGTCAGGGAAGCGGCTCTGCTGCTGAGCCTACGAGGCGTCCTGCGGGGGAGGTGGTCTCCTGGCCCCCTTATCAGGACTTCTACATAGAAACAGCGCCCCATCATCTGGCACTGCTTGTTCTCTAGAACTCTCCCTACCGTCACCTGCAGGAATCTGGTTTAATACCCTGTTACCTGTTGGAGGTACCAATACAGCCCCGCTCACGCCACTGCAGTATGGGTGATGTGGTCTCCTGGCACCCAGACATGCGTGGCTGAGACTCCAAGGCTTCAGAGGCCAGGAGTGTGGGGGTCGCTGACAGTCAGAGGACTGCAGAATACCCACTAAACCTGCAGGGGGCCTCCTGTCCAACATTGGCAAGGTGGCCCCTACCCACAGGCGGGTAGGAACGCTGTACCGGACCGCCCTTATGTGGTTTTACGTCCCTCCCTGGGCCCCGTTTTACACCCTCTTACAGGCTCCAACTAGGGCCTCTATCTCCACCATACAGCAGGAGTAGAACCCACTACCAGAGGGCGAGAGAAGGGTCATGGAGACGACTTAATGTGAGCAGGGGGTTTCCTCATGTATCAGTGTACCTACTGTCTGTAGGCACCATCCGTGAGCCTGACTTTTGCCGTGGGGGCCTGGTCAGCCTCGTCTGCCATCGCAGATCTCCCCACTTCTGGGCATGGCTGCTGCAGGGCTGTTTGCAAAGAAGTGACACAGGAGATGGGTACGAATCTAAAATCGTCCTTGTGGATTTCCTTCATGTGCCATTTCCATAGCATCCAGTAGTAAGTACCGATCAACCATTCTCTTTTTGGTCTGGAGAGCTTGGGCGCCTTGAGCATCTTCTTCCGTCCCTTGAAGATAGGTAGCACTGCTTCCTCTATCGCCTGTAGAGCCAGGAGGGGGTACCATGGGGAAGAGCCCCATTCATCTGGGTGTAGTGTCCTGAGGCGGGGTACAAAGGTCTGCATTGCTACAGTTAACTACAAGACTGCTAGGGGGTAGCCTACATGATCACAACATCATAACCAGATTTAACACTGTAGCGTAAACTACTAACCACTTGAGAAACCCTACATGGTCAAAGCCGTTTCAAAAACTGAGGCCGGACGAAACCTACAGCCAGCTACACAATACCCCAGAAACAACTTAAGCAAGCAATCGGCTTATTATTCCGAGCTCACCGACGGCAGATTATTCTGTCCTCTCAGGCTGGCGACAACTTACTAGGCTGCCACCGCCATGGCCTGCCCCAGGATTCTATCCCCGGAGTTTCCCGTTCCAAGACAGGCCGGTTTGAATTGCCTATCAGCGAGCCTAAGCGATTGGTTAGATCGCACGCTCTAGCCGGTTCTAGGCCCGGATCCCTGTCCTGCCTCAGTTACCGTCTCGCTGCAGCTGACCACCCATCAGGCCAGCCAGGGTCACAGGCCCGATCCCACGGAGGAACACCTGGTGTCTCCACAGACTCCCCAGGGGTCACGGGGTGCCAGGGGGTCCTGGTCGCACACTGGGGCAGGAAACCCAATGCACCCATCTCGGGCTATGCACTCTGTTGGTGGAGTTGGCTGTGACTAACGTCCTGCACCTTTACAATAGGGCTCAGCGCACTGACTCTTACGACGGTGAACTGGGGAGCTCAATGACCTGCACACGGTGTACTTATGTGCTCAGCTCGTTTTCAAACCCACCTTTGAGTCTTATTGTCGCTTATCACTAAAACCAAACTGGTGGTGGGGACCCAACCGGGATGGCGAGGCCCCTGCATCAGCTCAGGAATTCCCCTCTAGCATCCCAGCAGTAGACTGGGATGGACTTACAGCCTGAGGTGTCAACAACCCCCCCGCATGCCTTTGCTGCCGTATCCACAGCACTACCACAGCGCCACAGGCCTGGTACCCCTGTTTACCTCCAGCTTCCGGTGACCACCTTTAGCCCACTCACTGAGGTGGCAAGCCCCAGTAACTTACAAGTGGTTGCCCGGTTGGAACTATGTGGAAGTAGTGGTCGGGTCCAACCTCTGCTTCTCTCCACTTTTTTTTTTTTTTTTTTTTTGTGGGTCAGGGAGGTGGCTCTGCCACCCAAACCATGGAGGGTCAGAGGGGGGAAGTGGTCTCCCGTCCCCCAGCAGCTGACATCCCTATGGAGTGGCGCCCCGTCATCTGGCACTGCCTGTTCTCTAGAACTCTCCCTACTGTCACCTGCAGGAATCTGGTTTAAGACCCTGTTGCCTGTTGGAGGCACCAATACAGCTGCTCTGCTCCTCAAAGGTGATGTGGTCTCCCGGCACCTAAGAGGAAATACAGAGTTCCACCGCCGGCTTCAGAGGCCGGGAGTGTGGGGGTCACCAACAACCAGAGCGGCCGCAGAATACCCACTAAACCTGTGGGGGGCCTCCTGTCCGACATTGGCAATGGTGACCCCTGCCTGCGGCTGACAGGGCTTGCCGTACCGGACCGCCCGTAAAGTGTTTAATGTCCCTCCCTGGGCCCTTATCTTTCACCTGCAAGCAGGCTCGTACAAGGGCCACTATCTCCACCATACAGCAGGAGTAAGACCCACTTCCAGAGGGTAGTAGAAGGGTCATGGGGACGACGTCTCAGTTGGCTAGTGAATAAAACTGGGTGTGGGAGTCTACCTGAATGCACCGTCAGTGAGCCTGACTCTTGCGTCGGTGGGCCTATTGTTGCCGATGTTCTCCCCCTCCTGCGCCAGAAGATGAGTGGGGACTGGCGATAGCAGCTTTTCCTTCAGAAGGCTCCCGCAGAGCCATGGTATGAATTTGAACCTATCCTCGTGGATCTCTTTCATGTGCCACTTCCAGAGGGCCCAGTAGTAGTTACCTATAATCCATTCTCGTTTCTGTCTGGTCTTCTTCAATGCTTTAAGGATCTTCTTTCTCCCCTTGAATATGGGGAGCGTGTTCTTTTCCAGCTCCTTCAGGGCAAGCAGCGGGTACCATGGGGAGTGGCCCCATGCATCCGGCTGGAGAGTTTTAAAGCTAGTGGCTGGGGAGACCTCTCGCAGAGTGTCCATCAGTATCTCCAGCAGAGGCTGTAGTCTATAAGCTTCGCATCCCAGTAAGATGTGCTGCAAGGACATTTCTCCACCGCACACACAGAACCGGCCCATGTCAGATTTAGCCTGTCTGGTGCTGTAATACCTATGGCCTAGGACTTGCGCTCCATTCATTTCCTTCCAAAGTACCTCCTTCAGGCCTTCTGGGATAGTAAGGTTCCATACCTTGCCAATATGGCTACCCGGGTCCAGCACGATGCCGAACATATTTCCGATAGACACGGACCATCTATCCGAGAAGGTGGTAAATTTGAGGGTGGTAGCCGGGGCCTGCACTCTGGCTCTCATCGTCAGCCTCGTTAGGTAGTTCAAGGGTTGGTGACCTAGCACAGGGGACATGTCCACCCAGCCAGCTGGTATGCTGATCTTGCTAATGTCAAAGGTTCTTCCAGTTGTGCGGCCCTCATTGGCCAATGCGTCTGCCAGGTTATTCAAGGCGTTGTCGCCATGAGCTTTGGCTTTCACGAAATCTATCCTACCTGTTCTATCTCATAGCAGGTATAGCATGAGCTGGAGAAGGGGTGTCGGGGGCCCTCTGCTCATGTGTCTGGGGGCGTCTCCCCACCCGTCTTGCTCCATAGCTAGGAGGCCCCCCTTGAGTAGCCCTAGCACAAAGGTTGAGTCAGTGTGCACTACTATGTGAGCATTTCTCCAGGCGAGCAGGCACGGCACCACTGCCGCTACCTCTGCCACGTTATTAGACAGGACTGCTCCTGCCAGTGAAACCTTATCGCTGAGCTGTAGGGTCGATACCCAAGCCGAACCTGCGGAGCATCCATCTGCGCCGTTATCTTTCGCTGAACCGTCCGTCCAGATGTGTATATCCTCGTCATATATTATAGCGTCATGTGGGCGGGAGTGCACCCTTGTTACCTGTGTGTAGTCTTCCATGGGCACCCTGACCCTGGATGCCTTATAGGCATCTTTGACTATCCTACCCACAATTAAGGAGTGGGGGGCCGTGAATATTCTCACACAACCCAGTGGGCCCGTCATGTTAGGCCATACGTTGACATGGGCGTTCCTTGGTCCACTTCCGTAGTTCGACAGAGGGGACCACGTTGAGTCTCCTAAGGCCTCTTTCACAGCAGAGAGGGTTTTGCCAAGGCCTGTCCCTCACATAGGGGGTGGAGCATAGAGGTGAACCACTTTCTTTACCCCCATCTCACCAAGTCTCAGCAGTTTTAGGAACCTCTGCGAGCTCGGTCTGGGCAAGGCAGGGTGGTTCAGTATAGGGGCTCCCATCCTAGCTTTTAGAGAGGGTGTTGCACACGCTAGGTCCACTCCAAACTTCCTGGCAGTCATGAAAGCCTGTGATACTCTGTCTTGTAGCAGAGATGGCTTCGTGTACACCTGCTGTAGGAAGGGGTTTAGCCCTTCATAAGTTCCCGCTCTGCTGGAGAAGGATGCCATTTTCAGGTCCATCCATGTCCACTGTTTCCATGCTATCCACTGGTCCCCTGTGATCAGATCACTAAGGAACTTCAGGTCTGCAGCGTACTTCCGTGTAGTGAGGGAAGGTGTATTCAGGCCTCCCTCCTCCAGGGAGGCCTCTAGCATTCTATAGGCCATTGCCGAGAACTTCCCACGCACAAAGTTCATTATCTTGCTATTGATCTTCCTCAGCACACCTGGTGGTATGCTGTTACCGTCCATAAGGAAGTGGCACCTGGACAGCATAAGGGCTTTGGCCAGGAGCGACCTGTTCCTCACAGAGGCACCAATCACTTGCCACTGTGAGCGGGGTACAAAGGTTTGTATTTCTACAACTAAGCGAGTCCACAGAATGCTACAGGCCTACACGGAGACAACATCATCGATCCGGACTTTACACACGAAGCGCAAACCTATACTGTCGCAAACCCTACATGGTCAAAGCGGTTTCAAAAACTGAGGCCAGGACGAAACCTACAGCCTGCTACACGCTACCCCGGATACAACTTAAGCAGGCAATCGGGATCTTCCCCTGAGCCCACCAACGGCAGATTATTTTGATGCTCTCAGGCCAGCAGCAATCTACTAAACTGCCACCACCACAGTTCACACCAGGATCTCACCCCCAGCGCTTCCCATTCCAAGGCAGGCCGGTTCAAATTGCCTTTCAGCGAGCCTATAGTGACTGGTCACATCATGCACTCTAGCTGGTTCTAGGCCCGGATCCCCGTCCTACCTCAGTTACCGTCTCGCCTCAGCTGACCTTCCCGCCACCAGACAGGGTCACAGGCCCGATGCCGCGGAGGAACACCTGCCCTCTCCAAGGCTCCCCGGGGGTCATGGGGTAACCAGGGGGTGGACATGCGCACTGGGGCAGGCAACCCGATGAACCCATCATTCGGGCTATGCGCTCTGGGGAGGAGTTTGCTAAGACTAACGTCCTGCGATGGGGCGGCAAGCCGTTGCCCGTCTCACCATCCGCCTCTTATGACAGGGAGGTGGGGAGTAAAGTCGCTGGCCTGCCACTAAAGACTTACATGTCGGCTCGTTTTCAAACCCATCTACGACTCTTACCGTCGTGTTATCACTAGTGCTAAAGAATGGAATCCCCGGGAGGGGGAGGAGGAAAAGGGGATGGTAAAGTCGCCGCAGGAGGGCCCAGGTATATGCCATCATCAGGTCACCATTGTGATAAATGGACTATTCCCTAGGCATTGCTTAAGCGGACCGCACACTCCACGAACGACCCCAGGATTTTATAGCAGTGTGAAGCTGTGGCCTAAACCCCATGGATTCCTCCAGAACCCCAGCGAAAAAACCCCCCAAACAGCCCCCCAACGACAGGGCCTCCACATCAGCTTGGAAATTCCCCTGCAGTGCCCTAGCAGTCAACTAGGGTGGACTTACAGCTCACATCATCCTCCACGCATGCCTTTGCTGCAGTATCTGCTGCGCCACCACAGCAACGGCGGGCCTGGAGCACCACGAAGGGTCCCAGCTTCCTGCGACCACCATTAGCCCACTCACCAAGGGTGGCAAGCCCCAGGTATTTGAGAGTGGTTGCCTGGCTGGAACCTCAGGGCGGTTGTGGTTGGGTCCAACCTCTGCTTCTCTCCACTTTTTTTTTTTTTTTTTTTTTTTTTTTTTTTTTTGGGTCAGGGAGGCAGCTCTGCTGCCAAACCAAGAAAAGTCAGAGAAGGGAGATGGTCTCCCGGCCCTATCAACTGACAGTTCCATGGAGTGATGCCCCATCATCTGGCACTGCCTGTTCTCTAGAACTCTCCCTACCGTCACCCACAGGAATCTGGTTTAAGACCCTGTTGCCTGTTGGAGGCGCCAATACAGCCGCTTCTGTCGGCTTCAGAGGCTGGGAGTGTGGGGGTCGCCACCAGTCAGAGTGACCGGGGAATACCCACTAAACCTGCGGGGGGCCTCCTGTTCGACCTTGGCTGTGATGACCCCTGCCTGCAACTGGCAGGGCAAGCCGTACCGAACCGCCCAAAAGTTGTTTAACGTCCCTCCCTGGGGCCTCACCTTCTGTCCGCAAGCAGACTCTAGCGAGGACCACTATCTCCACCTTACAGCCGGAGTAGAACCGACACCCAGAGGGTGGGAGAAGGGTCATGGGGACAACGTGCCTGAATATGTGTGGTGAGTATCTCGCAGGGGCATGAGATTCGCCCCTTAGGCATATGCGTTATCCATGAGCGCTCACAGAACCCTCTCCCTAGTGGTGATGGGGCGTGCAGCGCTCAGGACTAGGGGCGTTGTGACTCCGCGCAGTATCGACTTACCTCTCCGGGAGAGGCGTGGTCTGGCCTCCTCACCCGCAATGAGGGAGATCGGTGGCGGCAGCAGTGAGGGACTGCCCCTCCGACCAGCCTGTTCCAGCGCAACAGCTGGTCCTGCACCGATCGGGGGGTTACTGTCATCTCCAGACGTCTGTAAAAGGTGAGCAGGGATAGGGGTGAGTAGCACCCCGCAGAGGAGCTTGGCGCAGAGATGAGGTATAAACCTAAATTTCTCCTCATGAATTTCCTTCATGCGCCATTTCCAGAGGGCCCAGTAATAGTTCCCTATGATCCACTCCCTACGCTGCCTAGACTTCTTCAGCACTTTCAAGGCTGCCTTTCTCCCCTTAAAAATGGGGAGCGTGGCTTCCTCTATCGCCCCCAGGGCGAGTAGGGGGTACCATGGCGATTGGCCCCACTTGTCTGGGTGGAGAGTCTTGAACGCAATTGCGGGGGAGACATCGCGTAGGATGTCCGTCAGGACTGTCATCAGGGGCTGTAACTCATACTGGCTGCAGCCCACGAGGATGTGACGCAGGGACATTTCTTCCCCACACACGCAGAATCGACCCATGTCTGATTTAGGCAATCCGGTGCCATAGTACCTGTGACCAAGAACCTGTGCCCCATTCATTTCCTTCCAGAGCACCTCTTTTAGTCCCTCCGGGATCGTGAGACACCAGACCTTGCCAACATGGCTGCCTGGGTCCAGCACGATACCGAACATGTTACCAATGGCCACGGTCCACCTATCCGAGAAGGCCCCAAATTTAATAGTAGTGGTTGGGGCCTGTATCCTGGCCCGTATGGTCAGCTTTGTCAGGTAGTCCAACGGTTGGTGACATAGCACTGGGGATGAGTCCACCCATCCATGTGGCACCGTGAGAGCCCCGATGTCAAATATCCTCCCTTTCACGCGACCCTCCTTGGCCAGTTCATCTGCCAAGTTATTCATGACATCATCGCTGTGAGCCTTGGCCTTTACAAAACGGATTCTGCTGGTTCTATCCCGCAGGAGGTGCAATAAGGCCCGGAGGAGGGGCGTGGACGGGCCTCTACTCATATGCCTAGGGGCGTCCCCCCCATCCGTCACGTTCCATGGCTAGGAGGCCGCCCTTGAGCAGCCCCAGCACGAGGGTCGAGTCAGTATGTATCACTATGTGAGCATCTCTCCAGGCAAGCAGGCATAGTACCACCGCTGCCAGCTCCGCCACGTTGTTAGACAGGGCCGCGCCTGTCAATGACACTGCGTCCCTGAGCTGTAGCGTCGAGACCCAGGCTGAGCCAGCGGTGCACCTGTCCGTGCCGTTGTTCTCCACTGACCCATCTGTCCATATATGTATATCATCGCTGTATTCTATGTCGTCCCGCCCACGCAGGCTTGCCTTCTCTACCAGTGAGTATTCGTCTATGTGTATCCTAACTCTGGACACTTTGTAGGCATCCTTAACTATTCTTCCTGCTACCATGGAGCGGGGGGCGGTGAATACTCGCACGCACCCCATCGGGCCCGCCATATCAGGCCATATGTTGACGCTCTGCTTCTCTCCACTTTTTTTTTTTTTTTTTTTTTTTTGTCAGGAAGGAAGCCACACTGCTACCAGTTCAATGATTTTACACTCAAAGGAGGGAAATGGTCTCCCGGCCCTCAATGAGATTCATGTTGAAAAGGTGCCCCTAAATGGGGATGTCTGTTTCTGGGGAGTTGGGCCCTGTAAGGCTTTAGCCCAGACATGACAAGCCCCTCAACTGGAACAGCCTGTTCACTAGAACTCTCCTCCGTCTGAACCCGCAGGAATCGGTTTACCAACCCCATTGCCTGTTGGAGGCACCAATACAGCCTCACTGCTCCCCAAGGGCGAAATGGTCTCCCGGCGCCCAAGAGGAAAGCAGTTGGTTCACCCAATCGGCTTCAGTGGCTGGGAGTGTGGGGGTCTACACCAGGCGGAGTGCCTTATGATGTCATACCCACTAAAACTGCAGAGGGCCTCTAAGTCCGACATTGGTAAAGGTGGCCCCTGCCTGCGGCTGACAGGGCATACTGTACCAGACCGCCCCTAAATCGTTTAACGTCCCTCCCTGGGCGTGGGCATCAGACCACTAGGGATCGTGTATCCCGACACCACTATCTCCGCTGTACAGCGGGAGTAGAACCCACTCCCAGAGGGCGGGAGAAGGGTAATGGAGACAACTTATGGTAAAACTCCCCTCACCATCCATGCAGCTCAAAAGCCAGCACTCTCAAAGGATGGGGGAGTCACACCCCTGTGGCAAAGAAAAGTAACTGGACACCAGATTTAACTATCACCAGGCGAAACATCCCAGGGCACAAGGGGTCCATACGCCATAATGCCATCCTTGCCGGGACAGTGACTTAACACACCAAAGGCTTCCACTCTTCAGGTACAAATGCCCCTAATCGGTGGTACTGCACAGCCAGGGGGGTACTTTTTCGTGCGAGGTTTTATAACACCGGATTTCACGGCTCCCACTTATGCCGGATATCCCCAAAGGGGTCCTACCAATTGGTATACCTACGCGAGAAACCTATAGGTTCATCTAGTGTATCTGGGTTGATAGCCTACACGCGGTGGCTGCGGCATCCCACATGCCCAAAGGACTCCGGACGCCTAAAGCGGTGGGGATCCCACCCCTATTACAGCTAAGCTTAGCGCTGGTGCCCCCGATGCTGACCGAGATGATCACACCCTCACATCCAGTGGCCAGCGACAGATCCGTACGCCTAGGACCATGCACTACACGTCACCTGGCCAGGGCCAGGGAGAGGTCAAAGAGCTGGGTGTCCAAGGACACCCAACTATGGCATAATGGTTTACAAGGATGGAGGTCCAGGGACGCTCTTGTGCACCCAGGACCTCCACCATGGCAATACGCTGTCAAGGGCACATTGTGTTGTGCCCTCTCTTCAGCTGGGCATCCGCAGACCTCCATGGAGGCCGCATGGTATCAGCGCGGAACTCAAGGAAGCCTCGTGGGCAACCAAGAAATTCCCGGAAATTTCAGCGAGCACTCTGGTGACCCCTGGTGACCCCAGAGCGGACGTATCGGCTAGGGGGTCGTGCCCGCAGGCACCCAGAGGATTTGCCAGAGCGGCAGCGCCGACTGTGTTCTAAGTCCCCAGGGGGCAGGGCGACGCTCTTTCAAGGCCGCCCAGCCTGGGTGCTACTATCCTACGGATCAAAGAGAGTCTCGGATACAGGGGAGCACGACCCCTGCACCGGTTTCCTACCTTTGCTCACTGGCACCACGTCGCAATGAGGTGGCGACCATGGGGCAACAACTATGTACATGAAAAATCCGCTAAAAGCAGAGACACAACTATGTTCCTAAACGAGAAAGCAACTACTGTTAGCCAAGCCCAGGCGTGCAGCCCAGGCCAGCAACCCACTCGTTGCCACTCGCAGCAACAACCGCGACTGGGGGCCAGAGCCCAGGGTCATCTGCAACCCCCAGCCACTTACCTCAACCACCTTCAGCCACCCTGTTGAGGACGTTGCCTGGTTGGAACTACTCAGAAGTAGTGGTCGGGCCCAACCTCTGCTTCTCTCCACTTTTTTTTTTCTTTTTTTTTTTGTGGGTCAGGGAGGTGGCTCTGCCGCTGAAACCTAGAAAGGTCAGAGAGAGGAAGTGGTCTCCCATCCTCTACAGCTGATGATTCCAAGGAGTGATGCCCCATCATCTGGCACCGCCTGTTCTCTAGAACTCTCCCTACCATCACCCACAGGAATCTGGTTTAAGACCCCGTTGCCTGTTGGAGGCGCCAACACAGTCAAACTGCTGCCCTGGGGTGAATTGGTCTCCCGGCACCCGAGGGGTAGGCTTCTGTTGACTTCGGAGGCCGGGAGTGTGGGGGTCACCACCAACTGGAGCGATCGGGGAATACCCACTAAACCTGCGGGGGGCCTCCTGTCCGACATTGGCTGTGTTGGCCCCTACCTGCAACTGGTAGGGCGCGCCGTACCGGACCGCCCAAGACATGTTTAGCGTCTCTCCCTGGGCCCATGTCTTATGCCTGCAAGCAGGCTCATACAAGGGCCTCTATCTCTACCTTGCTGTGGGAGTAGAACCCACACCCAGAGGGTAGTAGAAGGGTCATGGAGATGATGTATTCTATGCTGTGAGAGGGAAATTGGTGAGGGCCTAGCCGGCTAGGCATAGGCATCATCTGTGAGTGCGTGCAGGATCCTTTCCCTGGTTGTGAGGGACTGTGCGTCACTCTTTTGCGTGAGTGCGCCAGTGGCGCGCGGGGCTCTCTTCCCCTTCAGAGAGGGGTGAGGTGCACCGTCACCTCCTAAGAGGTGGGAGATAGGGGGGGGCATCACTGCGCGGCTACTTGCTGGGGCGGGCTTATTCACCGGAACCGTAGAGTCAGGCTCTTCATCCGCCGCACTCGGCGCCTGCAATAGGTGGGCGGGTGGGGGTGTGCGGGGTACAAAAGTTTGTATTTCTACAATTAAGTGAGTCTACAGAACACCTAGAGCCTACATGGAGACAACGTCGTCGATCCAGATTTGGTGCGGAAGCTAAACTCTAGCTGTCACAAACTCTACATGATGATTGAAAGCATGGCTGCTGACAAGGCCGGCTGGCCCCTACATGCTACCCCGGATACAACTTAAGCGAGCAATCAGGATCTTCCCCCAAGCTCACCAACGACAGATTATTTTGTCCTCTCGGGCCAGCAGCAACTTACTAGGCTGCCACCGCCACGGCCCACCCCGGGAGTTTATCCCCGGAGCTTCCCGTTCCAAGGCAGTGCGGTTCGGTGCCCGTTTCCAGGGAGTGGGACCCTGGACGTAGCTGCCTATCGACGAGCCTAAGTGATTGGTTAGATCACACACTCTAGCTGGTTTTAGGCTCAGATCCCCTGAACTACCTCAGTTGCCGTCTCGCCGCAGTTGACCACCCATTCACCAGCCAGGGCCTCAGGCCCACTCCCCACGGAGGGACACCTGGCGGCTCCACAGACCCCCCGGGACTTATGTTTCCCTGAAGGTACTTTCTGCCACGGGGTGCCAGGGGGTTGAACACGCACACTGGGGCAGGAAACCCCATTGACCTCATCTTCGGGCTATGCGCTCAGGTGGAGTTCTGAACTACGACTAACGTCCCGTGTCAGGTCAGCCGAGCTGTTGCCCAACTCACTGCGTCAACTCTTACGACGACGAAGTGGGGAGTCCGCTGACCTGCGCACTAATATACCTATGTACTACTATACCTATGTGCTCGGCTCGTTTTTAAACCCACTTACGGATCTTATCGTCGCATTATCGCTAAAACCGTCTGACAATGGCGGGGCCCCTGCTACTGTGCACCCAGGAATTCCCCTTAAGCAGCCTAGTTGGTAAACTAGGTAGGACTTACAGCTCGCAGTGTCCCCCTGCGCAGGCCTTTGCTGCAGTATCCCCGTTGCCACCACGACGACGAGGGCCTGGTAGCCCCCAACGGCACCCAGCTTCCTGCAACCACCTTTAGCCCTAGCCACGAGCGTGAATTACGTCCCTACGCTCGAGGCCGGTTGCCCGGTTGGAACTACGTGGAAGTAGTGGTTGGGTCCAACCTCTGCTTCTTGTGATGAAATCACGCTGGACCCCGGACTTTTTCCTCGTATAAACGAGTACACAGAGGTCACGTGAGGAACACGTGACCTAGAGAAGGGACATGTGACTGATGACGGAACCAGTCACATGACATGAC
>Ga0307515_10005821_pt1 | contig 24875 bp, 25 predicted proteins | sample 17_EM_MG_FD_194513 | JGI IMG/M metagenome (GOLD analysis project Ga0307515, IMG submission 194513) | Populus trichocarpa ectomycorrhiza microbial communities from riparian zone in the Pacific Northwest, United States - 17_EM | ecosystem: Host-associated > Plants > Roots > Unclassified | place... | reverse complement strand
AACATAGAATTTATTAATGACGTTTTGTGATTTTTAATTAAGCAACAAAGTCCATTTCGATTTTTGGGCCAAAAGTGGCCAGCCACAAAAATATTTTTTTGGTCAAAGTGGCCGCAACGGGTTGTAAATATGCTGCAAGAAAGTGGGCACGGGTGGTCCTGATTGGGGTAGCGGGACATTTGTACATCATTGATTGCATATTTTATTCATCTCCAATCCTCGCACTCCCATGAGATTTAGTGCATCGAGTGCTACAGGTTGCAATGAAACGTAGGACTCCAACCCACAGTGACAGCAACGTCTTTCATCCAACACGAGTACCAGTAAGGTTTCGAACGGCTGGGAGATGTCAAGCTACATATCCTCTATCTCTACCCTCCTAGTAAGACCCGCCAAAAGCCTCTAGTAAATTGAAATCTGCGTCGTGATGGTCACGGGTGGCCAACGACCCTTGTGATCACGGTTGTACTTCGGGGTTCTTCATTCTGTACTAGGTGGCGTGACGTCCTTTCATTTGACACTCTGTTCCATTGAGCAATCATTCTTGGCGATCATACGGCAGCGATCACGGGGATCCGGAAACGCAATATGAGCATAAGAGGACGACGGAGGTGTAGGTCTAAGTATAGGAGGGTCTAAGTGCAGATTCTGTCTGTCATGATCACCCTTGCTATCGAAGGGTAGCGCCGAATGAGTATAGGATGGTCGTCAGTGGACAGGCGAGAGAGATCCGAATATGCAACCGTGATAAGGCAGCCGCAACCCCGGCTGCTCCAGGAGAAGGGATCCAATGGAAGCGAACAACCACGGGGCAGCGGTCACAGGATACAGCTCGCAATCGCGTGCGAGGAGGAGTATACGTGTTGGGTTTTGACGTCAACGTAGGGTGGCCCTATATAGGGATCGATGGTCGAACGAACTAGAAGTACGGATCTTGTTCTCGATCGACGAAGAAGGCCAGGTTCACGCCAAATACCAGGATTTTGACGTAGGTCGACGGAATCGTACCGTGGAGCTTTGGAGCTTTGGGTAGACGGTACACTGAGCTGCGAGGGTGATACTGATCGGAATAAACGGATGTAGGCTTAGCCGAGACGTTAATGGGTGATTTGACCCTGCGTAGGATCATGTATGACTACCGGTTGCCATTCGCCACGACCAGGTCAGAGAGCCACTCTTACGCCTTGGAAGTTCGGCCGCCACACGTAGGCCGAGCGTTTACGATCCGTAAATTAATCAAAAGCTCAAGCACCAATACAAACTCTCTCTGACATCCTTCATCGTGATGAACGCACTCACGGCCTCGGTCCATGTACCGGCTCACATGCTCGCCGTTCGCATCGTCCCGCTGTGCGTCGGTTGCACGTCGAGGGCGCACATGAACCAATGACTACCACTCCGCATCCGCTCCCTCATCCTCTGGTTGGGCCTTCGACTGTCGTGATTGAGGTGATTAGGCGACCCCGTGCGGTTTCGTCTGCTACGGGGCAAGAGAGACGGCGTTGGAAAATTGGAAGATACACTCATGATTTGGCCGCTGACCAATGAACTCATTCGGGGTGCCTGGCGAGGGCCGAGCGTGGGGAGTGGGTCTGAGCATGATGTCCTTTGTTACCATCGGGACCGAGGATGGCAGTAGAGCGCAGGTCAGATGAAGAGGATGCCAATGGATATGCCACTAGATCCCATGAATAAGGCATAGAACATTTATACGTAATATATCATGTATCAAATTCCCCCGCTATCACATGGTGGTCGAGGACTCGGAGAGCCATGACTGCGGATCGGAGGACCCGAATGAAGCCAAGCCCGAAACGTGACGGAGCGAGAGGAACATCTTTGAGAGAGTACGGTGATTGCCACTAAAAGTTCTAGTCGTTCAGAGTGTTAGCGCCGAGGGTCACGCTGCTTGACCACAACCACGTTCACATCGCAGACAGAATGCCACTTTTCTCCACCAACCGAGGCTACATTGGTGCGTCCAACCTCTATTTACCGTCTTATCGGCTGATTCCTTGCTGCCAAGACGAAGAGAATGTTCGCAAAATTGTCGCTCGACTGCTCGGTGAGCTGCTCAGTGAGATCGAATAACACACGAGGTTCATGTTCCTCCAGAGTCCCATGGGAGTGAGAAATCGATATGGGAATACTACAACGAAATGGCCTCTGTGGAAGACAACATCCGCGAGGTCGAGTGGCGAGATCTGGCAGATACCGTGCTCGTTTTTGTATGTATAGACACTCGCTATGGTATATGGCTGTTGATGCGGTTCCAGGATGGTCTATTTGCTGCCTTCCTTTCTGCTTTCCTTATCTTCTTGATCCCCCAGCTCCAGCCCAACAGCACCGACGTCGCAATGGACGTACTCATCCACATATCACAACAGCTCAGTAACTCCACAACCTCCGCATTTGAACCCACCGCCTTTCAAGTTTCGCCCAGCGCAGCTGCGGTGAACATGCTCTTCTTCCTCAGCCTCGCGCTCGTTTTGATCGATGCATTTCTCGCGATGCTTGTCAAGGGATGGTTGCAGGAGTTTGACCGTGGATGGAGGAGGTACACTGTTGCACATCTCCGTGCACAGGAACGCGAACGGCGACTGCAAGAGCTCGAGCGCTGGAAGCTGCATGAGCGCGTCGGCCTCCTCCCGATCCTCATCCAAGGATCTCTCTTTTTGTTCTGTATTGGCCTCCTTGTTCTTATCTTCCCTTTCCATCTCCCATCCGCCATTGTATGCTCGCTCATGTTTTTGTCTGTTGTCGGCTTCTACGTCTTCACTACATATGTTTCGATTGTAAACAATCATGCGCCATTCTCCTCTCCTGTGTCTCGTCTTTTCGCGCGTGGCCTCGCGATGCTGCAAACCCCGCATATCCCCATCACTCAAACCTTCTGGCGCATCGCTTCTACCATCTCATTTCACAACCGCCATCCTCTGTCTTCTCAGGGCCAGCAGGAAGAAGCAGATACTCCCAATGAAGCCATGCAACCGTTACCTTCGAACAACAGAGTGGCAAACGTTGCCCAACCCCACAACCCTGACGCGGTACCCCGTTCTCGCTCTTCTATTGATCCTCAGACGCACGTCCATGTTCTCGAACGGCTCGTTACGGCAACGGAGGAGGCCGTGGAGAGTATTCCGATCTTCCTGGAGCTGCTTGATCAGCCAGTGAAAGATCCTGCACTACGGCCACGCACTGTGGAAAAGTGGAAGGAATTGCTTCATATTACTTTCAGGTTGCTCGGAGATCAATCCACCTTTTCTGTTTCTACTGCCTGGACTCTTGCCCGGACTATGATGATTTGTTACAATGATGATACCGCGGATCAGCAGTTATACCTCACATTACAAAACCATCTAGGCAGTAGGGGAACTGGTGATGAAAAATCACGTATGCCACTCAATGTTCTCTTCTCTGACTATCTGTCATTTTGGCTTCGTCAGTCCAATGGGCGTGACCTGTGCCGAACAATTGCATTTCTTGAGCCAAGTGATGCTGCTGATGCTGAGCTCCTCTGGATGGTGAATACCTCTGACCGGACAATGCGTGGTCGTTCCATGTCGCCCTGGAAGTACAGATTGGAACGGGTTGATATGTATCCTATATTCTTCACAGCCGTGCTTACATATGTGTCAAGCACAGAACAGAGTAGAAGATCCAATATTCCACTCACATTTGCAGTCATTTATGCTTTGCGCGCCATCAGATCAGCAATTGACCAGCGAGACATTGATCCCATTGAGGGCCTCTGCGCCTTGCCAGTGACTGTCTCCACCTCTAAGCCCGTGCCTATGACATTCTGTCGAGTTGATAGCACTGATGCCCTGGGCCTTTGGAGTCAAGATTGTATTCAATCTGTCAAGGACCTGCTTCAATGGGACCTGACAACTTCCGTGGAGATTCTCACTGAGTTTCGACTTTCCCTGATTGCCGCACTCTATATTGATAGCACCAAGCAAGCTCATGCTCGCTCGCATTTTGCGGACCTCCTCAACTACACGAACATTACGGATCGTCCGGTCCTCTACTCAGGTGCCTATGATGATGGCAAGCTCGCCATCTACTTGTACATGACTGTCTTCCGGAAACCTTTTGAATACGTTCATGATCCTCTCGCTGCCCTCGAACGCGTCATTCGTGGAATAATTTATGAGCTCTCTCCATTACAACTTTCTGGGCTGCGCGTCTTGGATATCGCTGTGAAGCATCTCCACAAAATAGCAGCCCCTTCATTGGATTGGCTGAAAATGCTCCCATCATACCCCTACGTCTCTTTTCCTGATCCCACTGTATTTTCCCTCCGTCGGGTTGGTGATTGGATTTGGCTCCATCTCGACACTCTTATTGCCCCCAAACCTTACCTACTCCTAGAGAAGGTGGAGGAGTTAGAATGGTCTGATATACCTGAGAAAGTGTACATTGCAAAGGCTCGACTTGACCTCTATGATTCTTTGGCAGACATCGGGCATGAGGCGGACAAGGTGTCTAAGCCAGACCCAGGGCTACTTAAGGTGTTTCTTCGGTCCAAAGACCATGGGGTCTGTACACGTGCATTTAAGTGGTGTCTTGACCCGTTTCCTATTAGCCAGTCTGGTACACCTGGAGATGTAAACAGCACCACGGCGTTCATCCCAGAAACACTGGGGCGTATGTGGGTTGAACACTTTATCCAGGTGCTTTGTTGGAATTATTGGTCCTCTGATTCATCATGGAGGCTCCTGCTATCAGCTCTTGTCCCAAAATGGACCGTGCTCCCATCATCCCGGTGCCGTGACTTTGCTTCAGCACTCATATTCAGCACAGGCATGTATGGGTCTCCTGCCTACCAACGTCTTTATCTCGGATGTTCGTCACTTGATGAGCGACTGGCATTCCTCTCTTTCCTTACAACTCTTTTAGAGCTCATCGAATCTAGATTGACCTGGACCAGCCTCACTTCGCTTGAGAATTGGCTGGCCCAGCCTCCAGAAGGACTTGAGGATCAGGATGCTCATACCCAGATACAACACTTCCTAGCCACCATGAAGCAGCAACTTGTGGAAGAGACTCTTGGGTTCTTCACGGAACTCCCAATGGAAAACGAATGGCTGGAAGAGTCTCTTGAACTCTTCGCTGAGCTCCCAATGGCAGGTGAATGGATGGATGAATGATCTCCCGTGAGAGGGGCTCTCTCGTATATATCTCAGAATGGCTTTTTTATAATGAGCATGTGGTGCATTTTGTAATCGAGCTGACAAACGATATTCATTATGATAGTTGCATAAGCCTCTCTAAATTCTGCCATCACAACAGCTAGGTAGGTGTGATTTACACATTCTATCTCCATGGGTCAATATGCGATGACCCTGAGGCGTCATCGCTCCCCGCCTCTATCTCTATCAACCCGACGATTTACCACTACATAGTCTGTTCACCAGCTCAGAGCTCAGAGTGGAAAGAACCGCAGATCCTCCCCCTTTACAGTTTACGATTTCACATGCTACACGCGCCGTGGGGAATTGGGGAATGGGGAATAACCAAACAAACCCACGGCACTCAACAAGCAACAATGCGCCACATGCATTGCACTCGATCCTCACGCTCGCGGGATCTGGATCGACGCCGCCATGCATCAATATTAATGTCATTTCCCTATTAGACTAATGATTATGTTTATAAATTATTACTAGGATTTCTGTGGCTACACGTTTGATCAAACGATGGGCTTGGCATGGGCAGCATCAGAGCCCGACCTACGCCCTCAATTCACCGCAAGCTCTGGGACACATCGTCCTCTAAACCGTATAAATGGTGACCGCGCTCTCTCGCCTTTCCAGCGGAACATTTCATTCGCCTAGCAATGCGAGACTCGCCAGTTTACAAATTATATTTCCAGGAGTCATAGTATGGGAATAATACAGCGAGATGGCTGCAACCGTGTGCGTGGACAGCAAACAGAGTCCAGCGAGGAGCGACGAGGGTGCTCAAAGTCCGGGCATCCCGGCGCTAACACTCCGAATGAGCAGAGAGTTTACTGGCCTTCACTGCACCCTCTGTGAGACGCCTCTGTCTCCCTATCACGTTGTGGGCTTAGCTTCATTCGGGTCCTCTGAACGGCGTTGATGGCCCTCGATCAGATTCCTCGACCACCATGTCAGAGCGAGGAGATCAGAGCGGAGGTGTATGCATGGTGTACTATGTACAAACGTTCCATGGCCCATTCATGTGATCCAACGGCTCCCCCTCTCTTCAGGAGGTCGCACATCCACCAGCACGGGGTCGAACGTTGATAAACCGCCTTCGAATTATGGCAGATGGGTGGAAACCGTGGTGATCAAAGCCTCGTTCAGCCTCGTATGCGTATCCCCAAGGAATCACGGTTGGCGTTTAAACAGCCAACTCTCTGGGACCCTCCTCGCAATCCATGGACGACAGCAGTGCCCTATCAGTGGAAAGAGAGAAACCATGTGTCAAATGGAAGGTACTACTCACTATTATGCTGGGCGTTTGGCTGCGGAATGCAAAGGTTCGCCGCCCACCTCTAGATGGATTCTTGCCCAAAATTGGCTGAGGAAGATCGAACGGCCATTTGGCCTCCTTAGTTTTGATGACTGAGTAACTATGGACTTGGTAGAGGTAAGTGTGCGATCATCGAGTTGAAAGCTATTGATGTGGAGAGCGATCGTTCAGGACTATCGATGGAGAGAGCGAACGACGTCTTGAAGAAACCTGTTCAATGCACCCCCATCGCCTGTTCAGTGCACTGTCAGGGCTGCTACTGGGAAGGGGCCGTGAGCGTAGACGGCCTTCCGGGCTGAGAGAGTGGGACGCTCTCGATACTAATCGCAACATACCAATTACTATTCTCGTAGTCAACACTATACACGAACAAAGGGTGTGTTGGGCACTGCAAAACAGGCGGAGTGTGCGGGAAAGTACCGTCGGCGGGCTCATTCGAGAGGGCTCAGGCAAGGCCGACGAGAGGTGTATGCAGAGGGTTAATTAGTCAACGCTATCAGATCGAGTGGTGTTGCTGTTGCCTCCATAGCTACTCGCGGGCAGCTGAGTATGTGCTTATTCTTTGGCCGAGTGAACGACTTGAAGGGAGAGGGAGAGTGACTTGTAGCGCCGTTCCTGACAGTTGTTCCTGGCGCTAGTCGACGTGGGTGGGGGCGAGGGCAGCAGTTGCAAGCAGTTCTGGTTGCAGAGGCGAGGAAAGGCGGACCTGGTGGATAAAACGTATTGAAAGCGAGTGGATCCAGTACGCATGATCATTCAAGGCCGAATAGGGCTCGTGTGCTCGCTTAAATACGCCTACATAGAGCTACTCGTCGCGGCTAAATTATCAAAAATTTCAGCAAAAACTTCCAGCTTGAAAATGTACTGCACCATACACCTAACACATCACCTTCTCATTTTCCATCGATTAGGACGTTTCTATCATGGTGCCTCTCGACGATGTCGTGGTAAAGTTCAAGTCTCATGTTGAACCTCGACCACCAATTCTCGGAACTGTGCATACAGGGCTGGCCATCACTTTGCTACTGCATAGCTTCAAGATATCGATAAACATCCAAAGATAGCCGATAACGACGCTCGTTGGTTCGAACTGATATAAATATGCTGCAAGAAAGAGGGCACGGGTGGGGTAGCGGGACATTTGTACATCATTGATTGCATATTTTATTCATCTCCAATCCTCGCACTCCCATGAGATTTAGTCCATCGAGTGCTACAGGTTGCAATGAAACGTAGGACTCCAACCCACAGTGACGGCAACGCCTTTCATCCAACACGAGTACCAGTAAGGTTTCGAACGGCTGGGAGATGTCAGGCTACATATCCTCTATCTCTACCTTCCTAGTAAGACCCGCCAAAAGCCTCTAGTAAAATTCAAAATCTGCGCCGTGATGGTCACGGGTGCCCAACGACCCTTGTGATCACGGCTGTACTTCGGGGTTCTTCACTCTGTTCTAGGTGACGTGACGTCCTTTCATTTTACACTCTGTTCCATTGAGCAATCATTCTTGGCGGTCATACGGCAGCGGTCACGGGGATCCGGAAACACAATATGAGCATAAGAGGACGACGGAGGTGTATGTCTAAGTATAGGAGGGTCTAAGTGCAGAATCCGTCATGATCGACATACCCATGCTATCGAAGGGTAGCGCCGAATGAGTATAGGATGATCAGTGAACAGGCGAGAGAGATCCGAATATGCAACCGTGATAAGGCGGCCGCAGCCCCGGCTGCTCCAGGAGAAGGAATCCGATGGAAGCGAACAACCACGGAGCAGTGGTAACAGGATACAGCTCGCAATCGCGTGCGAGGAGGAGTATACCTGTTGGGTTTTGACGCCAACGTAGGATGGCCCTAGGAATCCGAACTAGAAGTACGGATCTTGTTCTCGATCGACGAAGAAGGCCGGGTTCATGCCAAATACCAGGTTTTTGACTTACGTCGACGGGATTGTGGGGCTTTGGAGCTTTGGGTGGACGGTACACCGAGCTGCGAGGGCGATACCGACCGGAACGAACCCATGTTGGCTTGGCCGAGACGTCAATGGGTGATTTGACCCTGAGTAATAGGGTCATGTATGACTACCGGTTGCAATTCGCCACGACCAGTGCAGGTCAGAGAGCCACTCTTACGCCTTGGAAGTTCGGCCGCCACACGTAGGCCGAGCGTTTACGATCCGTAAATTAATCAAAAGCTCAAGCACCAAGACAAACTCTCTCTGGTACATATTGCTCTCTCGACTTTCCCGTGGAACACTTCATACACCTAGCAATGCGAGACTCGCCAGTTTACGAATTGTATTTCCAAGAGTCAATATGGGACAGTACACTGAGGTGGCTGCGACCGTACTAGAACCAGATGGAGTTAGACTCGGTGCACGAGCAGGTACGTCCCAACACGACATGCCATGAGTGCATAATCGGCGAGCGACGAACGGAATGGAATGACGTGAAGCGAACGACGGCCGTGGTCATGAGGGTCCTGTACTGGGGAGTGGCGCGATACTAACGACGGGGTACACTTCTCAATTGGAGCAGCGTGTGCGATCTTGATAGACCGTGGATCGACGGTGATCTGTGAGCAAAGTAGCAAGACGAGGCCGACTTCGGAGTCGGTAAAACTGATCGAGCGATGACAAGGAGAGTGAAGGGATGCGATGTGGGTCATCGAGAGGGTTCTATAGACTCGGTGGATGAGCCTTGGTATACTGATCGGCGACTGCTTTCAACAGGAACAATGCTTATAATGACGTACCAGACACGAGGCGCGCAGCATTCTGCCGCGTCTTCGAAATTTGTCTAGTGGTGGCTGTTTCTTTGCACGCCACATAGGGATCTTCGCGGCGTTAGGTGAGATACCTCTCGACGCAAATCACTACGGGCTGCAGACCGACGCAACGGTCGATGGGTGAGCGACAATGGGTCATGCGAGGGAAGGGCGATTGGCAATATTCGTTAAAGAGGAGTGCGCGACTTGACGCTATCGTCGTAAACGCAATCGGCAATGCACGTCTAAAGTAGGCTGACCAATGAGCCAAGAAATAAATGGTCAGCAGGCCATACGGCTCGGAAAGAAAGAGAAGCTGAGTTGATATAAGAAAGAGCGACATAAACGAGGATGGATCACTGAACGAAGGAGGAAACGTTGTCCTAGACGAAAGATATGAGCCCACGCTGGGCGGATGCTGCTCTTGCCCTTTCGAGCGGGAATAAACAACCCGTGCTTCGAGGACGGAAACGGATTGCGCCTCTGTCGTGTGAGGTTCCAGTCGATCTTGTCTCTGACATCCTTCATCATGATGAACGCACTCACGGCCTCGGTCCATGTACCAGCTCACATGCTCGCCGTTCGCATCGTCCCGCTGTTCGTCGTTTGCACCTCGAGGGCACACATGAACCAATTACTATCACCCAGCATCCGCTCCCTCACCCTCTGGTTGGGCCTCCGAGTGTCATCATCAAGGTGACTAGGCGAGCCTGTGCCGTTTCGTCTGCTTCGGCGCACGAGACACGACGTTGGAAATTTCGAAGATACACCCACGAATTGGCCGCTGACCAATGAAATCATTCGGGGTGCCTGGCTCTGGCCGAGAGTGGAAAGTGGGTCTGAGCATGATGCCCTTTAATTGTTACCATCGGGACCGAGAATGGTAGTGTTCGAGACCCAGCGTTCCTTCACCATTGGCAGAATCAACTTCTTCTCCATGGGTAGAAGTAGTAATGCCGTAGCACCAGCAATGGCGCGCTGTATCGACGCTGGCTGTATTGACGTCTTCACTCTTACCACCATTAGAGGGAAGAGGCTGCTAGGAACACTAACAATATGTGGTTCAACTGTGAGAATATCCACACACGCGCACCATAGCCAATACGCCATCGATTAATTTTCGATGACATAAGCGAAGACACGAACGAACGACAGAGGAATGATATTTTTACGACCCGTGATTAACCGTAAGCTATCGCTCTCTAAACTGCCTCAACGATGGGGACAACGTTCTGGAACGCGATACTCTCCGATTTACAGGGGTTCAAGAACAAGCCAGTATGCGATGACCCTGAAACATCATCAACCCGACGGTCACAGACTAAGCGCAGCTCCGAGTTCAGAGGGGAAAGAACCGTGGAGCCCCCTTCCTTAAAGACAGAATAGTTTACACTTTCACATGCTACTCGTGGCGTGGGGAATGGGGGAATGGGGGAATGGGGAATGGGGAATGGGGAATAACCAAACAAACCCAATAACAACTGCTGCCCTCGGCCGCATGGTTCCTACTTTTGTCGATTGTCGCCCATGGATTGCGGGCCTGGGAGCATCCAGCTGGATGGACATCGAGGGCCAACACGATTTCGTGGTGATTCACATACAACACTGAACATGCCCTGAAGCTCCATGACTTTCAAACATCGACCAAAATGCGAAGCCGACCTGTCGACTTTCGACCTCTTGCCGATGGACGTGCTAAAGAAAGTAAGGACCACCACATCCCATGAATGGATCATAGAACATTTGTACATAATATTCCGTGTAACAAATTCCCACCTGACCTCATCACTATCACATGGTGGTCGAGGAATTAATCGGAGAGCCATGACTGCGAATCGGAGGACCCGAATGAAGACAAGCCCGTAATGTGACAGAGCAACAGAAACGCCTTTGATCGAATACGGCGATTGCCACTCGATGTTCTGGTCGTTCAGAGTATTAGCGCCGAGGGCCATCTCTTGACCACAACCACATTCACATCACAAAACAGAATGCCGCTTTTCTCCACCAACCGAGGGTACATTGGTGGGTCCAACCTCTATCTACTGTCTTATCTGCTGATTCCGTGCTGCCAAGACGAAGAGAATGTTCGCAAAATTGTCGCTCGACTGCTCGGTGAGCTGCTCAGTGAGATCGAATAACACACGAGGTTGATGTTCCTCCAGAGTCCCATGGAAGTGAAAAATCGATATGGGAATACTACAACGAAATGGCCGCAGTGGAAGACAACATCCGCGAGGTCGAGTGGCGAGATTTGGCAGATACCGTGCTCGTATTTGTATGTATAGACACACTCTATGATATATGGCTGTTTTGATACGCTTCCAGGATGGTCTATTTGCTGCCTTCCTTTCTGCTTTCCTTATCTTCTTGATCCCCCAGCTCCAACCTAACAGCACCGACGTCGCAATGGACGTACTCATCCACATTTCACAACAGCTCAGCAACTCCACAACGCCTGCATTTGAACCCACCGCCTTTCAAGTTTCGCCCAGCGCAGCCGCGGTGAACATGCTCTTCTTCCTCAGCCTCGCGCTCGTTTTGATCGATGCATTCCTCGCGATGCTTGTCAAGGGCTGGTTGCAGGAGTTTGACCGTGGATGGAGGAGGTACACTGTTGCACATCTCCGTGCACAGGAACGCGAACGGCGACTCCAAGAGCTCGAGCGCTGGAAGCTGCATGAGCTCATCGGCCTCCTCCCGATCCTCATCCAAGGATCTCTCTTTTTGTTCTGTATTGGCCTCCTTGTTCTTATCTTCCCTTTCCATCTCCCATCCGCCATTGTATGCTCGCTCATGTTTTTGTCTGTGGTCGGCTTCTACGTCTTCACTACATATGTTTCGATTGTAAACGATCATGCGCCATTCTCCTCTCCTGTGTCTCGTCTTTTCGCGCGTGGCCTCGCGATGCTGCAAACCCCGCATATCCCCATCACTCAAACCTTCCGGCGCATCGCTTCTGCCATCTCATTTCACAACGGCCCTCCTCTGTCTTCTCATGGCCAGCAGGAAGAAGCGGATACTCCCAATGAAGCCACGCAACCGTTACCTTCGAACAACAGAGTGGCAAACGTTGCCCAACCCCACAACCCTGACGCGGTACCCCGTTCTCGCTCTTCTATTGATCCTCAGACGCACGTTCATGTTCTCGAACGGCTCGTTACGGCAACTGAGGAGGCCGTGGAGAATATTCCGATCTTCCTGGAGCTGCTTGATCAGCCAGTGAAAGATCTTACACTACGGCCACGCACCGTGGAGAAGTGGAAGGAATTGCTTCATATTACTTTCAGGTTGCTCGGAGATCAATCCACCTTTTCTGTTTCTACTGCCTGGACTCTTGCCCGCACTATGACGATTTGTTACAATCATGATACCGCTGATCAGCAGTTATACTTCACATTACAAAACCATCTAGGGAGTAGGGAAACTGGTGATGAAAAATCACGTATGCCACTCAATATTCTCTTCTCTTCCTATTTGTCCTTTTGGCTTCGTCAGTCCGATGGGCGTGACCTGTGCCGAACAATTGCATTTCTTGAGCCAAGTGATGCTGCTGATGCTGAGCTCCTCTGGATGGTGAATACCTCCGACCGGACAATGCGTGGTCGTTCCATGTCGTTTTGGGGGCCTTTAAGGGAACGGGTTGATATGTATCTTATATTCTTCACAGCCGTGCTTACATATGTGTCAAGCACAGAACAGAGTAGAAGGTCCAATATTCCACTCACATTTGCAGTCATTTATGCTTTGCGCGCCATCAGATCAGCAATTGACCAGCGAGACATTAATCCCATTGAGGGCCTCTGCACCTTGCCAGTGACTGTCCCCACCTCCAAGCCCGTGCCTATGACATTCTGTCGAGTTGATAGCACTGATGCCCTGGGCCTTTGGAGTCAAGATTGTATTCAATCTGTCAAGGACCTTCTTCAATGGGACCCGACACCATCCGTGGAGATTCTCACTGAGTTTCGACTTTCCCTGATTGCCGCACTCTATATTGATAGCACCAAGCAAGCTCATGCTCGCTCGCATTTTGCGGACCTCCTCAACTACACGAACATTACGGATCTTACATTTTTGTACCCAGGTGCCTATGATGATGGCAAGCTCGCCATCTACTTGTACATGGCTGTCTTCCGGAAACCTTTTAAATACGTTCATGATCCTCTCGCTGCCCTCGATCGCGTCATTCGTGGAATAATTTATGAGCTCAGTCCATTACAACTTTCTGGGCTGCGCGTTCTGGATATCGCCGTGAAGCATCTCCACAAAATAGCAGCCCCTTCATTGGATTGGCTGAAAATGCTCCCATCATACCCCTTCGTCTCTTCTCCTGATACTGTATTTGCCCTCCGTTTGGTTGGTGATTGGATTTGGCTCCATCTCGACACTCTTATTGCCCCCAAACCTTACCTATTCCTAGAGAAGGTGGAGGAGTTAGAATGGTCTGATATACCTGAGAAGGTGTACATTGCAAAGGCTCGACTTGACCTCTATGATTCTTTGGCAGACATCGGGCATGAGGCGGACAAGGTGTCTAAGCCAGACCCAGGGCTACTTAAGGTGTTTCTTCGGTCCAAAGACCATGGGGTCTGTACACGTGCATTTAAGTGGTGTCTTGACCCGTTTCCTATTAGCCAGTCTGGTACACCTGGAGATGTAAACAGCACCACGGCGTTCATCCCAGAAACACTGGGGCGTATGTGGGTTGAACACTTTATCCAGGTGCTTTGTTGGAATTATTGGTCCTCTGATTCATCATGGAGGCTCCTGCTATCAGCTCTTGTCCCAAAATGGACCGTGCTCCCATCATCCCGGTGCCGTGACTTTGCTTCAGCACTCATATTCAGCACAGGCATGTATGGGTCTCCTGCCTACCAACGTCTTTATCTCGGATGTTCGTCACTTGATGAGCGACTGGCATTCCTCTCTTTCCTTACAACTCTTTTAGAGCTCATCGAATCTAGATTGACCTGGACCAGCCTCACTTCGCTTGAGAATTGGCTGGCCCAGCCTCCAGAAGGACTTGAGGATCAGGATGCTCATACCCAGATACAACACTTCCTAGCCACCATGAAGCAGCAACTTGTGGAAGAGACTCTTGGGTTCTTCACAGCACTCCCAATGGAAAACGAATGGCTGGAACAGTCTCTTGAATTCTTCGCAGAGCTCCCAATGGCAGGTGAATGGATGGATGGATGATCTCCAGTGAGAGGGGCTCTCTCGTATATATCTCAGAACGGCTTTTTTATAATGAGCATGTGGTGCATTTTGTAATCGAGCTGACAAACGATATTCATTATGATAGTTACCTAAGCCCTTCTAAATTCCGCCATCACAACAGCTAGGTAGGTGTGATTTACAAATTCTATCTCCATGGGTCAATATGCGATGACCCTGAGGCGTCGTCGCTCCCCGCCTCTATCTCTATCATATCAACCCGACGATTTACCCCTACATAGTCTGTTCACCAGCTCAGAGCTCAGAGGGGAAAGAACCGTAGATCCTCCCTCTTTACAGTTTACGGTTTCACATTCTACGCGCGCCGTGGGGAATTGGGGAATTGGGGAATGGGGAATAACCAAACAAACCCACGGCACTCAACAAGCAACTTCGCGGGATCTGGATCGACGCCGCAATGCATTAATATTAATGTCATTTCCCTACTAGACTAATGATTATGTTTATAAATTATTACCAGGATTTCTGTGGCTACTCGCTTGATCAAACGATGGGCTTGGCATGGCCAGGGTCAGAGCCCGACCTACACCCTGAATTCACCACAAGCTCTGGGACACATCGTCCTCTAAACTGTATAAATGGTGACCGCGCTCTCTCGCCTTTCCAGCGGAACATTTCATTCGCCCAGCAATGCGAGACTCGCCAGTTTACAAATTATGTTTCCAGGAGCCAAAGTATGGGAATAATACAGCGAGATGGCTGCAACCGTGTGCGTGGATAGCAAACGGAGTCCAGCGAGGAGCGACGAGGGTGCTCAAAGTCCGGGCATCGATCCCGGCGCTAACACTCCGAATGAGCAGAGCATTTACTGGCCTTCACTGCACCCTCTGAGAGACGCTTCTGTCTCCCTATCACGTTGTGGGCTTAGCTTCATTCGGGTCCTCTGAACAGCATCGATGGCCCTCGATCTGATTCCTCGACCACCATGTCAGAGTGAGGAGATCAGGGCGAAGGTGTATGCATGGTGTATTATGTACAAACGTTCCATGGCCCATTCATGTGATCCAACGGCTCCCCCTCTCTTCAGGAGGTCGCACATCCACCAGCACGGCGATAAGCGCCTTCGAATCATGGCAGATGGTTGGAAGCCGTGGGGATCAAAGCCTCGTTCAGCCTCGCATGCGTATCCCCAAGGAATCACGGTTGGCGTTTACTCTCTGGAACCCTCCTCGCAATCCATGGACGACAGCAGTGCCACATCAGTGGAAAGAGAGAAATCATCTGTCAAACGGAGGGTACTACTCACTTTTATGCTGGGCGTTTGGCTGCGGAATGCAAAGGTTCGCCGCTCATCTCTAGATGGATTCTTGCCCAAAATTGGCTGAGGAAGATCGAACGGTCATTTGGCCTCCTTAGTTTGGATGACTGAGCAACTATGGACTTGGTAGAGGTAAGTGTGCGATCGTCGAGTTGAAAGCTATTGATGATGTGGAGAGCGATCGTTCAGGACTATCGATGGAGAGAGCGAAGGACGTCTTGAAGAAACCTGTTCAATGCACCCCCATCGCCTGTTCATTGCACTGTCAGGGCCGCTACTGGGAAGGGGCCGTGAGCGTAGACGGCCTTCCGGGCTGAGAGTGGGACGCTCTCGATACCAATCGCAACATACCAGTTACTATTCTCGTAGTCCATGCTATACACGAACAAAGGGTGTGTTGGGCACTGCAAAACAGGTGGAGTGTGCGGGAAAGTACCGTCGGCGGGCTCATTCGAAGGGGCTCAGGCAAGGCCGACGAGAGGTGTATGCAGAGGGTTAATTAGTCAACGCTAATCAGATCGAGTGGTGTTGGTGTTGCCTCCATAGCCACTCGAGGGTGGCTGAGTTTGTGCTTGTTCTTTGGCCGTGTGAACGACTTGAAGGGAGAGGCTAGGCCCGGGAGGGTGACTTGTAGCATCGTTCTTGAAAGTTGTTCCTAGCGCCAGTCGGTGTGGGTGGGGGCGAGGGCAGCGGTTGCAAGCGGTTCTGGTTGCAGAGGCGAGGAAAGGCGGACCTGGTGGATGAAGCGTATTGAAAGCGAGTGGGTCCAGTACGCGTGATCATTCAAGGCCGAATAGGGCTCGTGTGCTCGCTTAAATACGCCTACATAGAGCTGCTCGTCGCTGCTAAATTTATCAAAAATTTCAGTAAAAACTTCCAGCTTGAAAATGTACTGCACCATACACCTAACACATCACCGTCTCATTTTCCATCGATTAGGACGTTGCTATCATGGTGCCTCTCGACGATGTCGTGGTAAAGTTCAAGTCTCATGTTGAACCTCGACCATCAATTCTCGGAACTGTACATACAGGGCTGGCCATCACTTTGCTACTCCATGGATATCGATAAACATTCAAAGATAGCCGATAACGACGCTCGTTGGTTCGAACTGATATATATATGCTACAAGAAAGAGGGCACGGGGGGTCCTGATTGTGGTAGCGGGACATCTGTACATCATAGATTGCATATTTTATTCATCTCCAATCCTCGCACCCCCATGAGATTTAGTCCATCGAGTGCCACAGGTTGCAATGAAACGTAGGACTCCAACCCACAGTGACAGCAACGTCTTTCATCCAACACGAGTACCAGTAAGGTTCCGAACGGCTGGGAGATGTCAAGCTACATATCCTCTATCTCTACCTTCCTAATAAGACCCGCCAAAAGCCTCTAGTAAATTCAAATCTGCGTCGTGATGGTCACGGGTGCCCAACGACCCTTGTGATCACGGTTGTACTTCGGGGTTCTTCATTCTGTTCTAGGTGACGTGACGTCTTTCATTTTACACTCTGTTCCATTGAGCAATCATTCTTGGCGATCATACGGCAGCGATCACGGGGATCCGGAAAACGCAATATGAGCATAAGAGGGCGACGGGGGTGTAGGTCTAAGTATAGGAGGGTCTAAGTGCAGAATCCGTCATGATCACCCATGATATCGAAGGGTAGCGCCGAATGAGTATAGGATGGTCCTCAGTGGACAGGCGAGAGAGACCCGAATATGCAACCGTGATAAGGCAGCCGCGACCCCGGCTGCTCCAGGAGAAGGAATCCAATGGAAGCGAACAACCCCGGGGCACCGGTAACAGGATACAGCCCGCAATCGCGTGCGAGGGGGAGTATACGTGTTGGGTTTTGAGGTCAACGTAGGATGACCCTAGGGGTCGATGGTCGAACGAACTAGAAGTACGGATCTTCTTCTCGATCGACGTACGAGGAAGGCCGTGTTCACGCCAAAAACCAGGTTTTTGACGTAGGTCGACGGGATCGTACCGCGGAGCTTTGGAGCTTTGGGTAGACTGTACACCGAGCTGCGAGGGCGATACTGACGAGAGCAAACGCATGTTGGCTTGGCTGAGACGTCAATGGGCGATTTGACCCTGCGTAGGATCATGTATGACTACCGGTTGCCATTCGCCACGACCAGGTCAGAGAGCCACTCTTACGCCTTGGAAGTTCGGCCGCCACACGTAGGCCGAGCGTTTACGATCCGTAAATTAATCAAAAGCTCAAGCACCAAGACAAACTCTCTCTGGTACATATTGCTTTCTCGACTTTCTCGTGGAACACTTCATACACCTAGCAATGCGAGACTCGCCAGTTTACGAATTGTATTTCCAAGAGCCAAAAAAAAAAAGAGTCAATATGGGACAGTACACTGAGGTGGCTGCGACAGTACTAGAACTAGATGAAGTTAGACTCGGTGGATGAGCAGGTACGTCCCAACGCGACATGCCATGAGTGCATAATCGGCGAGCGACGAACGGAATGGAATGAAATGACGTGAAGCGAACGACGGCCGTGATCATGAGGGTCCTGTACTGGGGAGTGACGCGATACTAACGACGGGGTGCTCTTCTCAATTGGAGCCGCGTGTGCGATCTTGATAGACCGTGCAGAGGGATATTCGGGGCGTTAGGTGAGGTACCTCTCGACGAACAATCGCTACGGGCTACAGACCGACGCAATGGTCGATGAGTGAGCGACGATGGGTCGTGCGAGGGAAGGGCCATTGGCAATATTCGTTAAAGAGGAGTGCGCGACTTCACGCGATCGTCGTAAACGCAATCAGCAATGCACGTCTAAAATAGGCCGACCAATGAGCCAAGAGACAAGTGGTTAGCAGGCCATCCGGCTCGGAAAGGAAGAGAAGCGGGGTTGATATAAGAAAGAGCGACGTAAACGAGGACGGATCACTGGACGAAGGAGGAAACGTTGTCCTATACGAATGATATGAGCCTACGCTGAGCGGAAGCTGCGCTTGACCCTTCGAGCGAGAATGAATAGCCTGTCCTTCGAAGACGGAAACGGACTGCGCCTCTGTCGTGTGAGGATCCAGTCGATCTTATCTCTGACATCCTTCATCGTAATCAACGCACTCACGGCTTCAGCCCATGTACCGGTTCAACACGCTCGCCGTTTGCATCGTCCCGCTGTTCGTCGTTTATACCTCGAGGGCGCACATGAACCAATGACTATCACTCAGCATCCGCTCCGTCATCCTCTGGTTGGGCCTCCGACTGTCATCATCAAGGTGACTAGACGAGCCTGTGCCGTTTCGTCTGCTTCGGCGCACGAGACACGACGTTGGAAATTTCGAAGATACACCTACGATTTGGCCGCTGACCAATGAAATCATTCGGGGTGCCTGGCTCGAGAGTGGAAAGTGGGTCTGAGTGTGATGTCCTTTGTTACCATCGGGACCGAGAATGGCAGTGTTCGAGACCCAGCGTTCGTTCACCATTGGCAGAATCAACTTAATGCCGTAGCACTAGCAATGGCGCGCTGTATCGACGCTGGCTGTAGTGACGGCTCCACTCTTACCACCATTAGAGGAAAGAGGCTGCTAGGAACACTAACAATATGTGGTTCAACTGTGAGAATAGCCACACACGCGCACCATAGCCAATACGTCATCGATTATTTTTCGATGACATAAGCGAAGACACGGACGAACGACAGAGGAATGATATTTTTACGACCCGTGATTAACCGTAAGCTATCGCTCTCTGAACTATCTAACCGACGGGGACGATGTTCTGGAACGCGATACTCTCCGATTTACAGGGGTTCAAGAACAAGCCAGTACGCGATGACCCTGAAACATCATCAACCCGACGGTCACAGACTAAGCGCAGCTCAGCCCAGAGGGGAAAGAACCGTCGAACCTCCTCCCTTAAAGACAGAATAGTTTACTTTCACATGCTACTCGTGGTGTGGGGAATTGGGGAATGGGGGAATGGGGAATAGGGAATAACCAAACCAACCCAATAGCAAGAGCTCCCCTGAGAGGCCCCGGATTCGAGTGCCTGAGGTGCTTTTTGTCGATGCGCATTGTTGTCGCCCATGGATTGCGGGCCCGGGATCGGAGCATCCAGCTGGATGGACGTCGAGGGCCAACCACGATTTCGTGGTGATTCACATACAAGGCTGAACATGCCCTGAAGCTCCATGACTTTCAAACATCGACCAAAATGCGAAGCCGACCTGTCGACTTTCGACCTCTTGCCGATGGACGTGCTAAAGAAAGTAAGGACCGCCACATCCTATGAATGAGTCATAGAATATTTGTACGTAATGTTTCGTGTATCAAATTCCCCCCTGACCTCATCACTATCACATGGAGGTCGAGGAATCGGAGAGCCACGACTGCGAATCGGAGGACCCGGATGAAGCCAAGCCCGCAATGTGACAGAGCAACAGAAACGCCTTTGAGAGAATACGGCGATTGCCACGAAGTGTTCTCGTCGTTCAGAGTGTTAGCGCCGAGGGCCACATCTCTTGACCACAACCACGTTCACATCGAGGACAGAATGCCGCTTTTCTCCACCAACCGGGGTTACATTGGTGGGTCCAACCTGTATCTACCGTATTATCTACTCATTCTGTGCTGCCAAGACGAAGAGAATGTTCGCAAAATTGTCGCCCGACTGCTCGGTGAGCTGCTCAGTGAGATCGAATAACACACGAGGCTGATGTTCCTCCAGAGTCCCATGGGAATGAAAAATCAATATGGGAATACTACAACGAAATGGCCTCTGTGGAAGACAACATCCGGGACGTCGAGTGGCGAGATCTGGCAGATACCGTGCTCGTCTTCGTATGTATGGACACTCCCTATGATGTATGGCTGTTGATATGGTTCCAGGATGGTCTATTTGCTGCCTTCCTTTCTGCTTTCCTTATCTTCTTGATCCCTCAGCTCCAGCCCAACAGCACCGACGTCGCAATGGACGTCCTCATCCACATTTCACAACAACTCAGCAACTCGACAACGCCTGCATTCGAGCCCACTGCCTTTCAGGTTTCCTACAACGCAGCTGCGGTGAACATGCTCTTCTTCCTCAGCCTCGCGCTCGTTTTGATCGATGCATTTCTCGCGATGCTTATCAAGGGCTGGTTGAAAGAGTTCGACCGTGCCTGGAGAAAGTGCACTGTTGCACATCTCCGTGCACAAGAACGCGAACGGCGACTGCAAGAGCTCAGGCGCTGGAAGCTGGATGAGCTCGTCGCGCTCCTCCCGATCCTCATCCAAGGATCTCTCCTTTTATTCTGTACTGGCCTCCTTGTTCTTATCTTCCCTTTCCATCTGCCATCTGCCATTTTATGCTCACTCATGTTTTTGTCTGTTGTCGGGTTCTACGTCTTCACTACATATGTTTCGATTGTAAACGATTATGCGCCATTCTCGTCTCCTGTGTCTCGTCTTTTCGCGCGTGGCTGGCATGTTCTTATTACCCAAACTGCCCGTCGCATAGCTTCTGCCATCTCAATTCACAACCGCCCTCCTCTGCCCTCTCAAGATCAGCAGGCAGATGCAGATACTCCCGATGAAGCCACGCCGCCGTCACCCTCGAACAACGGAGTGGCTAACCTTGCCCAACCCCACAAGCCTGACGCGGCACCCCGTTCTCGCTCTGGTATTGATCCTCAGACACACGTTCATGTTCTCGAACGGCTCGTTACGGCAACTGAGGAGGCCGTGGAGAATATTCCAATCTTCTTGGAGCTGCTCGATCAGCCAGTGAAAGATCTTACACTACGGCCACACACGATGGAGAAGTGGAACGATTTGTTTCATATTACTTTCAGGTTGCTTGGCGATCAATCCACCTTCTCTATTTCTGCTGCCTGCACTCTTGCCCGGACTATGACGATTTGTTACAATTCTGATACCGCTGATCAGCAGTTATACCTCACATTACAAAACCATCTACGTAGTAGGGAAACTGATGATCAAGAGTCACGTATGCCACTCAATGTTCTCTGCTCTTCCTATTTGTCATTTTCGCTTCATCGGTCCAATGGGCGTGACCTGTACCGAACAATTGCATTTCTTGAGCCAAGTGATGCTGCTGATGCTGAGCTCCTCTGGATGGTGAATACCTCCCACCGGACAATGCGTGGTCGTTCCTACCTTGGATTTTTCACAGCCGTGCTTACATATGTTTCAAGCACAGAACAGAGTAGAAGGTCAAATATTCCACTCACATTTGCAGTCATTAATGCTATGCGAGCCATCAGATCAGCAATTGACCAGCGAGACATTAATGACCATGAGCGCCTCGACATCTTGCCAGTGACTGTCTCCACCTCTGGGCCCGTGGCTGGGCCCGTGGCTATGACATTCTGTCGAGTTGATAGCACTGATGCCCTGGGCCTTTGGAGTCAAGATTGTATCCAATCTGTCAAGGAACTTCTTCAATGGGACCCGAGGGCAACCGTGCAGATGCTCAATGAATTTCGACTTTCCGTGATTGTTGCACTCTATATTGATAGCACCAAGCAAGCTCATGCTCGCTCGCATTTTGCGGACCTCCTCAACCACACAAACATTACGGATCTTGGGTTGCTCTACTCGGGTGCCTATGATGATGGCAAGCTAGCCATCTACTTGTACATGGCTGTCTTCCGGAAACCTTTTGAATACGATCATGATCCTCTCGCTGCCCTCTATAGTGTCATTAATGCAATAATCTATGAGCTCTCTCCATTACAGCTCTCTCCATTACAACTTTTGGGACTGCACGTTTTGGAGATTGCTGTGAAGCATCTCCACAAAACAGCATCCCCTTCATCAGAATGGCTGGAAAATCTCCAATCACGGCGTTGGATTTACAGTCCTGGTCCCACGCCTGATGCCTTTCGTTGGGTTGATGATTGGATTTTTCTCCATCTCAACACTCTTGCCACCCAACAACCTCACCTACCCTTAGTGAGGGTGGAGAAGTTAGAATGGTCTGATACACCTGCGAAAGTGTACATTGCAAAGGCTCGACTTGACCTCTATGATTCTTTGGCAGACGTAGAGGATAAGACGGACAAGGAGTCTAAGCCAGATCCAGGGCTACTTAAGGTGTTTCTTTGGTCCAAAGACCATGGGGTCTGTATACGTGCATTTAAGTGGTGTCTTGACCTGTTTCCTATTGGCCAGTCTGGTACACCTGGAGATGTAAACAGCACCAGGACATTCATCCCAGAACCAATGGGGCGTATATGGGTTGAACAATTTATCCAGGTGCTTTGTAGGGATCCTTATGGCCAACACGCATCACGGGGGCTCCTGATATCAGATCTTGTCCCAAAATGGACTGTGCTCCCATCATCCTGGTGCCGTGACTTTGCTTCAGCATTCATATTCTGCACTGTCCCGAATGGGCTTCCTGCCTACCAATTTTTTGTTGACGGATGTTTGTCACTTGATGAGCGATTGGCATTCTTCTCTTTCCTTGCGACTCTTTTAGAGCTCATCAAATCTAGATTGACCTGGGCCAGCCTCACTTCGCTTGAGAATTGGCCGGCCCAGCTTCCAGGAGGAATTGAGAATCAGGGTGCTCATACCAAGATACAACACATCCTGGCCACCATGAAGCAGCAACTTGTGGAAGAGACTCTTGGGTTCTTCACAGAACTCCCAATGGAAAATGAATGGCTGGAAGAGTCTCTTGAATTCTTCGCAGAGCTCCCAATGGCAGGTGAATGGATGGACGAATGATCTCCAGTGAGAGGGGCTCTCTCATATATATCTCAGAATGGCTTTTTATAATGAGCATGTGGTGCATTCATAATCGAGCTGACAAACAATATTCATTATGATAGTTACCTAAGCCTTTTTAAATTCCGCCATCACAACAGCTAGGTACGTGTGTATTTCCAAGCATTGTAGTTGGCTTCAACTTGACTTCAACTTGACTTTGCCACATTTGTGTCACGGACAACAACAATACCTAATTGGTAGAAAGCTGAAAAGCAGTGTATTGAACAGATGGTACACTGGCTGCCCGCCACTCCCACTCACAGCAAACAATATTTGTGTAGGCCACTGAACAACCTATGAGCATGTGGCTGATTGCCCCGCTACATAATAAATCCTTCTCTTATGACAACACTACGAACTGAGACATGTTAATGTAGAAGCGCAGGGTACACACTCCTGTCCATGTCGGGCCTGTCACTCAACCTGTCACTCAAACCTGTCACTGGGGCGCAAAGGCAGAAATGGAGGCATCTTATGCTAGAGAAAGGGGGTGCTATTGTTGATTATTGGCACGTTGACAAGGGTGTGTGTCGGAATTCCTCGTCTTCCATCCCTATTTGGTATACCCGAGGAACTGGAGGGCGAGTCGTGCGAGCGCCCACAGTAAAAGAGTACCTGTATGCTGCATCTGGACATCTTATTTATTGTATGTTACATGTAGCGACGAATGCCGTTTCTGTTGCCCATGTATATAAGCCTGACTATTAGCCACGAGAAATGACAGTTCGGTTGTGGAGAAATCACTGTTCTCCATTCATTTTTTCGGCCGGTCTGCCCGCCGGTCTCCAGCTCTCTGCTATGGAACGGGTACTGGTGGAGGGCTATGACTTGACGAACACACGAGTCAGCGGAGGAACGGGATGCGCGTCGGGGACTAGGGCTGTTCGTGGGTGGTTCTTGGGTGTTACCCTTCGGTAGGGTAATGGTTACTGTTTGTTCTTGGGCCGATCGTTCACTTGTATCGCGTGCTGGACCGACTTGCTTTGCTTACCACGGTGGTACACAAAGTAATCGACTCGCGCGGGAAACCTATGTATCATCCAAAGCTCCATAAACTGCGGATGCATTGCTAAAGGGGTCATCTGGTATGATTTCCGCAGCTGTAGCTATGTTGACACGGACCCCGCTGCGGAGAGCGCACCTATATAAGGGGCTCTCTGGGCGGACTTTTGTATATCACTTTTTACCACATAACCATTTATCCATAGCACCTTAAGAGCTCACTAGCAATCCTATCTAATAAGAGATACGGAGTGCAAGGGACAATAGGTCCAGGATAAAGAACTGGTACTAAAGACATCATTGTCACGCGCGCACACTGCTCCATTTCCACACTACACACTCTATT
>Ga0307515_10005820_pt1 | contig 24881 bp, 16 predicted proteins | sample 17_EM_MG_FD_194513 | JGI IMG/M metagenome (GOLD analysis project Ga0307515, IMG submission 194513) | Populus trichocarpa ectomycorrhiza microbial communities from riparian zone in the Pacific Northwest, United States - 17_EM | ecosystem: Host-associated > Plants > Roots > Unclassified | place... | reverse complement strand
GCCACCTGCTGCAGCGGCGCCACCGTGGGCAGATCGCCGATCGCGCGCACGGGGCTCGCGATCTCGTCGGACAGCAGCTCGCGCTTGCGCCGGCGCGTCGGGTCGGCCACCGGCACGGCCGACATCAGCCGGCGCGTGTACGCATGCTGCGGATTCTCGAACACCGCGCGGCGCGGGCCGATCTCGACGATCTGGCCGAGGTACATCACCGCCACGCGGTGGCTGATGCGCTCGACCACGGCCATGTCGTGCGAGATGAAGAGGTAGGCCATGCCGAACTCCTGCTGCAAATCGAGCAGCAGGTTGACGATCTGCGCGCGGATCGACACGTCGAGTGCCGACACGGCCTCGTCGGCAATCACCACCTTCGGGTTCAACGCCAACGCGCGTGCGATCGCGATGCGCTGGCGCTGACCGCCCGAGAACTCGTGCGGGTATCGGTTCGCTGCCTCGGGCGGCAAGCCCACCTTCTCGAGCAGCCAGCGCACGCGTTCCTCGGCCTTGGCCCGCGGCATCAGCTTGTGGATCAGCAACGGCTCCATCACGCCGTAGCCCACCGTGAGGCGTGGGTCGAGCGAGGCGTAAGGGTCTTGGAAGACGAACTGGATGTCGCGCCGCAAGGCCTGCAGCGCAGCGCCGTGCAGCGGTGCGATGTCGCGGCCCGCCACCTCCACGCGGCCCGCCAGCGGTGCGACCAGCCGCGCAAGCGAGCGGCCGGTGGTCGACTTGCCGCAGCCCGATTCGCCGACCAGCGCAAGCGTCTCGCCGGCCTTCAGCTCGAAGCTGATCTGCTCGACCGCATGCACCTGGCGTTTGATGCGGCCGAACACACCGCTGCGCAGCGGGAAGCGCGTGACGAGGCCTTGCACCGTGAGCACCGGCGCGAGGTCGACGCGCACGCTGTCGGGCATGGTGGTGGTGCCTTCGGGCGCGTCACCAGGCAAGGCGAAACGCGCCGGCAGATCCTGGCCCGTCATCGCGCCGAGCTGCGGCACGGCGGCCAGCAGGGCCTGCGTGTAGGGCTGCGTTGGCTGGGCAAAGAGCGCGCGGCACTCGCCTTCTTCGATCTTGTCGCCGCGGCGCATCACCAGCACGCGATCGGCGATCTCGGCGACCACGCCCATGTCGTGGGTGATGAAGATCACACCCATCGACAGCTCGTGCTGCAGCTGCTGGATCAGCGCGAGGATCTGCGCCTGGATCGTCACGTCGAGCGCGGTGGTGGGCTCGTCGGCGATCAGCAGCGTGGGCCGGCAGGCCAGCGCCATCGCGATCATCACGCGCTGGCGCATGCCGCCCGACAGCTGGTGCGGGTGGCGGCCGAGCACTTCGCGCGCCTCGGGGATGCGCACCAGGTCGAACAGGCGCAGCGCCTCGGCCATCGCCTCGCGCTGCGACTGGCCCTGGTGCAGCTGGATCGACTCAGCCACTTGCTGCCCGACGGTGAAGACCGGGTTCAGCGATGTCATCGGCTCCTGGAACACCATCGCCATGTCGGCACCGCGCAGCGAGCGCATGCGGCGCGCGTTGGCCTGCGCGAGGTCGACGCGGTCGCCGTCGCGCCGCGTCAGCCACATCTCGCCGCTGTCGATGCGGCCACCGCCGTATTCGACCAGGCGCATCAGCGCGAGCGACGAGACCGACTTGCCGGAGCCCGACTCGCCGACGATCGCGAGCGTCTCGCCGGCATCGACATGGAAGTCGAGCGCACGCACCGCCTGCAGCCGCCCGGCTTCGACGCCGAAGCTGACGCTCAGGTTGCGCACGTCGAGCACGCGTCGTGGAGTCACGGGTGTGGTGTCGCTCATGACGGGTCGGGGCCGGGTTCATCAGCATAGATCGCGGACACAGGCGTCTCGCCGACGCGCGCCCAGCCGCGGTACATGCCTTCGGTGTTGAACGGCAGCGTGACGTGGCCGTGCGCGTCGACCGCGATCAGGCCGCCGCGACCGCCGAGCGGCGGCAGCTTGTCCATGACGACGCGGCGAGCGGCCTCCTGCAGCGGCAGGCCGGCGTACTCGATCAGCGCCGACACGTCGTGCCCCGCGAGCGCGCGGATGAAGGCCTCGCCGACACCGGTGCACGACACCGCCACCGTGCGGTCATTCGCATAGCAGCCAGCGCCGACCAGCGGCGAATCGCCAACACGGCCGGGGCGCTTGTTGGTCATGCCGCCGGTCGACGTGGCAGCGGCCAGATGGCCGTGGGCATCGAGCGCCACCGCACCGACGGTGCCGAATTTGTCGCGCTCATCGAGTGGGGTTGCATTGCCTTGGCCGCCAGCGATTCGCGCAGCATCGTGATCCAGGGCCGAGCCTCCGGTGGCTTGCATGGCGCGCAGTTGCGCCAGCCGCTCCGGCGTGCCGAACCAGTCGGGGGCGACGAGCTCGCAACCGCGCTCGGCTGCGAAGCGCTCGGCGCCCGGCCCGATCAACAGCACCGGGCCGGCTGCCTCGAGCACGGCGCGGGCAGCGAGCACGGGGTTGCGCAGCGTGCGCACACCGGCCACCGCGCCGGCGGCGAGGTCGCTGCCGCGCATCACGCAGGCATCGAGTTCGTGCTGCGCGTCGGAGGTGTAGACCGAGCCGCGACCGGCGTTGAACAGGGGGCATTCTTCGAGCTGGCGCACCGCTTCGGTGACGACGTCGAGCGCGATCGCACCGCCAGCGAGCAGCGCCTGTGCGCTGCGCAAGATCTCGTCGAGCGCAGCGCGATAGCTGGCTTGCTGCGCGCCCGAGATCGTCGCCCGCGAGAGCGTGCCAGCCCCGCCGTGGATCGCGATCACGGCTCGCCCGATGTGCGCGTGGTTCGTGCTCATGTGATACCCCGGCGGCGCGCATGGGCGGCCGAACGCTTGCCCGCCGGTGCGGGGCTGCCGCTCCGGTCGACCTGCAGCCAAGGCAGCACGCCGTGCGCCATCTGTTCGGCTCGCTGCACGGCGCCTTCGGTGCGGTGCGCAAGCGCAGCCACCAGCGCTTCGAGCAAGGCGAGCACGGTTGCGTTCGAGGTCGACGCGATCTGCCGGTTGACGTGTGCGTACAAGGTGACGTCGGCCAACGGCACCAGCGGTGACGTAGGCTCGTCGGTCAAGGCCAGCACCTTCACGCCGCGCTCGCGTGCGAGCCGGGTGAGCACGATCGTGTCTTCGACGTAGCGCGGAAACGCCAGCGCGATCAGCAGATCGCGCGGCCCGCGCTTGACCAGTTGGCGCGCCGCATGCGAAGGCCCACCCGCCTGGGCGAGGCTGCCGACACGCGGGCAATAGGGTTCGAGTTCGTGCTGCAACAGGCCCGCGAGGTAGGCGCTGCTGCCCCAACCGAGCGTCAACACCTGGTCGGCCTGTGAGATCAATTTAACGGCCTGCTCGCACGGCTGGCGCTGCAAGGCCTGCACCGTTCGCTCGAGATTGACGAGCGTCTCCTGCATCGATGCGGCCATGGCCTGCTGCGTGTTGGCGGTTTTCTGCAGGTTGCTGCGCAGGCTTTCGACCGGCGCCAGAATGGCCTCGAAGCCACGCGCCAATTCAGCCCGAAACTGCGGGTAGCCGGCAAAGCCCATCGCCCGCGCAAAGCGGTTTGCGGTGGCGATCGAGACCGACACTTCGCCGGCGAATTCATCGATGTTGAGCGTGGCCGCGCGAAACGGATGAGCGAGCACCGCCTGCCCCATGCGCACCATCGCGGCAGGCATCGCCGGGATGCGCGTGGCGACTTGCTGCAGCACGGGCAGGCCGGCAAAGCGGCCAGTCCATCCGTCAGCTGAAGGCGGAACGATCATGAAAATTCAGTTCCAAAGTGATTGATTAACTGTAAAGCAATTTACAGACCAAGCAAGTCCCTGATCGGCGACATTTCAGCCCCGCGCGCTTGCTGCAATTTTTGGAATCCTTGCGTCCTCGAAGGGCGTTCGGGGGATTCGGGGCAAGCCGCGCACCCACGCGCCCCTTGCATTCCTGCATGGCACCTTCGGCCCACCTCACCGCGGCACCTCGCTTGCCTGAAAGATTTGCGAGCGTCCATGACACACGCGGCACCACTGAGGAGACGATCATGATTGTTCAGCCAATCGACTACTTCCTAGCCGCCTGGTTCGTCCTGGCCGGCCTGTCGGCCGCTTACGTCGCATGGGATCAGTTCCGCCACAACCCGGAACCGGTGGTCATGAAGTGGGGCTTCGTGCTCGTCACGCTGTACATGGGGCCGATCGGCCTGCTGCTCTACGTGATGGCCGACAAGGAGCCGCACCCGGGCGAGCACGAAGAGTTCATCAAGCCGCTGTGGAAGCAAGGCGCCGGCTCGACCATCCACTGCGTCGCAGGCGACGCCACCGGCATCATCCTCGCGGCCGTGGTGACCGCGGCGCTCGGCCTGCCGATGTGGCTGGACCTTATCGTCGAATACCTGGCCGGCTTTGCGTTCGGCCTGCTCATCTTCCAGTCCTTGTTCATGAAGAACATGATGGGCGGCAGCTACCGGGAGAACGTGCGCAAGTCGTTCACACCCGAGTTCATCAGCATGAACGCGATGATGGCCGGCATGGCGCCGGTGATGAGCCTGCTGATGATGGGCCGCGACATGCGGGCCATGGAGCCCACCGAGCTGTTGTTCTGGGGCGTGATGTCGCTGGGCGTCATCGCCGGGTTCGCGGTCGCCTACCCGGTCAACGTGTGGATGGTGGCGCGGGGCCTCAAGCACGGCTTGATGACCGAGCGAGGTCCGGCAGCTTCCAAGGCGCACGAGCACGGCCCCGCGCACGCTTCTCACGAGGGCGGGCACCGTGGGCATTCGATGGGCGCAGGCGTTACGCGAGCGCAGCTCGCGGCCGTCGCCATGACGACCACGCTCATGCTGTTGGGCGGCATGAGCGTCCCATCGCTCTTCGTGAACATGCGGCTGTCGGCACGCGACGTGGGCGGCACCATCATGCCACCCGGCATGGTCATGAGTTGGGACACGCCGGCCGAAGCCATGCGCGACATGGCGGCCGTGCTGCCGCGCTACGTCGAGCACACCGCCGCACCGGACGCACGCGGCGGCACCGAGCTGCAGCCGCGCATCGAAGGTGGCGTCAAGGTGTTCGAGCTGCAGACCGGCGTCGTGCGCTGGAGCATCCTGCCGCAGGTGCAGGTCGAGGGCTATGCCTTCAACCGGCAGATTCCCGGGCCGCGCATCCGGGTCACCGAAGGCGACCGCATTCGCATCCGCGTCAAGAACAGCCTGCCCGAGTCCACCACCGTGCACTGGCACGGGCTCATCCTGCCCAACGCGATGGACGGGCCGGCCAAGATCACGCAGAAGCCGATCGAGCCGGGCGGGTCGTACACCTACGAATTCACCACCGAGCAAGCGGGCACATTTTTCTATCACACGCACGATCACGTCGACCGCCAGCAGGCGCTGGGCCTCTATGGCGCACTCATCATCGACCCGAAGGACCGCAGCACGGAAGAGCATGCCGACAAGGAATACGTGATTCAGCTGCAGGAGTGGCTAGCGCGCGAGGGACGCACCTACCCGGCCATGCCGATGGAGGGCGGCATGCCCAACTACTTCACCATCAACGGCAAGGCCTACCCCGAAACCGACACGGTCAAGATGAAGGTCGGCCAGACCATCAGGCTGCGCTTCATCGGCACCCACAACGGCTTCATCCACCCGATGCACGTGCACGGCGGACCGTTCACCGTCGTCGCGCGCGACGGCTATACCCTGGCACCCGCTGCACGCTTCGAGGCCGACACCGTCAACGTCGGCCCCGGCCAGCGCTACGACGTCATCTGGAAAGCACGCCGGCCAGGAAAATGGCTGGTGCATTGCCACATCGCACATCACACCACGAACAACAACGTCGAGCACAAAGGCGGCGGCGGTTTGATGATGATCCTGGACGTCGAAGGCGCCTGATGGTCGGCGCGCTGCACGGCGCCTTTGGTGCGGTGCGCGAGTGCGGCCACCAGCGCTGCGAGCAAGCGATGCGGCCATGCAGAAGGGCCAATAGCCCGCGGGCCACAAGTGCCCATCGCCTCCATCGCGCCGGGGAAGATTCGCCACGAAGCCGTGACGTTAAGCAGAAACAAAAAGGCCCGCCATCTGGCGGGCCTTGAGGCGGAGACAAGCCCGATCAGGGCCGCCAGGTCAGCGTTGTCTTCGTGTTGACATCCGAGGCCGAGCCCACGCTGGAGCTCGGGTCCACGAAGCCGGAGCGATTGCCCGAGCTGAGGTTGAGCCCCGTGCCGCGGTACTCGACGTCGCCGTGCAGGTTCAGCGTACCCGAGGCGCCCTGGTTCGCCTCGAAGAAGCCCAGCGGGTAGAAGACGGTGCGCACCTGGGCGGAGTCTGACACCGTGAAGGCGTTGTTGCCCGAGCCGATGACGCTCAACCCGCCCACCGTGCCACCGCTGACCGTGCCCCTGGAGACGACGGCCTGGTCCTCGATGCGTGCGTTGCCTGTTGCACTGCCCCCGGGCAGGATCGTTGCATACGGCCCGACATACACAGACGCCGGCGTACTGGTCGGCGCACACCCGCCCCCATTCGCAAACCGCACCGTTCCCGACGGACAGGCGTCACGCTGCCCGTTCTGGAAGCCCTGCGGCCAGGCGTTCGCCAGCTCGACCATGTACGGGTAACGCCAGATCGTTTCGTAGGCCTGGTCCCAGACCACCGTCTTGAAGACCGAGGGCGTGGCCGTCACCACCAGGAACAGCGGCTCGCCCGCATTGACCTTGAACGTCAGGTCGGCATCCAGGCCCTTTTGCAGCGCGCTGTAGCGCGCCGAGGTGTACTGGGTGTTGGTGGCGACCAGGCCCCAGCGGAAGTCCGCATCCGACCCCGTCTGGTTGATGCCGCGGAACTTGACGGTGATCGTCGTCGCCCCATTGACGGGATACAGGCGCACGACGTTGTAGCCGAAGCGCTGCGGGGCGCCGTAGAACGGCGCGGCAAAGCGGTGGTTGCTGGCCCAGTTGTCGTCCAGCGACTCCAGCGGCATCAGGCGGTGCATGCGCTCGGCCCGGTCAGCCAGCGTGATGTTGCCGTAGCTGCTGCGGAAGCTGTCGGGCGTGGCCTTGTAGTCCCACACCACGTTGTGCATGGCCCAGTCGCCGAGGAAGTCGTTCAGCTGGGGCAGGGTCCAGCCGCGCGACTTCTGGATGTTGGTGAGCGGGTCTGCACCGGCGGTGGTCCAGATCTGGGTGACCGCCTCGGGGCCGTACTTGTCCTTGAGGAACTCCATGAACTGCCAGTTGCAGTAGCGGTCGCGGCTGGACCCGAGGTACAGGTGCGGGGCATTGGGCAGCATCTCGGAGCAATGCACGTTGCTCTGGTACTCGGGCAGCTGGTGCGGCGTGAAGTTCGCATGGCTCTCGAAGATCCAGCCGCAGGTGTTGGACTGGTTGCAGGCCATGCCGCCGTTGAAGTTGCTCCACGACTGCCAGCCGTGGGTGAACTCGTGGGTCAGGCCCCAATGGTCTTTCAGCGCCGCGGGGGCGATCCACATGCCCAGGTGCAGGGCGCCTTGGTTGTCGACCCAGGCGCCGCCGGTCAGGCCCCAGTCGGAATGGATGTGGATGGCGGGCTTGATCTTGTCGGTCTTGTTGAAGAACGGCTCGGGCATCAGGAGGTTCGCATTGAACAGGTTCTGCCAGACCGTGTTCTCCAGGGTGTCGGCCGCCAGGCTCAGGTCGGCGTCGGAAACCGTCTCGTCCGAATAGAAGGCGAAGTGGGCTGATTCCTTGACCAGCTTGAAGCTGGATTGATCGGGGTTGGGGCCACCGGCGCGCCAGGTGCCGGGGGTGACGCTGGGCTTGGGGGTCGTGCCGCTCGCCCAGGTGGTCGTGGTCGTGCCTTGGTCGACCACGGGTGCAGGTGCAGGTGCAGGTGCGGGTGCAGGTGCAGGTGCGGGTGCGGGTGCGGGTGCGGGTGCGGGTGCGGGTGCGGGTGCTGGTGCTGGGGCTGGGGCTGGGGCTGGGGCCGGAGCCGGAGCCGGAGCCGGAGCCGGAGCCGGAGCCGGAGCCGGAGCCGGAGCTGGAGCTGGAGCTGGAGCTGGAGCTGGAGCTGGAGCTGGAGCTGGAGCTGGAGCCGGAGCCGGAGCCGGAGCTGGAGCTGGAGCTGGACTGGGCGCGGGCGCTGGGCTAGGTGCTGGTGCAGGAGCGCCACTGATAGGCGTGCCGGACTTATCGTCGTCGGCGCCACCGCAAGCCGCCAGTGCGAGCGACATCCACAGTGCGCTGACTGCGTGCAGGCGCCTCGATCCCTTGTTCATGTTCATCCTCCCTGAGTCGTTGTAGGTCCGCGTCAACCGGGCTGCGTCACTTCGTGACATACACCTTGGGCTGCGCTGGTTTGGTCATGCCCGCGCCGAGAAAGAAGCTCGTGTTGGGCGGTTGGTTGTAAGCCGAGTTCTGATTGGCGATGGCCGAGCGGTATTGCGTGTCATGCATCAGCGTGCGCAGGCGTTCTGCGGTCGGGATCGTGGTCGTGAAGATCAGCAGCTCCGTGTTGTTGCTGTTGCGCCAGATCACCTCCTCGCGCCAATCACCAAAGAGGTCTGCCGACAGGTTCGGCGTGGCCTTGGTCGTGTTGTTCGACGCAGCACCGAAGTCGTAGGCCGTCAGCAATCGATCGAGCTTTTCGGTGGAGGGGTTCCACTTGTCGATGGTGGTGCCGTCGAGCAGCTCGCGCAGCAGGTCGCCGTCCCAGTACACGCCGAAGTTCACCCGCGACGGGCGGTTCACCGAGATGGACTCGCCCTTCGCGCTGGTCAGCCCGCCAACGGTTGCCCAGCTCTCGGCGCCCGGGTAACGCGCATCGATGTCCATCACCACGCCGCGGCCCACGTCGGCACCGCCACCCGGCAGGCTCCACAAGATCTTGCCGGTGGCCGCGTCGTGCATCTCCACGCCGTGCGCGCCATAAGAGCCCGGCTCCTCGTGCACCATCATCACCTCTTTGCCGCGGCGGCTGGGGTCGAAGTCGGACACATGCAGCGCATCCCCGTGGCCCAGGCCAGTGGAGTACAAGCCCTTGCCACTTGAATCGATGGTGGCCGCACCGAAGACGATGTCGTCCTTGCCGTCGTCGTTCACATCGGAGATGACCAGGCTGTGCGCACCCTGGCCGCGGTAGGCCGAGTTGCCGCTGGTGTTGGAGTCGAAGGTCCAGCGCGAGGCGAGCTTGCCGTCACGCCAGTCCCACGCTGCGATCACCGCACGGGTGTAGTAGCCGCGGCTCATGATCAGGCTCGGGCGCTGACCGTCGAGGTACGCCACGCCTGCCAGGTATCGGTCGACACGGTTGCCGTAGCTGTCGCCCCAGGCCGACACCGTGCCGCGCGCGGGTACATAGTCGGTGGTGGCCATGGCCTTGCCGGTCAGGCCATTGAACACCGTCAGGTACTCGGGGCCGCTCAGGATGTAGCCGGTGCTGTTGCGGTGGTCGGCTGTCGCATTGCCGATCACGGTGCCGGCGCCATCGATCGTGCCGTCAGCGGTCTTCATCGCGAGCTCGGCCTTGCCGTCGCCATCGAGGTCATATGCGATGAACTGGGTGTAGTGGGCGCCGGCGCGTATGTTCCTGCCGAGGTCGATGCGCCACAGCCGTGTGCCGTCGAGCTTGTACGCATCGACGAACACATTGCCGGTGTAGCCCGACTGGGAGTTGTCTTTCGAGTTGGACGGGTCCCATTTGACGAACAACTCATAGCTGCCGTCACCATCGACGTCTCCCACGCTGACGTCGTTCGGGCTGTAGTCGTAGGCCACGCCATCGGGCGTGGTGCCGCCCACGGGGCGCTGCAGCTTGACGGTGAGGTACTGCTGGGCCCATACGGCGCTGGCGTTGCTCATGGCCTGCTCTACACCGCCGACGACGGCGGCCACGCGGTACGTGGCGGTGGCGCTGCCCGCGGTGTCGACGTAGTTGGTGCTGTTGGTGAGCGGGCTGGCGGTGAGCTTGCTGCCGTTGCGATAGACGTTGTAGGCAACGCTGTCTGCTTCGGTGCCGAGCATGCGCCAGCTGACGAACACGCCATTGCTCGTGGCCACTGCCACCACGCCGCGGTCCAGGAACTCGACCTGGCGTGAACCGGCGGCAGGAGCAGGAGCAGGAGCAGGAGCAGGAGCAGGAGCAGGAGCAGGAGCAGGAGCAGGAGCAGGGCTAGGCGTCGGCGTCGGCGCCGGTGCCGGTGCCGGTGCTGGTGCTGGTGCTGGTGCTGGTGCTGGTGCTGGTGCTGGTGCTGGCTTACCCGCCACAGGAGTGGACGTTGCGTCGTCCGATGACCCACCACAGGCCGTCAGCAACAACGACATCAGCAATGTGCTGACCGCATGCGAGCGGATGGACCCCCTGCCCTTGTTCATTCTTTTCTTTCGTTGTGTCGGAGCTGGGCCGAGAGGCGCGCTGGCGGTCAGCGTCATGCCTGTCAACCGCGCGCAAAAGACCCGTTTCAGACCGTAGCACGGCGTCAGTGCTTTGTCGGTATCCAATGATTACAAGGCCGAGGGATCTCTGTTTCGGCATCGATGCTGAACGAACCCTGATCGCACCGGGCGCTGCATGGCGTCGCGGAAGGTGCTTCGTTCGGTGCATCACGCCCATGCACCTTGCCTGCGTTGGCAAATCAAAATGCGGACCCGATGTCGAGGCGGCTGCAGGCGATGGCCCAGTCTTGTCACAACGAGACCAATGTGGTCGGTTTGTCATCGCGCTGATGGCCCCGATCGTGTGCATCTCGAACCACTTGCGACAAAGTGCGCGCACATCGTCGAGACAACGATCAGGTGGCCGTTTTCGGCACACAGCTTGCGTGCCTGCAGCGATCGATCACGACGAGAAGATTCATGGCATCGAATGAACCCCATGTTGCGCTGAACCGGCGCGTCATCCTGCAGGCCTTGGGCGCCGTACCTCTGCTGGCTTCCCTGCCCGGCTGCAGCGGGTCTCAAAACGCTGGCGACGGCAATACCGGCACCCCGATATCAACCTCCCCCCCGGTGTCTTCTCGCAGCTTTGTTCATCCTGGGTTGCTGCACACGGAAGCCGATTTCACACGCATGCGGGAGAAGGTGGCGGCCCAGGCCCAACCGTGGCTCGCCGGCTGGAATGCACTGACATCCAACGGCCGCAGCCAGTTGAACGCGACGCCGCGTCCGCTGGCGACGGTGGTGCGGGGCGGAGACGATTCGAACTTCGCGCAGCTCTACATCGACGTCGCCCGCAGCTACCAGCTGGCACTGCGCTGGAAGGTTTCGGGCGACACCGCCTACGCCGATCGGGCCGTATTTTTCCTCAACGCATGGTCCTCGACGCTGACAGAGGTCACCGGCAATGCCGACCGTTACCTGGCCGCCGGCATCTACGGCTGGCAGTTCGCCAATGCCGCCGAGATCATGCGCACCTACCCAGGCTGGGCCGCGGCCGACTTCGCGCGCTTCCAGAAGATGATGCTCGAGGTGTTCTACCCGCTGAGCAGCCGCTTCTTGCGCGAGCACAACGGCGCGGTCATCACGAACTACTGGGCCAACTGGGACCAGTGCTCGATCGCGTGCATTCTGAGTGTCGGTGTGCTGTGCGATCGCGAGGACATCTACAACGAGGCCATCAGCTACTACCGCAACGGCCAGGGCAATGGCGCCGGTCTGCAGGCCGTCTACCACGTCCACCCGGGCTATCTCGGCCAGGCACAGGAAAGCGGGCGCGACCAGGGGCACGCCTCACTCGGCGTGGGTCTGGCCGGCGCGTTCATGGAGATGGCTTGGAACCAGGGAGACGACTTCTACAGCTATGACAACAACCGGTACCTCACCGGTGTGGAGTTCGTGGCCAAGTCCAATCTGCTGGATGCGAATGGCGCGTTCAACACCATGCCCTACCTCGAGTACGCCAACAAGCAGGGCGTCTCCACGGGCGTGTCTCCGGCGGGCCTGGGCAGCCGGCGGCCGGTCTATGAGTCGGTGCTGCACCACTATGAAGGCCGCCTGGGCGTGGCTGCAAAGTACGTCAAGCAGATGGCCCTGCAAATACGCCCCGAGTACGACGGCAGCAACGGCGACCAACTGGGCTTCGGCTCGCTCACGTTCGCACGTGACCCGGTGGTCGGCGGCCGCCCGAGCGGGCTCACCGCGCGGCGCCAGGCGACCCAGGTCGAGCTGTCGTGGTGGGGCGCACCGGACGCCATCTCATACAACGTCAAGCGCGCCACGAAGGCCGGAGGCCCCTACACGGTGGTGGCCACCGGTGTGACCGACCTGTTGACGTGGACCGATCCGTCGCCCTCAGGCTCCATCTGGTACGTGGTCACCGCCGTCAGCGCCTCCGGCGAAAGCGCGGTCTCCAACGAGGTGGCGGTCGCCATGGCCCCGCAGCTGTCGCTGCACCTCAAATTCGACGAGGGCACCGGCCTGGCCGCCGCAGACGCGACCGGGCGCTGGCCGGCCAGCCCGATCACCCGCGCAGCCGGGTGGACGACGGGCCGCCAACAGGGCGGCGCATGGGCACTCGATGGCACGAGCGACTTCGTCACGCTGCCGACGGGAGTCACCACCGACCTGAGCGATTTCACGATCGCCGCGTGGGTCTACCTGGACGCGTCGACAACCTGGGCGCGCGTCTTCGACATCGGCTCCGGTCCGCGCCGCGGGATGTTCCTCACCGGGCGCAACGCAGGGGGTGTCGTCCAATTCACGATCGACACCGAGCACGGCTACGTCGCCGAGAACATCACCGGTAGCGCCGCATTGCCCACGGGTGTCTGGACCCATGTGGCGGTCACCTTGGCGGGACCCTTGGGCACGCTCTACGTCAACGGCTTGGCCGTCGGCAGCAACGCAGACATGCATTTCGCTCCATACCGTCTGGGCGTGGGCATGGATGGCTGGATCGGCCGCTCACAGTACGCCAGCGACCCACTGCTGAAGGGCAAGGTAGACGACTTCCGCATCTACCAGGGCGCGCTCGACGCCGCAGCATTGGCCGCACTGGCTACTGCCTGAGCAGCACAAGGGCAGGCATCGAGGTGCCGCAGAGGCCCTGGCCAGCACGTAGCGCAACCAGGGCCCTGTCCGTCGTCAGTTGCAGGCCAGCTTCGCCAGCGCCTTGCCTGCGCCCGCCTCTGCGGGCAGCTTCTGCTTCACACAGGCCGGATCCTGTGCCACGTAGGTGAATGGAATGCCAACCGGGAAGGCGCTGGCGCTCACCCCGTCGGAGGCATCGCGAGGCAACAGCGCTCCAATACTTTGAAACAATGTTGTCAAAGATGAGACGCGCGGGTCTGCATGCCCCACCGCTGAATGGGTAGCTGCCGTTGAGCGGCCCATCACCCAAGGCAATAGACCGGCCTTGAAACGCCGCCTCTTGTGGCAGGGATCGAACCGATGAGCATCCAACGGTCCATCAGGAACTTTCGAATCTGGCCGCGTTGGCGTCAGCAATAGCCTGTCGTGCGGACTTGGGGCCAGCGCTCCGTGGGCGTCTGAGCTGCCATCGGAGCGACTGGCTCAAAACCTCCGCGAGTGATCGCCTTGCCCGAGGCGGGAAAGTCCCGATGTAGAAATATTTCACCGAAATAAAATGGCCGAATAATTTCAAGCATCCATCACCTTGGGCCCAGATGGCGCGCCTCAGTTCACGTCACATCTCTCAGCTGCATCTCTACCAGGTGCTGCACGCCGTGCGTGGAAATGGCACCCCCATGTCGCGCGCCGAGATTGGCGTCACCACGGGGCTGAGCCAACCGGCTGTCTCCTCGCTCACGCGCCGGCTGCTTGAAAGCGGCGCGCTGGTCGAAGTCGGCGCTCGACCGGCCGCTGGCGGCGGTGGGCGCCGTGAACGCGAGTTCGCGCTGAATCCAGACTTCGTGTGGGTCGTTGGCGTCAACGTGTCGCTGTACCAACTCACCGTCACGCTCACCGACTTCGCTGGCATAGTGCGTCGAACGCGCAGCGCCCCCCTGGTCACGCCGATGCCGAAAGCAGCCCTCGTCAAGCGGCTCGTCAAGGAGGTCCGCGCCTGCGTGGCCGATGCAGACGGCGCGCCTCTCACTGCTCGCCTGGCCGGTGTCGGCGTTGCCCTGCCCGGCTTCGTCGACTCGATGGGCGATGTGGTGCACTGGTCGGCTGTGTTTTCGACGGAAGGTTCGACGGCGGTACGCAATCTCTCCAGCTCCATTTCCAAGGAACTGGGCGTTCCGGTCTTCATCGAGAACGAAGCCAACATCCGCGCGCTGGCCGAGCAATGGTTCGGCCAAGCTGCCAGGCTCTCGCACGTGGCGGTGGTCACGCTTGAGCAAGGCCTCGGCCTTGGCATGATGATCAACGGCGAGTTGTACCGGGGCCGGGCCGGCCTGGCCGCAGAGCTCGGTCACATGCAGATCGAGGCCGGCGGGCGCCAGTGCCATTGCGGCAAACATGGCTGCCTCGAAGCCTACGTCGCGCACTACGCCATCGTGCAGCAGGGCCAGGAGGCCGGGCTGCTGCCGACCGGAGACCTGCCGCCCCAGGCGATCGAATCTGCCTACGACCAGTTGGCCGGCGCGGCACGCAAAGGCAATGCGAAGGCAATCAAGATTTTCGAGCGCCAGGGCCGCCAGCTCGGCACCTGGATCGGCAACGTGGTGAACCTGCTCGCCCCGCAACTGGTGATTCTGGACGGCGGCCGCCAGGCGGCCATCGAACTCTTCGAGGCACCGCTTCGCGCCGCGATGGACGACGCGATGGCATTGCCCCACCGCGGCAGCGTGCCGCTCGTCATTGCCCACGAAAGCAGCGAGGCCTGGGCGCGCGGCGCCGCCTCGCTGGTGCTGCAACGCCTCGACGAATCGGCAGAGACCGTGGCATCGGCCTCGCGCCACGATTTCGAAGACGCTTCCCATCAACCCGCAGTGAGACGGACTGCCTAGGGCCACGCCCTCCACCCACCGCCCGACCACCGCTCTGCGTCGGGTGCGCGTCAAGCGCAAGCCACACACCACACCAATATTTGGAGACAAGCCATGAAATTCGCACACAAGATCCTGACCGGCGCGGTCATCGCAGCCGTCTGCACGCTCGCATCGGCACAGGCCGTCGTCGGCGTCAGCTGGTCCAACTTCCAGGAAGAGCGCTGGAAAACGGACGAGGCCGCCATCAAGGCCGAACTCGCCAAGCTCGGTGCCAAGTACGTGAGCGCCGATGCCGGTGGCTCGCCGGAGAAGCAGATCGCCGACGTCGACGGCCTGATCGCCAAGGGCGCGACGACGCTGATCATCCTCGCGATGGACAAAGACGCGATCGTGCCCGCACTCGCCAAGGCGAAAGCCAAGAACCTGCCCGTCGTCGCCTATGACCGGCTGATCGAGCAACCCGGTGTCTTCTACATCACCTTCGACAACAAGGAAGTCGGGCGCGAGCAGGCGCGTGGCGTGTTCAAGGTCAAGCCCAAGGGCAACTACGTCTTCATCAAGGGATCGCCCACCGACCCGAACGCCAACTTCCTGCGTGATGGCCAGGGCGAGGTGCTCGCCGACGCCATCAAGAAGGGCGACATCAAGGTCGTCGGCGAGGAATACACCGACGGCTGGAAGCCCGAGACCGCGCAGAAGAACATGGAACAGATCCTGACGCGCAACAACGGCAAGGTCGACGCGGTCGTCGCCTCGAACGACGGCACCGCCGGCGGCGTGATTGCGGCCCTCTCGGGCAAAGGCATGAAGGGCGTGCCGGTCTCGGGGCAAGACGGCGACCATGCGGCGCTCAACCGCGTCGCGCTCGGCACGCAGACCGTGTCAGTGTGGAAGGACGCGCGGGTGCTGGGCCGCGAGGCCGCTGCGGCAGCAGTCGCCCTGGCCGCAGGCAAGAAGGTCGATGGCGCCGTGACCTGGGCCGACGGCGAGAAGAAGGTGCCGATGCAATCGAAGTTCCTGAAGCCGGTGTCGATCACGCGCGACAACCTCGACGTGGTCATCAAGGCCGGCTGGATCACCAAGGAAGAGGCCTGCAAGGGCGTCGCCAAGGACAGTGCGCCTGCCGCCTGCAAGTAACTCGCTAACAAGCCGCGGTTGATCTTCAACTTTGTCATGGCAAGCCCGCCCCCGCGGGTTTGCCGTGCGTGACATGAACAGCAAACTCCAAATCAGCGCACTCGATTTGCGCCTGACCTTGATGGCCGTCGTCCTCGCGACGATGGCCATCGTTTTTCATCTCGTGACCGGCAACTTCCTCTCGCCGGAGAACCTGTACAACATCGCGCAGCAGACCGCCGTCAACGGCATCGTCGTCACTGCCATCACGCTGATCATCGTGGCGCGCCAGATCGACCTGTCGGTCGGCTCGGTGCTTGGTTGCGTCGGCGTGCTGGTCGCTTTTCTGATGTATTCCAAAGGCTGGCACTGGGTGCCAGCCTCGCTCGCCGGCATGGGCCTCGCGCTCGCCATCGCGCTCTATCAAGGCTGGCTGACGGCGGTGGTGGGCGTGCCCTCCTTCGTCGTCACACTGGGCGGAATGATGTCGTTCCGAGGCGCCGCCTTTCTGGTGGCGGACGGCAAGACGCAGCCCGTCACCGACCCGGTCTTCCTCGCCCTGGGCGGCGGCATCGACGGCTCGATCGGGCCGCTGTTCAGCTGGATTCTCGGCGTCGCGCTGACGGTGCTGATCGTCGGGTCCGGCATGGCGCGGCGGGCACGCAAGGTCAAGCACGGGTTTCCGCTTCGCCCGCTCGCTTTCGACATCGCGCTGATGGTCGGCACCTCCGCCCTCGTGCTCGCGTTCGTCGCCACCATGAATGCCTACCGGCTCGGCGAAAAGCCCGAGGCGCAAGGCGTGCCGATCCCGGTGCTCATCTGGGCTGTGGTCGTGATGGTCGTCAGCTTCATCGTGCGGCGCACGCGTTTCGGCCGCTACGTCTTCGCGATCGGCGGCAACCCCGAGGCCGCTCTGCTGGTCGGCATTCCAGTCAAGCGGGTGACGATCAAGCTCTTTCTGTTGCTGGGCGCGTTGACCACGCTGGCCTCGGTGGTCGCGGTCGCACGCCTGAACGCAGGCACCAACTCGCTCGGAACCAACATGGAGCTGTATGTGATCGCCGCCGCGGTGATTGGCGGTGTGGCCCTGTCGGGCGGCAGCGGCACCATCCTCGGCTCGGTGCTGGGCGCGCTGATGATCCAGTTCCTTGAGAGCGGCATGTTGCTGATGGACGTGAGCATCGGCTACCGCATGGTGATCATCGGCCAGGTGTTGATCGTGGCGGTGGTCTTCGACGTCGTTTACCGGCGCTTCAGCGGGGAGAGGCTGACATGACCGCCGCATTGATCGAGATCCGCGGGGCGGGCAAGACCTTCGGCGGCGTGCGCGCCGTCGACGATGTCAGCCTGCAGTTGTACCCTGGCGAAGTGGTGGCGGTGCTGGGCCACAACGGCGCCGGCAAGTCCACGCTGATGAAGATGCTGGCCGGCGCGCACCCGATGGATACCGGCGAGCTGATCGTCGATGGAAAACCGGCGCACATCACCTCGCCTTCGGAATCGCAGGCGCTCGGCATCGAGACGATCTACCAAACGCTGGCGCTGGCCGACAACCTCGACGCGGTCGCGAACCTGTTTCTCGGGCGTGAGCTGGTGACGCGTTTCGGCTTGATCGACGACGACAGCATGGAGCAGGCCGCGCGCCAGACCTTCCACCGGTTGAACCCGAACTTCACGAACATCCGCGTGCCGGTGCGCGCGCTGTCGGGCGGGCAGCGCCAGGTCGTCGCGATCTCGCGCGCGCTCTACTTCAAGGCACGCGTGCTGATCATGGACGAGCCTTGCGCCGCACTCGGGCCGGAGGAAACACGCATGGTCCACGACCTCGTGCGTCGGCTGAAGGCCGACGGCGTCGGCATCTTCCTCATCACGCACGACATGCCGGATGTGTTCGGCCTGTCAGATCGGCTGAGCGTGATGAAGAACGGCAAGGTCGTCGGCACCTACCGCACCGCCGACCTCACCGAAGACGAGGTGCTGGCCATGATCATCGGCGGCAAGCCGGTCACCCGCGTCGAACAAAGGCCTGCACCATGAACACCATCGGCATCGATCTCGGCACCTCCTCGGTGAAGGCCGTGGTGCTCGGCGAAAACGGTGAACTGATCGCCGAGGCCGGCGCGTCGTTCGACGTCTCGCGCCCTCACCCGCTCTGGAGCGAGCAAGACCCCTCCGCGTGGCTTGCGGCAACGGACCACGCGATGGGCCAGCTTCGCGAGCGGGCCGGCAGCGCTTGGCAGCAGGTTCGCGCGCTCGCGGTCGCCGGGCAGATGCACGGCGCCACCTTGCTCGACGCCGCAGGCAAGGTGCTACGCCCCTGCATCCTCTGGAACGACGGCCGCAGCCAGGCGCAATGCACCGCGCTCGAAGCCCATGAGCCCCGCACGCGCCAGATCAGCGCCAACCAGGCCATGGCCGGGTTCACGGCCCCGAAGTTGATGTGGGTGAAGGAGCACGAGCCCGAGGTCTTCGAGAAGACCGCCAAGGTGCTGCTGCCCAAGGACTGGCTCGTCTTGCAACTCGCCGGCGTGATGAGCAGCGACTGCTCAGACGCCTCGGGCACGCTGTGGCTCGACGTCGCTCGCCGCGCATGGAGCGACACCATGCTCCGCGCCACCGGCATGCGCGCCGAGCAGATGCCCGAGCTGCACGAAGGCTGCGACGAGGTCGGCACCCTGCAGCCGCGGTGGGTTCGGCAGTGGCAGCTGCCGACAGGCGTCGCGGTCATCGCAGGCGCCGGTGACAACGCCGCCGGCGCGGTGGGCGTTGGCGTCACAGTGCCGGGCACCGGCTTCATCTCGCTCGGCACCTCCGGTGTCGTGTTCGTCGCCACCGATGGCCCGAAGCCGAACCCGAATCGGGGCGTGCACACCTTCTGCCACGCCCTGCCCGGTGTGTGGCACCAGATGGCGGTGATGCTGTCGGCCAGCAGCGCGCTGAGCTGGTGGTGCGGCATCAACGACAGCGCACCCGACGCACTGCTGCGCACGCTGCAGCCCGGCAACGTGCGGCGCGATGCCCCGCTCTTCTTGCCCTACCTGTCCGGCGAACGCACACCGCACTCCGACCCGCGCGCGCAGGCCGGCTTCATCGGCATGACGCACACAACGGACCGCAACGACCTGAGCTATGCGGTGCTGGAGGGCGTTGCGTTCTCGTTTGCCGACGGCGTGGCCGCACTGCGCGAAGCGGGCACGGTGCCCGAGCGCCTGCTCGCGATCGGCGGCGGCGCGCGCTCGGACGTCTGGCTGCAACTGATGGCCGACACGCTCGGCGTGACCATCGACCGGCCAAGCGGCGCCGAGGTCGGCCCCGCGCTCGGTGCCGCCCGCCTGGCACTGAAAGGCCGCGGCGTGAACATCACCGATGCCACACCACCGATCGCCCACAGCTTCACACCCGACGCCGGCAACGCCGCAGCACTTGCCGAGCGCCTGCATCGCTTTCGAGCTGCGTATGCGCCCTTGCGCCAGCTCATCAACTGAGGAAACACCATGACCATCTTTTCCAACATCGACCCCATCCGCTACGAAGGGCCCGAGAGCAGCAACCCGCTCGCCTTTCATTGGTACGACGCCAAGCGCGTCGTGATGGGCAAGACGCTCGCCGAACACCTGCGCCCTGCCGTCTGCTACTGGCATTCGTTCTGCTGGCGCGGCGAAGACCCGTTCTCGCTGGGCACGCAGCTGTTCGACAGGCCGTGGTTCCAGGGCGAACCGCTGGCCGCGGCCAACATGAAGCTCGATGCGGCCTTCGACTTCTTCTCGCGCCTCGGCTTGCCGTACTGGACGTTTCACGACCGCGATGTCGCGCCCGAAGGTTCGGGCCTGCGCGAATCCAACGCGATGCTCGACACCGTGCTGGAGCGCGCCGCCAAGAAGATGCAAGACACCGGCGTCAAGCTGCTGTGGGGCACTGCGAACCTCTTTTCGCACCCACGCTACATGAGCGGCGCTGCGACCAACCCGAACCCCGAGGTCTACGCGTATGCCGCCGCCCAGGTGAAGCACGCGCTCGAGTGGACCGCGCGGCTCGGCGGAGAGAACTACGTGCTGTGGGGCGGGCGTGAAGGCTACGAGACCCTGCTCAACACCGACATGAAGCACGAGCTCGACGCCTACGGCCGCTTCCTTGCCAGCGTGGTCGAGCACAAGCACAAGATCGGCTTCAAGGGCGCGATCCTGATCGAGCCGAAGCCGAAGGAGCCGACCAAGCACCAGTACGACTACGACACCGCCACCGTCTTCGGCTTTCTCAAGCGCTTCGGGTTGGAGAACGAGGTCAAGGTCAACATCGAGGTCAATCACGCGACGCTGTCGGGGCACAGCTTCGAGCATGAAGTCACCACCGCCTTCGCGCTCGGCATCTTCGGTTCGCTCGACGCGAACCGCGGCGACGAGCAGCTCGGCTGGGACACCGACCAATTCCCGAACAACCATGTCGCGCTGGTGCCGGCGCTTCTCGAGCTCGTTCGCGGTGGTGGATTCACCAGCGGCGGCATGAACTTCGACGCCAAGCTGCGCCGCCAAAGCATCGAGCCCGTGGACCTCTACGAAGGCCACATCGGCGGCATCGACACGCTGGCGCGCGCCTTCCTGTGTGCGGCCGCGCTCTACGAGTCTCAAGCGCTGGAAAGCGCCCGGACGGCGCGCTACGCCGGGTGGAAGCAGCCGCTCGGCAATACCATCCTCGGCGGTGCGAGCCTGGAGCAGGTCGCCGCACTGGCTCACGCGCAGGGCTTCGCTCCGAAGCCTGAATCCGGTCGCCAAGAACGCCTGGAGAACGTGGTCAATCGCTTCGTGTAAGGCGGTGGCGGGCACGCAAGCGATCCGATCGCTTGCGCCGCGGTTTGCCGGCCTTGATCACGGCCGTCGCCCAGGAGCCACTGCTACGATCCTTCGATGACACGACTTGCCCGAACCCTGGCCCTCTGTGTGGCCTGCCTGACCTGCATGGCCACGACATCGGGCCACGCTGCAGCCGACACGCCGCCTACCTCCGCGCTGCGCCAGTTTTTTGCGGACGAATGGGAGCGCAACCTTCAAGGCAGCCCCGAAACCGCCACCTACCAGGGTGACACGCGCTTCGACGATCGCTGGACCGACTTGAGCCTCACGGCTATCGCCGCACGTGAAGCCGCCGACCGCGCCGCGCTGACACGGCTGCGCACATTCGACCGAGCCCGCCTGTCGCCGGCCGAGCAGCTGGACTACGACACCTTCGAATGGCAGCTGCTCCACACCATCGAGCGCCAGAAGTTCCGCGAATACCTCCAACCCATCAGCCACCAGGGCGGCGTGCAAACGGCCGATGGCGTGAGCGAAGCCATGCGCTTTGCCAGCACAGCCGACTATCGCCACTACCTCAGCCGCATGGCGGCGGTGCCCGTGCTGGTCGACCAGAGCATCGCGCTGATGCAAGAAGGCGTGAAGGCCGGCCAGGTGCCGCCGCGAGTGCTGATGCAGCGGGTGCCGGCACAGATCGCCCTGCAGGTGGTGAGTGATGCCACGAAGAGCCCGTTCTATCGCCCGTTCACGAAATTTGCCGACGCGGTGAACGCTGCCGACCGCGCCGCGCTCACCGCCCAGGCGCAGGCCACCATCCGCGAGCGCATCGTGCCGGCCTACCGCAAGCTGGCTGCGTACTTCGACACGCAGTACCTGCCCAAGACGCGCGCGTCGATCGCAGCGGCCGATGCACCCGATGGCCGGGCCTACTACGACTTTCTGGCGCGGTACTACACCACCACTTCGCTCGATGCAGACGCCATCCACGCCATCGGTTTGAAGGAAGTGGAGCGGCTGCGCGGCGCGATGGAAGCGGCCAAGGCACAGACCGGCTTTCAAGGCACGATGGCCGAGTTTTTCACCTATCTGCGCACCGACCCACGCTTCTTCCACAAGACCGGCGACGCCTTGCTGACGGCCTACCGCGCTCTGGCCAAGCGCATCGACCCCGAGCTGGTGAAGGTGTTCCGCACCGTGCCGCGCCAGCCTTATGGCGTGCGCCCCATTCCCGACAACATCGCACCCGACACGACCACGGCCTACTACCAGAACGGCGCAGTCGACGGCTCGCGAGCGGGCTATTACTACGTCAACCTGTTCAAGCCCGAGGCCCGGCCCACCTGGGAGATGCTGCCGCTGACGCTCCACGAAGCCGTCCCCGGTCATCACTCGCAGTTCGCCTTCGCGCTCGAGCTGCCCGATTCATCGACGTTCCGCCGCACGGCGTATTTCGTGGCCTACGGCGAAGGCTGGGCGCTGTATGCCGAACAGCTGGGCTACGACATGGGGCTCTACGACGACCCGTACGACCGCTTCGGCCAGCTGACGTATGAGATGTGGCGTGCGGTGCGCTTGGTGGTGGACACCGGGATGCACGCCAAGGGCTGGAGCCGCGAGCAGGCGATCCGTTTCTTCAAAGACAACACGCCCAAGACCGACCAGGACATCGTCAACGAGATCGACCGCTACATCGGCACGCCGGGTCAAGCGCTGGCCTACAAGATCGGCCAGATGAAGATCAGCGAACTGCGCGCACGCGCCACCGCTGCGCTGGGGGGCCGCTTCGACGCACGCGACTTTCACGACGCCGTGCTGGGCACCGGCTCCGTGCCGCTGGCCGCGCTGGAAAAACGCATCGATGCCTGGATCGCCGAGCGGCGCACGCGTTAGCCCCGATAGTCGTTCACCCAGACTCAAAGGAGATCGAATGAAACCCGTACGCTGGGGCGTCCTGTCAACCGCCCGAATCGCATCCAAAAAAGTCATCCCCGGCATGCTCAAGAGCTCCATGCTCGTCGTGTCGGGCCTGGCGTCACGCGACCCAAAAAAGGCCGAGGCCGCCGCGGCCGAGTTGGGCATCGCGCGCGCCTACGGCTCGTACCAAGAGATGCTCGCCGACCCCGAGATCGAGGCCATCTACAACCCGCTGCCCAATCATCTGCATGTGCCGCTGACCCTCGCGGCAGCGCAGGCTGGCAAGCATGTGCTGTGCGAGAAACCGATGGCGATGAAAGCCGCCGAACTGGAGGCCCTTCGCCCCTATGCGTCGAAGGTGCACATCCGGGAAGCCTTCATGGTGCGCCAGCATCCTCAGTGGATAGCCGCACGGAATCAGGTGCGCCGTGGTGCCCTTGGCGAGCTGCGGTTCATGCAAGTCGGGTTCAGCTACTTCAACGACGACCCTTCGAACATCCGCAACCAGGCCGATATCGGCGGCGGCGCGCTCTACGACATCGGCTGCTACGCGATCGCCGCGGGCCGCTGGTTCTTCGAGGCTGAAGCCCGCGGCGCCACCGCGACGATGGACCTCGACCCCGGCTTCGGCACGGATCGCAGCACCAGCGGCCTGCTCGACTTCGGCAGCGGACGCCAGCTCAGCTTCGCGGTTTCCACCCAGGCCGCACCGTACCAGCGTGTGGTGCTCGTGGGCACGCGTGGCCGGCTCGAGATTGAAATCCCGTTCAATGCCCCGCCCGACCACCCCTGCCGATATTGGATCGATGACGGCAGCTCGCTCGACGGCACCAGCCGAATCGAAACCGTGCTGCCCGCGGCCGATCAGTACCAGCTGCAAGCCGAAGCGTTTTCGCACGCGGTGCGAAACGAACAGCCTGACGCCACTGCACTCGACGATGCCGCATGGAACATGCGCACGATCGACGCGTTGTTCGCTTCTGCGCGCTCCGGGCGCGTCGAGCGTCCATGAACCGAGTGTCTGAACATGCCCGTGGCGTCTCGATGAACGACACCAGCGGCGCGGCCTGACAGGCGTCACGTCGCCGAGAGCCTGCCGTCACGCCGGCACGGCACCGCCGACGTTGCGGGTCTGCTGCTTCGCTCGCGCCCACCAACGGTCGAACGCATGCAGCGCCACTGCGTTGACCAAGGGTTCGACCAGCGCCAGTGCGCCGGCAATGGCAACGTTCCCGGTCATCACCCAGACCACCGCGACGGCGTTGACGAAGTGGATCATCGCGAACAGCGCCGTCTTGCGCAGCGCCGGCTCCTCGCCATGCCGGCGGCTCCACCACCGATCGAACACCGCGTGGGCGACGGTGTTGAGTGCCGGCTCGATCAGCGAGATCAACCCGGCCAGCACGAGACTGCCGGTGAACAGATAGCCGAGTGACACGGCAATGAACAGGTGCACGACGGCGAAACTGCCCGTCTTGCCCAGGTGACCCAGGTTGTGAACTCTCATGCGTGGGATTGTCCAGACGGCTCGGCAGGCCGGCTATTTGCCTCTCGCAATCGCCGGGATAGTGCCGCAACGGCACTCCCGCCTAAAGCCGCCCCTCGCCCAGCAAGACAGCGCTTTGACGGAAGGGGTCGGCCGCATCTCGCTACGTGCGCGACGCATACAGCGCCTTTGCCGCTTCTTCCCAATTTGCACCATCGAAGCGCTTCAATGGCAGGGAAGAGAGATCCAGGCCGTCGATGCAACGAACGTTGACAACCCATCTGCTTGGATCGAGACGTGGCCGAGAAAAGGGGTGGATGCCGCAGTGCCGGCAAGAGTAGTGCTTGGCTGTCTTCGTGTTGAATTGGTACAGCGTCAGCTCGTTCTCTCCCGCAGTGATGCGAAGGCTGGCATCTGAAGCGCCGTGCCACAGAGCTCCCACACGGCGGCACAAAGAACACGTGCACTCCATGACGTAGTCGAGCTTCGCGTCAAGCTCGAACGCAACCCGACCGCAGTGACAGGAGCCTTGGAAGGTGAGTCGTGTATTCATGGTCAACGTTTGAGTTCAGCGGCGTGTGCTGGTCTAATTTCTACGGACACCTCGATAGGTGGAATCCGCCTGGACGGGGAACATGAGCAAGAAGCAAAGACGGACATTCAACGCGGAGTTCAAGCTGCAAGTGGTGCAGATGATTCGCGAT
>Ga0307515_10005819_pt1 | contig 24888 bp, 20 predicted proteins | sample 17_EM_MG_FD_194513 | JGI IMG/M metagenome (GOLD analysis project Ga0307515, IMG submission 194513) | Populus trichocarpa ectomycorrhiza microbial communities from riparian zone in the Pacific Northwest, United States - 17_EM | ecosystem: Host-associated > Plants > Roots > Unclassified | place... | reverse complement strand
TTGGGAGATGAGGACTCGCGACTTTGCTTTTGTTTCTTTATGTTACGGAAGAAGCGGGGAGGAAATATGTACGGGATATGCCATGGCCGCCAGCGGCCGAATGCAATATGATTACAAACAAACAAACCAGCTACGACCGCCAGGAACCGAGCCACACGTGAGGTAGTATCCCTCGAGTTTGCAGACTAATGCCCGCAGACTGTTTGCCTCACTTGTAGGCTCAAATCGATAAATGGAGGCTTCTGTATTGTCTAATAGATGCATATGTTATACCCCACTGTCCAAGTTTCTCCCTTGACCAAGAGTACATCCCGTCCACCAACTTTGTATCTTCAGAGTGCTGGATGTTTTGTAGGCGTAGTAAAGGGTTGCGGTAAAAAGAGAAGAGTGAGTAAACCTGCACGAAAAATCATCAAATCGTTGATAGCGTGACTTCTTGACCACGAGGATATCTCACCCATCACAATACATCGTTTGCCAGCCAGGAGATATCCCACCGTCAAAGTAAGCTACTTTCCCACCAGGAGATATCCCACCTACCTACCAAGAATTTTGACCACTGAGATACCCTGCCAACTAAGCTTGAGCTATCCTTTAGTCAACAAAAAATCCTCTTGGTCGATGGGATGTCCTTTTGGTTAAGTGAGAAACTTAACCGGTATTGGTTGCATTCCATACATAAACGTACCTTATTGGTTGTTCTCTACTCAATGGCCTCAAAGCTTCTACGTAAACCCCACACAACTGTAGCATCAGCGATCGATTATTGATGTTGCCCCCCGTTCAAGGAGCATCCGACTATTCCGCTTGCCTAACTCCAACCGCAGATACATGTCTCAGCATCCACGCATTCATGCACGAAACAAAACTGAAAGTGAATCGAATTAAATGAAAGGGCCTAGATACAAGTTTGTTTCAGGTTTCTGAGAAAATTAAATTTGTTCTCTGATATGGTATAGCGTATATTCCGAGTTCTAGCGATCTCCGACTTTGTATATATCTTTGAGATATGTGAAATTCGCTGGCGTTCACTTTTGAGAAGGATGTGTGTTAATATCAATATATCTTGGCATCGTGAGGTATACAAGAGCTGATGGATGGATGGTAGACTGCTGCTTGCGGCCGTCCAACGCCGGGTTTTATTAGTACTGAGGAGTATCTATCCTCAATATCTGTTAAAATGTCTACCTCTACCCATGGTCTCTATTACGTTTACCTGATCCGGTGGCGCCAACACCCTACCAATCCCCTCGTTCTCCACGGACGCCATCTCCTCACATTCGAGCCGAGGTACGCCGCAGACGAATTATTTCGGACACTTCAAGGTATGGTTAGAGGCGGAAACCCGAGGTTTACATATGTGGCCCGAAAGGGGCCTCAGTTGTGATTCTATGATAGCCTTGGCATACCACCTAGTTTAACAACTTATGTCTGCGTATCAATACTCACGATTACTTCATAGATAATTTTGAAAATGCCATCGTCACGGTTCAATATGAAAGAAGCATCCTCCCGAGATCATTTGATCATACATTCGTTGCTGTACGAATTGCAAACTGGGATGGCAACTGGGATGGCAACTGGGTCTGGCTGGCCAACAGTCCCCAGCCCGGTGATTGGGCCAGACTGGATCAGTGGCGGTGCCTTCTTCATCCGTAACCGGAGAGAGCCCACCCTATATTGGTTCGTCCACAAAGATAACACCATACGCGCCTCCCACTAAGACCGCACAAAATTTCGCATAACCAACTTTAACAATCAGAATGTCAATGAGAAGAACGTGCTGATTAGGGATGATCCAATCATCATCGATGCTCTCCGACGACCAAACGTTGGTCAAGTCAACACGACTATGATTAGTGGTAGAGGTGGCAGGTTAGAACTCGGCATCAACAACATTGGCAAGCATTGGAAGTTTGAAATTTTTATTAACACGTTTGGGGTTCAAATAGGCGATGAATACGATTTTTATGGGGAGGTTACTGGCAAGAAAGGTAAGTATGTGACCGTTATGAACGAAGATCCACAGGCGGAGCAGGACTGGGGGGATGAGTGGGAATTAGTTTAAGTTTAGGTTTATGTAGTTCACACTTTGGGGTAGACGATTCATTACAAACATTGAAAGGTTCAATATGTTCCTCGAGAATCGGAATGCTTTAAACTACGAGTGACATCCCATGCCCCCACCAACTAAGACGTCCGATTGGCAAATGAGTACAGACACACTAACGCTAATCCAGAGTTCCCGCAGAGCCGCACCTTATTGGTAATGAGCAGGATCTCCTATAACGACTTACCGACTTCACCTCTACCTTACCGCCGTGCAAGCAATGGTAGCTCGGTCTATCACCAACGAAGACAGTAGGGAACCCACAAATATCACCCGCTTCATTCTTCTTTAAGTCGAGCTCCTTTTCAAGTTCCCTGTTATGTAGAGATAGGTAGAAAGTCTGGCAGGTTAACAGTTGATAGAAAACCGACGCTAAAGGAATAATCTTCTTACACCCCTCTAAATCCAGCTTTCAAACAAGAGCCGCGGAGGAAAGCATTAAAGCGCATACCTAGTACCTAGTGCTGTGTGTGATCATGTGTAGTCAAGACGATAAACAAGTCTCTATGAGGTCAGTGCTGCTTCGCCCTCAAGCGAAGCCCCCGATGTTGATATGCTGGAGACCACAATGAGATCGACTGGTTCCTCTGAAGAAAATTCATTCATGATTAGAGAAGCGCAACACAGCGATAAGCAGTAAGTACAGATCCTACATAGTCCGATTAATTAGATATACGCAACTATTCCCAAATATCGAGCCCGTCCCCTTACGACTGCACAGGCGCCTGAAACCTCCTCTTCAACCCAGTCCAACTCTTGACATTATAATCCTCCTGCACCTTCGTCTTCAACCCCCACTCGGTAACACCAATCATAAACATACTCTCAAACATAAACGCCATACTCCCCTCTCCGACCTTCTCTGGCTGCAACTGCACCTCACTCGCCTTCTCTGCCGCCTGCGCATCCGGCCCATGCCCCGCCATAACATTATGCAGACTCGCACCACCGGGGACAAACCCCCCCGCCGTTTTCGCATCATACCCTCCCTTTATCAACCCCATAAACTCACTCATGACATTCCTATGGTACCACGGGGGACGGAACGTATCCTCACCGACCAACCATCTCGGGGGAAAGATGACAAAATCTGCGACCGCAGTCCCTGGAATTCCTGCGGAGGGAACAGTGAGGACGGTAAAGATGCTAGGATCTGGATGGTCATACGAGATGGTCCCTATGGTATTGAATCGTCCCAGGTCGTACTTAAAGGGGTAGTAATTCCCATGCCACGCCACAACATCGAACGCGGCATGATCCTGTGTTGCCGAAAACAACGAGCCCCCGAACTTAGCCACAATCGTGTATGTTGCGCTCTCCTGGGGGTCGACGTACGCCGCCGTTGGGATCTGGAAGTCCCGTGCATTGGCAAGGCCGTTGCTGCCGATCGGACCCAGCTCTGGAAGCTCAAAGTGCTGTGCGGTGTATGTTTCCAGGACATAGCCTCTTGCCGCACCAGTAGGGAGCTTGACATTGTATCTGATCCCACGGGGGATCACCACAATCTCCGATGGACGCACATACAGCTGTCCTAGTTCTGTTCTAATATCGAGATCACCAGATTGCGGGACAACCAACACGTCACCATCCGCGGAGTAGAATGCTTCGGTATCCGCCATGGATCGACCGCAGGAGTAGATATGTATACCGATGCCGTTCTTGGTGGGAATATCGCCAGCGCCAGCGATAAGCCGCATCCCCGAGATAAACGTGGATTCGTGATCAATATCGAAGGGGTCCCAGCGAAGCTGGTTGGGTATTTGCTGGAACTTTTGGGTAGTGTAGGTGAGTGCAGTGAAGGGGTGGTGGGATGCAGATGGAAGGATTCGGTACAACCACGTTTGTTTATTGGTGTGACGAGGTGCAGTGAAGGCGCTGCCCGAGATCTTCTCCGTGTATAAGCCCATGGGAGGCTTCTGTGGGCTGTTGCGGGCTGTAGGGAGAGAGCCTAGGATAGACTCGGACTCGAAGTGTGAGGAAAGGCCATTGTGGTAAGTGTATGGATCGGGAGTTTCGAACGAAGTCATGATGATGGCAAAAAGGCAACTGGAATGGAATAGATGGGTATCTTTATGGGCAACAGCTGGATTTCTGTTTATTTGAGGTTGAGGTTGAGGTTGTCGGAGTTTCCCCGCGACGTCATTGGGAGTGGAGCCGCTGATAGCCGCCGTGAACCGCCTTGCGCTTTCCTTAACATCCGAACGTCCACCACCGAAAGTAACAAGGGTGACAAGTAATAGCTCTACAATTCTACTTACTACAGTAACTTCCCCACTCAGACCCGCTTCGTTAAAGCTCAACACGCGGATCCAGTTTATATTTGATCCTATGTATCATGCACTCTCTAGAAACCATGGAAATGAAATACAACAAGTTGATAAGATGGTATGGTATACCGATATGTATAACATCCATTGCCCCTAACCATCCCGTTCTACCTACCTATACACCTTTCGTAAGGCGTGGCTTCTTTGGAAGCGGGTGCCGCAATACACTCGCATCCTCGCTATCACCGCCAGGACTATCAGGCCTCTCCCGCTTCTCCGACCTCTCCAGCTTGTTGATCACATACCACCTCAAGTTTAACCTCACCAAAGTCCTCATTGCATAGGGGTGCACTTATCGGTGCACCCGTCCCGAATACAACCAATTCCTTAAACTGCTGGAATATCTCACTCCGTATAGTAGCTTCCATAAAACCGCCCAGAATAGCATCAAACACACCCGTCTAGAATTTGATCATATCCCTCAATAACTAGTGCATTTCACCCTTTAAACAGCTCGCGTAAAGGCCCCCCATCTGGCAATAATCGCCTGTTATGCCACAGATTCAGCGCACGTTTCTGTGTTCCTGTCAGTTTTTTGGCGGATCGACATTTCCGTATTAAAAATTTGAATAACCCTTTAGATTTTTTTCCCACCGTCGTATTAGTCTACAGGAACCATATCTTTCCCAGTGTAGTGTTTTAGCTGCTTCTTGAGATGCTGGCGCGTCGACTCGGGGAAGCCAGTGAAATTCTGCTCCTCTTGGCCAGGAAAGATCCTGCTTGTGAGGAAGGTTCAAGAGCATTGCATTCGGCCCAATTACAACTAGTGACTGGTGGGAGCCTGTCATTACTGACTCTGCTTAATCAAGGAAATTTGTTGTCTACAAACACACGCCCGGGAAATGGAGCGTAGTGGGGTAAACACTGGGGGTAATGTGTTGAAAGATCCCCTATGAGAGTCACCAAACGAGGTCGCGGAGCACGGTGACTTGTAGTTGTGGCAACGACTGCAACAGTTCTTTTACACATTAGTATTAATTCACACGTGCGCAAATAACGAGCAGCGAAACCTTCCACTCACTGCAACAAATAATTTAGGGGATAAATAATCATCCATCATCTCTTTCTCGAAAAATTCCAGCGTGAAGTTTGTACCAACAATGAAATCCACAATCCACTGCGGAGTCTGAAGCATAATATGCGTTCGGATGATGGATTGCCCTGATACCTAGAGTGCGCCGAAGGTCGCTCGGGATGCAAGTTTCCAAGAAGCGAACCCAAAATTCTTTCGAGCTGTGAGAATTCTGGCGGAAGATTGTGACGAAATTGTATCGAGACTTTCAGCTATGTAGTATATTTGGAGGGAGTGGCAGTCTTACCTGTTTCCCAAAACATTCGGTTCCACCCGATCGGCGATGCCGTCCGACATAGTCAAATACACGAGATAGTCTATACGAATGGTGCATGTATCTTGATTGGTGGGGGTCATGGCTGGCAGCACCTTTCTCAACCAGTTGAGGTCATATTATGGCGCCGCAGAATTATAGAGCTCTACTACAAGGCGTGTGCCAGTTCTTTGCCAGCACTCGAGTTCATGAATGCAGCATTAGAGTTACCTAACAAATGATCGAGCTTTTACTTGGGTCTAAAGCTCGCCAGCAACGCAATTAGTTTCCACGTAATTTCGTATCGATTTTCTAGCGCATCTGCTGTATCTCCTCTTCCACGTAACAAATGTTTCACTGTTTTGCTAAAGCGTACCTCTGGCGGCAATCTCTCGACCAAAAACTCGGTGTCTGGTAGTCGTAATGAAATCGCAATAAATTCTGTCCATGTATTTTAAGCATGTTTCAAAGCTAAGAAATGTTAGTATTATAAATCCTTAGAGGAACGCCGGTTGCTTTACTAGTATGGTCCGTGTCCAAAAGAGCAGGATGCATAAAATGCCAGACGCTTAACTTGTCTCTATCTGAGACGTAATTAGTGTAAGTGAGGTACTTCATGATGCCATCAACTTGTAGAACATCGATATCTACCAGAACACAGCTGCAGAACATTGGCCTGAGTGTCGAAATAGAATTGCAGACAAACAAAAACATCCTTGCGTCTCCATATGAACCTCAACTCGAATTTGTAAGAGTTGTAAGTCGGAATTTTCCACCTCAATTGAGATATAAGCCCCCTCTTCCAATAGCTCTAATTGTGGACATATGCTTTGCAGTCTCCATGGACACCTGGTGGCAGTTAGCTCGAATCCCCCGGGCCACCAAAAATTCACAGCATGGTTTACCTTCAAAAGTATCTCTTGGTAATATTTTAATATCGTAATCTATGTACCATTGAAACTTCTCTCCCAAGGCATCCACATATTTCTAATTGAATTATATCTCTCCCATAGCCAGTAGTTTGTAGCTATTTTTAACAACTTCCATCTTCCATTTTCCGTTTATACCCGCGATAGGCATTCAGCCGCATATATCGACCACTCCCTCATCACTGGCACGTCCTCAGGCCCATCCAAAGGAACAATTCTGTATATTCAAGCTCTGTGATACATACCTCGAATCCCATTTCCCCCGCTACATCAGACAGAACCCTTCAGCGCGTCTTATCTTGCAAATTAAGCTGGTCTAGCAATGCAGAAGGACGATCCGACTTTGGTATACTCGTCGAAAAATCAAGTATAGGGACACCTACTTTGGAATATGACAGGGTTAAGATTTCTGGTGTCCCCATACTTGATTTTTCGACGAATAGCAAGTGATGGTGCAGTAGCCAGCACGTAAACAATTTTTGAAGGCAGTTTAGAGTGATTGTCAGACTCATCGTCCAGGAGGCTTTCTTTCTCGGAGTAAATGTCAGAACCATCGTCCAAGAGGCATTCTTTCCATAAGTGCAGCCTCGAGAGACGTTCTGTATTAGATTAATTCTGCTTCTACAGTGTCGGCTGAATCGAGTTGATGTACGATCCGAAGAAATCCAACAAGAGAAAATAGCATGCCCATAAAAATTCCCAACGACGATATTCTGTCACTTATAACCAACGCTTTTGAGTGCCAGCCATTCCGGACAGCGACAACGTGACCACTCTTCCGAGGCAAGAGGTAGACTAATAATAGGCCCCGAGCCACGCTGGGCGTGAAGTTGCACTCCAGACAACGATATCGACGTTGGAAGCGAGAGCAGAAGATGGGTCCGGTATCCGGGGCGGAAGCTCCGTAAACAAGGAATTGTAGCAGGGCTTTTGTTCATGTAAACCTCATAGCAAACGTTAGTTCTTCCAGCACGATCAACAGCCCAGCCAGCCTTGTTATGGCTAAGCAATCTATCCCAAATCGTCGCAAACCTTCCTCGTGGCCACCTTCAATGCTTCGACAAACGTCGGATTGCTGCGGACAAACTCCAATTCGTTTCCTGGTACAATACCTATGCGGAAGCCACCACCACCAGAAGCTCTCTCGGCGTTAAAATGATCAGAAATTTCGAGTATTTGCTTTACTACCGCGTCCGACACGGGCAGTCCTAGGATTTTAAAATCTCTCTTCGTAATCTTCAATCCTGGGTTTGGCCAATCCCTGATGACAATGAGAAGGATGTAGCGATTACTACAAAGGATGTGAGTGGACTTTTTAGCACCTTTTCGAGGGCCGCCGCTATGGGTGATTGTGGATCCCCGTAGTCATTCGACATTGCTTTATCATCATCACCGGAAGAGGAGTCGCTGAAGCAACCAAGCAGCAGAAGCCGTCCATTCGCGGTTGAAAGCACCTCTCTGCCATGGAAGGGTATAGGGACGTGAAGTAATATACTAAGTCTGCTGAAACGCGCTTGTAGAAACTTCGGGGATGTTTGGTACAAGAGCAAGTTAGAACTAAGCGCGTCATTCCTGAAACTTATTCTACGGATATGCACTTGCACATTTGTTGCTGTGCCAATGCATTGAGTATGTCTCGCATGTGTAGCCTGAAATAGTCGAGTCACCGCTGATGATTTAACTACCATCGCCTCCATTAGTTTGCGTCTTTGCGATTGGCCAGAAAACTAGCCCCATAACTTGGTTTCGGCCAATCAGCAAATTGTTTTACCCTGTTTATAGCCAGATTTGCAGACAGATCCAATTCGCATACTCTATTACTTATAAAGCTTCACAACCTATCACTCAATCTTCCCCCATATATCACTTGCGCATGTCATGATTCAGAAATAGACGATGGTAACGGGTTCATCCTCGAGAAGGGTTGGAGTTTTAACATCCTTCCTGTGATCTGCACTCGAGTCTTTGCAGTATTTGTATCTGTACCTGGGTCACTAGCATCGTGACCTTGGGTACATATATATAATTCATTTCACTTCACACTTGAGTTATTTCTGGCCTTCACTCGCCTCCCATGAAGACTTAGAGCTAGAAAAAGGGAAGAACGTAGTCGACGTCGATTCATCTACCCCGAAGAAACGTCCTTCTCTGCTTGATGAATAAGGCAGTCATTTCTCTGACTGCCATCCAAAAGTTCGCACATGAATCACCCAGAGTAGAGTCCTTTTTAGTTTTTCTCTGTCTGTTTAGATACATCGATACGCAATGCTTGCGGATACCTTAGCTTTAAGGAAAGTCCCATTTCTTCCTAGATTTCCAACGACGCTGGGAGGTTTCAAGCATGTTACATACAATGAGTCAGGCTGCACCCCCGTTCTCTGTCCTATGTGTGTTGAATGGTCACTCCCAGTTTTCGACTATCAGATCCCGGCATATATAGAAGTCCAGAAAACACCCTTTGTAGATTGATAGGTCCATTCTCCGAGCAGCATGTTTACGATACAAACATCTATCAACTCACATTCCATAATAGAGTATGCGGAATAGGGGTATGGGCCGGAGATAGATCCTGAAACTTTGCGCCAATCGATGGTGTGCCTATCGATCTGTGCCTGGTGTGGATGGGTGCCTGGCTCCTAAAGGATGATAATGGTGAAGATGATACAAACCTCATCCTTCGTTTCGGCTTGGAACGTAAACTAGGCAAATACAGATGACTTGCAGTAAGCAGGTACCGTACGTCTGTACGCCAAAACGAAACGTTGCAAGATATGTATGCATATCGTGAGATAAGGAGTGCGTGTAGTATCTCATATCCCGATGCTGATATACATGGTGTAATACGGAGCTGAAATTTTAGCTCTCGGATTAGTAAGTTCCGATTAGGGAAGCCTTAGGTATTTACTTCCCATTCTTTGAGACTTATCATGATATCAAGCACATTCATGATTCACAACCTCTCCAATGTACACGAGTCTGTTAACAACTTAGACTAAACCCAGATCAACAGAACGATCCAGCATCGATTTACATACTCTTATGCGGGAACCCGCATTTTTCCCCAGCTCATACGTGCACTTCTTTGCGGGGCGCCGGCCCGTGGTGGCAATCGTCTTCCGCTCATTCGATATTAGGACTCCGATCTCAACAAAAATCAGGTATTTCTCTTAAAACACCCACTAGACCAGACCTGACAATTAACCGTAGCCGTAGGCGATAGATGTACTGATTGTGCTTGGAAAGAGCTGCGGAGTACCGAAAAAGCAAGGAGAGGTAAACCCCGCCAGTTCGTAGTCAAACCCCTGCCGTGTGCTACCCGCTGAGCCCATGTGCTGATCACCTTCCACCTTCTCCTTCTCCCAATACATATCATGATATCAACCACTGAGATACTCACTACCAGACATTCTTTTCCTTCACGCTTTGGTTGGTCTCAACTCCACTTTCAGGCGACAACCGTTCCATGGCCTAGGTAAGCACCTACTGTACTGGGGCACCGGTCTGGCCTGCGAGAATAAACGAAAAGAGGCAAACCGGCGGAAACTTACTCCACCTTCCCCCGACCACCAAAAAGGGGCGTGAGAAACAGAAGGTTTTTAACAAATATAAAAGTATCAACGTGCCTGCATCTGCGCAACATTCTCCAAATTTGTGCGCAACGGCATGCAGAGCCAGGACCAAGCATCTCTTTCTATTGGTCAACAAGCGCAGCGACAGATTTGGTGGCAATACTTCGGTATCTGTGACCTACAAAGGCGGTGTCTACCCAAAATAGGTAGAAAAGAATAACCGTTTGTTCGGGCATGCTGACACCGAGTGCTCAATGTAGTCAATACCCAGTGACAGTGATAAATAATGAATGGATCGTTTCCTCCATCCATCCTTGCTCTCCATCGGGAAACCGCAACAAGGCCTATTGCCCATTTGACCACAAAGCGGTGTCTTATTAGTCCGTGACCACCGCTCCCATCACATTTGATATGTCACTAGGCTGAAGTGCATAACCTCATCTATGCATGTCTCAGTCAATGAACGAACGGTGTTATCGCGCCATCCCTGTGCATCAAGCCCCCAAACGCCGAAAAAGTAAAAAACGAGCTGGAGGTGGGGTGGTGTCAGCCGACCAATAAGTGCGCAGCAGTTAGTTAAGAAAAGCAAAATTTTATTTCGGTCAAAAATAGACGAACATGCAGCTCCGCTAGGCTAAGCCTTCTGGACCGTGCATTGGTGAGAACGAGCCAGTCTATTCTGAGATCATAAGTTGCAGTGATCTGATATGATAGATCGCTGCATATATGCGTCCATTTGCATACCTTCGCCACCTATCACAAACCGGATATTCACTGAGAACTGGATTCTGGGACATGGGGTCGTCCCATTGTCCTGTGCCATCTCACGTGACACCCGGCCGCAAACGCTGGAGCTCACCCGCACCTGTTGCGAATGAGCCTCCTGGTGGGCCCGAGACAAAATGCCCCATTTGAATGATATACTGATTGCGAGTTTATTACTGTGCTTCACCAGATCGACCGATAAAACTTATTTGAAGCTTCCATGCAGCGAACCTGCTCAGCTCAGTGAGAGCAGTAGCGCTTGATCACCCGGTACCAGCTACACTTAACCACACTAAAAACAGCATAATTTACGAGGATTGCCCCTGGAAATACGAATGCAAAGTTAATTGATCTCACGATGCGTAATAGAGTAGATAACCTGCCTTGCCGTCGGATTTTGATCCCAAAATATTCTGCCTGGAGTAGGCGCCAATCCAGTGCTCCACCATAGTCTGGTGTGTATGTAACGTAATTTTGAATCAACTCCGACGCTTTGGACTTCGCGTGGGTATGGCTATGCAGTGATCACCGAGAATATGCAAGTAATCCCGTTCCGAAGTATTCTCGAACACTTCCTTTGTGACACCATCACAGCTCGGTAGAGGCGCTGCGAGTTAATGCTGCCGAAAAAAAACAGATAGACGTCGGCAACTGTTGTGTACCCAGGCAGGCGCGCGTGCGGAAGCACAGACATTTTGCATGTTATGTACCTATCGTCACAGTTCCTTCTAATTGGATATTTCTCTGCTGTTGGACAGAACCAAATCACTGGACACCTTGACTTGCCATCCCACGTGGAAGGTTCTCAGATAGAGTAGCTTTGACATCCCCACAGAACCGTTACTATCGGAGATGGATCTCAGTCTGTGCGATCCTGTGTTACGAGATCAATTGTGTATTGCATACGATACACCAAGTCCATATTCACGTCGCGACGTCGCCAAAACGCAGGTACCTTGAGATGATTAGATATGTAGCAGGTACCGGTACATGTAAGAAGTAGCTATTCTTTTGCACGATTTGTATATCTGAAATAATTATAATTTTGACAGGCGGTAGGCAACCGCTCAGTTTCTGCGTCTTCGGTACTTTTCCAGTATGCTCAGCCCTGATTATTCTATCACGATACCACTGAATTTCTCATCTCATGCGCCGACCCCGAGCTCGTATCGGCCGCGGGTCGGCAGGCCGGTGTAGCTTTAACCCTATCCCAACCAAACCCCATTAGTTGCACTTCGGACGAACCGCTGGTTTGTGATTCCGGACAACTATTCAGACCTTCCTCTTTGCTGAGAATTCAGAACTTCAGCTATATGACAAATCCTCGTACATATCCCCAATCGGAATTGACTCAACAAATTAGAGAACTATCAATACATCCGCCAAATATTTCTTCATGTGGAGGCGTTCAGATACGATTCGATTATTCCGACGGTAAATAGAGTATGTACTGTCGTGGTGAAACTCCCTGTTCCTGGTAGAAATGATTTTAGATATAGCACGGACCACGCTCAGTACACGTTTGGGTCGCTGTAACCTGTCATGTCCTCAGAGTTTACGAGCAGTAAATATGTTCATTCAGGGATGGTACCTACGACTTACCTTCTCTGATATCATGCGGGGTTGATTTAATCGTTTGGGACTCGTTAAACTCTTCCTTTTCCGTCGATGGGAACTTGCAGAAATATCTAATCCCATCAATTCAGGCTTTTTGGTAACTTTTGGTATGTGTCGTTTAAAAGAGGGAGCTATATCACGGTATCTCGAGTACTGAAACATGGGTGAAAATCGGGGGAAAATGCTGTGACAGCGGCAAGTATGTGTTTAGGTCAAATGCGACATCAAAGACGTCGCGCTTAGGCCTGCACTAGCATCATTAGCTATCACATTCTGCTGGGCCTTCCGAAACGAGTAGTGCCTCGCCATGAACAATTTCGTCAGGCAACTTCTTCTCCCCTCTCCGAGAAGAGTTGTGTTGGTAAACTGGAAACTCAAGTCGAGTTCAGCGGGAGGAGTTCGCCATAGATTGTCGGATCCGCCAAAGGGATTGGGGGCAAGGATTCTAGTTCTGGGAAGAGCGCTTGATAGGGCAGGGGTGTATACTTATGTATTAGTGTTCTCTTGCGGATGGCTCTTACATCCATGGCCATCTCCTTTTCAGACGGCCATCCCTCCTGTCCCCGGCCTCCCTCTGCATATGTGAGATCCATGTCGTTTGATTTCAGCCTATCCAATAATAACTACCGGGCAACATTGGTCGTGGATCTCGCAAGGGTTTTGATAGGCTTTCATCAAGTTTGAGTATCTATGTAGTTTATGCATGCGTTTCTACCTAATTCACTTCACCCAAACTTCTTACTGGAATGCTCACCACCATACTATCTTTGAATGTGCAGAACAGATGCAGGAACACCAAACGTGTCATCCCAGTTCGGACCCCAGATTTTTCAGCAGCCAATCCCCACCCTATAGCCTCTCTGCCTTAAGCGCATAGTTCTGCAGGTTGACGTCCAGAGCCGGTGGGCAAATGAAAGGTGGTGGTGGTGGGCAGGGCACTTGCTGGGGCAAGCGCCCAGGCTGAGTCTCTGGCAGCATGATGAGCGCGGACGATCCCATCCGAGGAACCTAGTGTCAAAGTAAGCAATCAAGTAGTAGCAGCCATGGCCAGGGTCTATTTTATGGCCTGGGCGTGATTCGGGGATGTGTGTGTGAGCAGTGCTTCGGAGGAAGGAAGGAAACACCATTGCGGATCCCATTGTGAGCCCAATCGAATAAATTCAAATGGTAGTTCCCTTTTCTTCGCGACTACAACTTGACTTTGCCGCACAGAGATTTCGAAGCCTGTTTGGATTGCTCTGAGTACCAACTGTTTGGATCGAATTCGGCTTGCAGATATCAACCTTTGATTCAGCATCCTCGTCGTCAAAATCTCAGATACGGCGCTCCAGAAACTCCATTCGCCAACCTTAGTTGCGTTGGCCAGCCGTTTACAAATCCCGTATCAAAATTTGACAGAAACGACGGCTATCCAATCTTAATTCTCCGTTTCGTCGAAGTCAAACGGGACCCCGGTAACGTTTACCAACCCGCTGAGTCTTGAGAGGTAAGAAGAAAGGAAGCAAAAGAAATCTTGGGTATCGTGCGAAAGCAATCTACAGCCATTCATTTGCTCTATCGCGGTTCCTGTCATTACGTCGACCTTCAAAGATTTTTGCTTTTTTGAACGACCTACAAGGAGCCATACATCGTCCCCATCGACAGGTTCGATTTCAGCCTCTCCAGCTACAAGGTTATTTCCGCCACATAAGGGTCTCAACTCAAAGAGTCCAAGCATTTTTACTCCAATCGATTGTTATCCAACCATTCAGCCCCAGATCAGAAGGGTTTCTTGGTTCACACCCTCTCAACTACATACGATATACTGTCGGCCACTATATTGAGCAGGCGGTACTGTAAGGCTTTTTCAGTTCATTATTTAGTCCTCCCGGGTGCCATTTTCTCGTTGGCCGATTTGAACATTTCTCCTTGCATAGTCCTACGTGCAGTATCGCCCACATTCAGAGTCTGAGATTGATCCCTGCTGAGACTGAACTATCTGATACTCTTGGTTCGTATTTTGTCCCCTTGTTTTTCACCTTCATTGATACACTTTCGATCCTCACATCCCGCTACGGGTCGCATTCTACTTGTTTTCTTGCGATCGAAGCCATGCAGAAAGAAAGTTTAGCGGCCGTTGTGTGGGGAACTTCCACTTTCTTCGGGCTTTGATGTTTCTTGCATGTGTTGAGGGTTTCTCGGCTGACTTCGAGATGGGGGTGGCAGTTCCGCGCCTTTGGTACGCACTCGGGTTTTGAAGTCCCAAACCACAGCTAACCAACCAGAGTTACTTACCAACCAACCAACCAGGGAAACGCACTCTGCCGACCTTCCCTCCTCCAGCCTCCTCCACCTTCCCGCTGGCTGTCTTGTGGCCTTTGCACTCTGGCGCCGGAGCTGGAACTATGAGCAGTAGTAAGTAACTTTGTTTCTTTCTTGCCTTCGGTCCTTGTCAGATTAAACTCTATTTTTTTCGCTTTTTTTTTTGGATACGGGCTGCATCATGTCAATATCTCAATGACAGTCGATGGTGTGTGGGTGGTTGTCCTTGTCCTTCCTGGATTGTTGCCCCTGTTTTCGTCGGCCACCATTACAGCATGAATTTCACCTACCACTACCACGGCGAGGAACACTGCCACCCTTGGACACCCCTACCTCACAACCCCTCCATCATCTCTCTCTGCCTATCCAAACCCCGTCATTCATCGTTCTATCTTTTGCATGTTACTTCTTGATCGCTCCTTCCCCTCAGTTTTGCCATTCAGCAACTGGAGTAGTTAGACCCTTGACTATTTTGCCTACTCCTCCGGCTCTCTTCTTCCTCCCCTATCCCGGACATTGCTCTGCTTTGGCTGCTGCGAAACCCGTTCTACACCGCGTTGCCTGTTTCCTTCCCTCTACGAACGCACCTCCCTCACCCCGATGCATCAATAGTGCAGTGATGCCTAGAGCCGCACGTGGTTGGTAGGACCGACATCAAGCCGCAGCAGCAGAGCAGAGCAGCATAATAATAATACGCCAGATCGAGGCAGTTCAGTCATAAATTCCGTTATTTATTTTCGTTTTTACAATTTATCATCTATCTATATATTATCAGCCATCTTCTATCGCGCGGCGCTTTCTAACAGGAGCACTCTCCCTGCATCTTCGTGCGCACAGGATTTGGACCCGTTCAGATGTCTCCAAAACCCGATCACCTCAGCGTGTCGGACCACCATCATCATCACCACCACCACCACCACCACCCGATTTCTCACAGCTCGATTCAGTCGCTCCCCGTTCCCGCCTCATCAGGCAGCCGTTTTTGCGCTCCTCTTCCGGCGCTGCAGGATCCTCGGTATGACTGACTCCCATTTCCTTCTGTTTTCGCTTCTGTTTTTTATTTTATTTGGGACATGTCGATGCGATGAGGAAGAATGTTTTTTCCTCAAGCAACAAACCAGCCAACTCGACAGACTAAACAAAAGCCGAGTTGAACATTCTCTTCCTCGTATCTTCTGCGGTGGATTGTTATTGCGGCGGGCGTTTCCGAGGCGTGGTGTTACTCATCACTCGCTTCGTCTATGTTTCCTGGACTCGATTAATTGAGTCTCAAAATGTCACATCACCCTTATCATCTATCACTATTTCGTTTTGGTTCTTATGTCTTGTCTTATTTTTATTATTATCCTCGGTCTCACTTTCCATAATCCTCGATCTCTCTCTGCATTGCCCTCACTTGATTGAGCCTACACTTTTGGCGCGGCTGCTTGCCTGTTGCTACCGTGAGCTTTGCCTCGTTCTGCCTGCCACTCTGCAGCCTACCGCCGCTTGTGCCGCTGCATTTGCATCGCATCCATCCATTCGCGTCCGTCCCCAGTCCACCCAACCCTCGCCATCCATCCCTCCATCAATCAATCATTCTCACTTCATCCACACAACTCACATCACGCATCACATCACATCACATCACATCCACTTTATCGATGGTTGATTGATTGAATGAGTTTTGTTATTGACCTTCGAGTCGTCTTGCCCTTTTGTTTTTCCCGCTCCTGCATCCCACATCCCTCCACCTCCACTATTCAGCAGCTCGAGCGCGCTCAGCCCCGCCTTACAGCTGCCTGGCCTCTTGACTCAATTCTCATTCTCGTTCCTCGATTCTCGCTCTCGCCGCGGCCTTTATCTGTTTGGCTGCTGCCTGTTTCTCAAGCACCCCGCCTCATCCACCCCCAGTCATCATCTCGATTTGTCGGTGCCCTCTCCCTTTGCCCTTCGCTTGCCCCGTCACGCGACTGGCTGTCTTTTATATTTCCTGCTGAAGGAAAGCACTAGGAAGCTAACCCATGGCCCTTTGCCTAGATACACGACCACAACCACAAGCTACGAAACCTCTAGTCCAACTCCTACCTCTGCCGCCTCATCCATCGCGTACTCCCCGTTTAGCAACGGCTTTCAGCCCACTTCCTATCCCCAGAGCGCAACCTCGTCCTCCTTTAACTACTCGTTAACCTCTGATTTGCGACCACGAATTCCAGCCATGTATGAATTCTACTTCTATTATACTACATCTCCTGTTTTGCCTCGCTGTGTTATGTTGTGTCGTTCTGGAAGCTCATTCCCGCTGTTGCAGACAAAGCCCTACGTCAGTAATGGCGCCGCGCAACCGATCATCCTCGGGGAGCACGAAGTCTGTCTCACCATCGCTAGGATCTTCTGTACGCTCGGAGTACACGACTACCACTCCTGGTCTCGCGCGACATTTACCATCGCGACCGCCACAGCAGGAAATTCTAGCTTCCCCTCACTCTCCATTAACTCCTGCTACTGCAGTCTCTCCAACCATGGGCAGCCTCGCTTCCCCTAGCCACGATCATGGTTCGAACGGACTCAACACTGCAGGTCCTCCTCTCGGAGAGACACAATACATTCACCATCTCTCTTCCGCCGATGGTCACACTGTCCGGCCCGAAATTCATGCCCGCGTTGACAAAGGATTCTTCTTGTCGGACCGCGACTGGACATGTTACAGGAGGAATTACTTTTCAGTAATTTGTAGCTACTCACTTTTGCCTGCCACTTATTCGTTACCTCTTTATCTGCGACGGACGCCTAGCTCGGCACCGGAGCATATTCTATCATTTGCGATGTGTATCTCCGCAGTGGTGGACGCGCCCGGGGGGAAGACTGTCGAGCTCGTGCAACACACACCAAAACGCGACAAGGGACCGCAACATAAGCCTGCTAAAATCAAATTAAGTCCCCAGCCTGCCGGAGGAATGTATGCTGGCGCGAATTCCAGTCCCGTTATTCAACAACAGCAGCAACAACCACAGCAGGGACATCCTTCGCAGCAAGGTCCGCTCGACCATGAATACTCTTTTCCACAACAGACACAGCCGCAGCAACAGCAGCAGCACATTGCCGTGTTCGACCGGATCCAGTTCAAGTCGGCTACAGCGAACAACGGAAAGCGCCGTGCCGCGCAACAATATTACCACCTTATCGTGGAGTTGTACGCCGATGTTGGAAGTGCGGCCTCATCTGCTCCCGGTCAGCCTAATGCCCCAGGCAGCGACGGAGGATGGGTGAAGATTGCACAGAGGGTATCAGCTCCCATGGTTGTCCGCGGACGAAGCCCTGGGCATTACGCCGATGAGCGGCGAGCGAGTAGCACTTCGAGCCCAGGGGGAGGCAGCACTGGTGGGAACCAACAAGGCGGCCCTCATCCCTCATCGCACAATTCCGGGGGATCTGGGTACATAGGAACCGAAGGGCTGTCGTCTGCAACGTCTGGTGGGTCAAGCCAGGGGATGAATACATTGCAACACGTGGCTTCACCTCCGACTTCGTCGGTAAACCAACACCCAGCATCCTCCATTGCCAGTGGATCACCGGCGTCGCACTACACTCCAATTGATCCAAATTTAGGTGTGAACGAAGAGGCAGGGCCACCGATACAAGGAAATTACGGTGACTACACCTATGTTCCATCTCCACTATACGAATCTGCACACCTGCCACCACCACCAAGTGTTGATAGTGGTTATGAAACCGCTTCCTACAATGGGGATCGCAAGAGCGAACATCCCATGGACACTGCTTGTACTCAGTACGAGAACGCGATTTCGGAGTACATACCAACGACAGCATCATCTACGGATTCGTACCGCAAACCCGTCATCAAAGAGGAATTTTCTCTGACAGGAGCACCCTGGCTTGGTAGTGGGGCAGTAGGTGGACGTGACCAACGTCTAGGACACCACAACCTCTATGCCAAGTGTGGTAGATTTGAAACGGCAGAAACGTCGAAGGGCTACTTCCCTGATATCCCTTCCCTATGATCTGATCTCCTTTTCTTCTTTTCTTTTGCGAATCGAAAGATGCGATTCCTTAGAAAATCGTTCCGATCGACGTCTTACTCAGATGTCTTACCGCCCTCACCGCGTACGGGGATAAATGACCGTTGGGTGTTTAGATGACTGTCCGTCACATGGGCAGGGCTACGATGAAAATGGATGATGTGAAACTCGTTACGAACGGCATTGTTGTATTTGCTGGTTGCTGGCGTCTTTTGCCTTGATGTCCCGCCTGTTTTTTTCTTCTCTTCAACTCTGCTCTGGATCCCCCCTTTGATGACGAGCACATTTTTGTACCACCATACCTTTTCCGTTTACTTTTACCTCGTTACATCTCCCTGGGGTTGATTTGCTTTTGTTTCGGGGGTTCGTCTTTTTTATACTTCGGCATATCTCTACTGGTGCAAGGTTGGGCAAAAGGGTGCGTTTTTTTAACTACTGGAGCCAGGAGGTTAGGTATATCGTCGTTATCATTGGCTGGAACTGGATCGAGATATCTGTATCTCTTTTGCGTGGATTTTTTTTTCTTTAATTGTATTTGTTTCGTTCCTGGATTCTTTTTGGAGCAAGCGAGCAGGCGGGTTTGATCGAGCGTGGAAGGACTTGATGTCTGTCCTGTTTCTTACTATTTACAGATACTATTTATTGTTCTTCTCTTGAGGCGCGATTGGCAAATGTAGGGTTTTTCGGGATTGGATATTTCGGGTTTGGGGCATTGGGTTACTGGTTTGGGCGTCAATTTTTTTCAAGCTTTATTCCCCACTATGTGCGTCGTGCTTGTGCCCTGTTTTTTGTTTGGAAAAAGATTTCTGGGATTTTTTATTGCAAGGGGAAGAGGAGGAGTTATGAATAATGATACTACTCTCTCTCTGATACCATACGTGTGAGTGGCAAAGGCTGGTTGTTTGGGGCATTTCCCTGTTAATATCTCTTCCTCTACTCTCTACCCGTGGCTTAAGCCCGATATTTGTGTCCATTCACCGACCTCACTGCGACGGATGAGAAGGACTTTGAGAATATTCGTTGCGGGAATTGAAGATTGAAGAGACGAGGGGAGGAAATGACGAGACTGGGAACTGGCTGCATTTAATTTGCCTGGCTTACTTTACAATACGATACGGTGCTTCACTCTCTACAAATCTGTAATCGATATGGATAAATACCTACCAGGTTTTTGGGACTGCCGAAGGAGGCACGACCACTGACCGGCAGACCGACAATATAGCATGCTGCCCCGGATCTCCGTGAGGGCATGACCAGGTGTCGCGCTTTTTACAAGATTTGGATTGGGTTTTGGGTTTGAGTATAGATGAAAGGGTGGGAGATTACTGAGGTCCGACCGGGGAGAGAAGTTGGGGAAAGAGGGTACATAGAGGAAGTAGAGCAGCTTGTGTCTTTTCGGCGGCTGGTGAAATATCTACAGTAACTAATCCTCCCTCCCCTCACCATCGCTTTGCCTTGTCTCGTTCTCGAATACAAACATTTGCCGTTCCCACCGTCAAAGCACATACCAAACCGAGAATAAAATACGTTTGCTAGCGCGCGCTCCCGAACCAAGGCAAGCAGGCAGACGACAAGACAGACTCGTATATCGACCATTCAAGATTTATTGCTCTCCTTGCCCAACTCCCCCCCCCCCCCATTCACCCCACCACCATCCGAGCCAAGAAATCGACAGGCAAGGGTTGATTAATCCGGCCCGCCGGAGGCCCAAGAATGTTAGTATGAATGACGTGTTTTCGGAGCATCTAACATTCCTGCGGTGGTCATCCATCAATCCTACCTGTATCTGTCAATTAGTGTTGGATGTTTGGTGCTGCCGGAGTCCGAAGAGAAGGAAAGCTTAATTTCTATGAGATCGATGGAGGGGAAGGTAGAGTATGTAAGGGCAGAACCACAGAACTCGCTACTTTTGACTAGAAAGAGAAGGATCTAGAGGCAGACTGCGTGCGCGTGATTCCAAGCCCGCAGTCTCGATCGATGATGTTCGCTGTTGCGTACAGAGTGAGAGCGGTTGAATGCGGGAGGAAGAACCTTATTATTTTTTCCGTTCACGTATACCCTATGAATTACGATAACTAGACCTCGCCGTAGATGGGGATGAGTAATGCCCGCCGTTCTAGAGTGTTGAATGAATGGAGCAAGTTGAGGTTCCAGCAAGTTGGGTTTCGTTGTTTGTGTCCGTCGTGGGTAGGAGGTGTGTGCGCATGTTTGTGTGCGTGTAGGAATGTATGTGCGGGTCTGTGGCAGGTATTGCCCAGCTTGGGAAACGAGCCCAGCCAGCTCAATCTGGCCAGACAGGCGCATTTAATTCGGCAGCCTACGTTTTAGACCAGCTATGGTATCAGCTGGTCTGGGACAAGTGTGAGAAACAAGGCTGGTCGCCATAATCAGGAGGCAGTTGTTCCGATAGGGCATTCATCAGTCATCATCAACTGCCGGACGGCTGACCGGATCGGGGGCGCGTAAGCTAAGTTGTACAGACGCGGGTACCGGCATCAGCACAATCATCGGGTCATGGATGCAGCATGGTCGAGACTTGACGCAATGAGGGGTTGGATGGATAAGATGTTGTCGGTTTGAGGAACGGGTGGGTGATGGGATGGGTGATGGGGTGTGACGGGGTGTGATCCAGCCAAGGTTTTGGGCAAACCCAGTGATTGTGCCCAAAAAAACCGGGGAAAACACCGCACTGTTTAAGCCAAGTTTCAGCATGGCGACAATCAAATCAGTTTCTGGGCCACCGGAAATACATCCGTTTTATAATGCAGCCACCACGACGGAGATCTTGACGCGGCGATTACAGGAAGAACAAGTAGAAGCTCCGGATGACTCAAGCATACCGAGTGATGCAATGTGACAGATTCCTATGGCGGCTTATAAAAAAAGAACATAAATAAATACTCCGAACCCGAACCCGCTGTCATATCACGTCGTTGTTGGTAGGGATTATGAAGCGTCTGATGACGTTTTCCCAACGGTTTGGTCCTCACTCACGAGATTGTGGCACAGCAGCAGCAGCAGTGGAAAGTCGCGTGGGTGAGGTGACTTAAGGAATACGAGGAGTATAAACTCGCAAAGAGCGTTTCAGGGGTCTGACAAAGATCTCGGACAAGGAAAGGATGGCGCAGTTTGGCTTTTTGGCATGGTAAATGCTTTATTCCTGCGTATCAGTCAGGTTTAAAAATCATTCGGCAGCTGTAGGTGACATGACGTGTTGAGAAATTCCAAATGACTAGGTAGATTGTCATGGTGAAAAGATAATTTATGAGTAGATGGCTTTCGGTTAAGAATAGTCTGAGGTTTCTTAGTAGGGCCTGGGGCTGTGCTCGGAGACCCCCCCAAATCGTCAATCTGTCATAACATGTCACTCGCTTGTCAAGTTTCCGAGCTTATAACCACACATTTTTTTAGTTTAGCATTAGCCCTGAGAATTATCTGAAGGTAATTAAGGTTCTTTGGCCACTTTCGAATGGCCAGCATGCCACGATCTCACTTTGAAGGCCCTGAAGGACCCCGGAGAGAGGCCGCCTCAAGAACTGAGACCACGTTGAAGTAGTTGACACAGCATTGCATGAATACTTCTGAAGCTACGACTGTAAGTGTAGATGGCTCCTAGAGAAGTCTCACAGCACGAGGGATTATGATTTTGAACATAGCAATAAATTATGAGTAGGTCTGTTGAGATGGAAGTGAGGATAGGAACTTAATCGACTTGTTGATGTAGTGTTTGTATGCCTAATGAAAATGTATCACTATTTTAACGACATCGATATCTCTGTGGCAATTCCAAACTGAAGAGCATTGTTAGAAGCAGAAGGCCGTACCGGACGTTTCTTGGTACTATATGGAGATCCGGCTTGTCTGTCGTCGGTTTAAGTAGGGGTAGCCACGCATAGACCAGAAGTATTAATATTGTTAAGTGCCAATACTTTTGAGTGGTTTACAGAGGAGAGTCTTTTGAATGCAGAAACAGACTGCTTTGATATATGCTATGTTGCTTATACACATCCAATCACATATCATCACTCTGAACCAGGGTTAGGTTCACCTCGCCAGTGTCCCGGGCAATGCTTGGACAGTCAACGCCCAGACAGTCAATGCCCAGACAGTCAATGCCTTCAGTCAATTCTGAAAGTCACGGTGCGCCAGTTAACTTTGACTATTCTTGGGGCTTTTTTGTTGAACGTCTTTGCAGCAATCAACCTTCTTCTGTAGTTTGGATGCTTGAATCTGCTGACAATCATGATGCAGTATGTACTCGATAAAAATGTAAGAGGCCAATATATTGCAGCTACGGTCATCAAGCTATGAAAACAAGGCTATACTGTCTGCTCAGAACCATTTCTCCAAGTTTGCAGTCCATAATGGAGTTTATGTCGTTACTGGTATAAACTAATTCTATTTTCAGCATTCTCTCTAATTTCCATAGCGGTCACCAACCCAAATATCACCCCTACGGGAGCACGTAGAACGAGGACCCTACCACGCCGAACAAAGAATTATGTGCGACACTGGGTCCCCGCGTTGTCGTGGCATCTCAAAGGGAACAGGTGCCATAATGGGATCTAAAGCGCCAAAATAAGCTCTCGTCACTGGGGTTTCGCTACGCTCACTATAGGCCATGAAGTAATTGGACCGACGACTAGAACGTACCGACTGCTCCCGAGCCCAAGGTAAATCGACCCAGAGACCAAGGGTTGGTTAACAGTACAGGAAAATATGCATCACTAGTCTCCATCAACAACCGCGCGGTCGTCGTTGAGCTGAGCTGACGACAATATAACTTCACTTGAACAAGTTATCAAGTGACGTTGCGGTAATTGCCTCATTTTCCTTATCTTACGTATCGAGCCACTGCAGCCTGTCATTCCGCATTGTTAAATTTTTCGGTGTAATGTGTGGTGGTCATGGTGCGTCACTCGAACAGCAGCGTCAGAGTTTGTTTGTTTGTAATCATATTGCATTCGGCCACTGGCGGCCATGGCATATCCCATACATATATCCTCCCCACTTCTTCCATAACATAAAGAAACAAAAGCAAAGTTGTGAGTCCTCTTCCCCTCAAAACAAAAGAAACCGCTGAAAAACAACATCAACTTTTATGCCTCCCCATCACTCGACTCCTCGTGATGTGAGTTCTCCACCTCCTCCGCCACTCCACTAATTCTGCCGACATCCATTAAAAACAAAAAATCTAACAGAGCCTGTGAATATTTTTCTTCTGCAAGAACAAGAGACATCAGCACACTGATCTTCGGCTTTTTCAAAAAAAAATTGATCCCTTTATACCATTCTTCCCCCTCTTGCCTGTCGACCCACAGCCTTTTATGTTCTCATTTCCATCTGTTACACCACTTAAACAAGTGGTCTCTAGTTTGATATTCATGCCCACACCACCAGCATTTCATATCACTTCTTTTTCCAATCTGCCTTAGGTATTGTGCCATAAGTCTATGTCCTTACTTCAACTGGTAAAACCTTGCTGCAATTGATTTCCACGCTTTCATTACTAAACTGTTACCTCCCCTTTTCACCTGATCATACCGGTAACTGTGTTTCATTTTTGCGCTCATTGTTTTTATTTCTTTTGCACTCTCCTCCCACTTCACCTCCATAAGTCTTCGGCTAATATGGGCGAAATTAACATAATCATAACTTTCAATGGGATTTTGTGTCTTGGTATACTCTTCGATGCTTATATGCCACTTTTGTTGCTTGTTGGTCTGCTTGTTCATTTCCTTCAACTCGCTTATGGGTGGGTGCTGTTACAGGGGTAACAACACCTATCCAATAATACTTCGCTAAGTACTATTGGTGCGTACGGCCATAGATCCTAATCTATACTTTCTTAATATCAGAACTATCCGCAGGATCACTCTTCCTCTGAAGATTCAATCGTCTTCTGATAGTTCCTATCCTTCGAAAA
>Ga0307515_10005818_pt1 | contig 24891 bp, 14 predicted proteins | sample 17_EM_MG_FD_194513 | JGI IMG/M metagenome (GOLD analysis project Ga0307515, IMG submission 194513) | Populus trichocarpa ectomycorrhiza microbial communities from riparian zone in the Pacific Northwest, United States - 17_EM | ecosystem: Host-associated > Plants > Roots > Unclassified | place... | reverse complement strand
AATCAAATTTAAATACGTTATAGATAAAACCTTGCCCGACCCAAATCCCGACCCAAACCCTACTTAAACTACAACAATAACCTTAAAGTTTGAAATAACTGCAATTGTGTCAACCTATATATATATAATTAGGGTTATCACACGCCCCCTCTCCATCCGACTTCCTTTCCCATACACCTCACTCTTTTCCTTTTATTCTCTTCTCCAATCTCCTTTAGTACAAAAATTATTGTTTCTCATTTATTATGTCATGGATCTACAGATACAAAAGCTAAAGTTGGCTATGTTCTCTTCACAAGTAGAGTCTTACATATGCTAGAAAAAGTGCATTTTCAACTTTAAAAACTTGTTGACTGCTACTTGAGTTGTTGTTTTATAATATAAAAAATTCAAGAGCCCTAGCTTTTGTTGTGGTACTGAACTTTTAGTTTGATATTTGCAGCGTTCTCACATAAATCAGAGTCTGAAATAATAGAATTTTGTATTTTATAATTTTTATTAAGAGATTTAAACATGACACAAAAGGATGGTAGGTTGGTGACTCTTAATCTATGCCAACCGAATGTTGGATAACACATGTTCGAGTTCGGGCCAATTCGGTTTGGATATATATACCCGATGGATATTCAAAACCCGATAAGATTAGGTATGATTTATACCTTATTAGGTTCATGTTTGGGTATGGATATAACAAAACTAAACCCTTGGATATCCACTGTCATTGCTATTCATACTCACGACGTATACAACTACCAACAAACCTTTTTAATGTTGTTTTTTTTTTTTTTTTTTTGTGTTGGTGCCTTAGGAGTGGAGCTTGAGTAGTTTTACTTTTGGAAAAGGAAAATAAAGGGTATTCGAAGATATATGGTGAGATGACCAGATCAAAAATATGGTGAAAAATTTCTTGCATGCTAATTTTATCTTTATGAATAATGACAAATAGTTTTGTTTGCTATGCCATATTCATGATGAAATCCTTGGAGATGTAATTTTAACAATCCAAATCGTTTGTTTACTTGATCAGAAAGGACTTCAAAGTCACATAATATGGGTTATGTTTTTTGTTATAAAAAAAAGATTCATAGGCTTAAAAGTATTTCAGAGTTTCTAGACTTAGAATCACTACTCTTAACTCATTGTGTTTTTTCATTGTGCTTCTTTGCTTTGGCCATTTTGATTGCTTTGGTGGAGCATCCTAATTTTGTTTTGACCTTGATTTGATATCTTTTTTTTATTGCTCTAAAAATTCTATTTGCCCCCTAGTGTTAGGTATGATCCTAGTCAGAACCGATCTTGATCTTTGAAATTTTCATATGCCCTTCAAGTGTGGAGTGTGATCCTAGTTAGAGTTTTTATGAAACAAAAAACTTATTTAGGTTCAAAAAGGGACTACAAGGAATATGTTTCAGAATATGAGAGAAAAACAAAGATGACCTTTTTTCTTTTCAATCACGAACGATCAGAACTGATAAATCTATCCTTATCCAAAGTAATGGTTTGGAATAAGATTTCAAATTTACAATAGGTGAATCCTACTTTCTAAAATTATACATATAGCTAAAGTGCAACTCAAGATATATGATATAAACAAATTGTTGTCACCTCGAGGTGAGAATTAACAAAATATCAAGATATCTTTTAAAATAAACATCATATTACTTTTCTTTGGAAACCAAAATTGGTCAAAAAGTCTGAAGCTATTTAGGAAAGGGTTTTCTCAAAAACATTGCAAGTCAATGAGATCATACAAGTTTTTTTTTTTTTTTAGAGAAGAGAGTGTATGCGAAGAGAATTATTGGTCAAATTTTGTTTTATTGATGAGAACGAGCTACACAACGTATTTCTTTATAGAATCTGAATTCATAGGCCTATACATGTTCTCCATCCATTCTGGTTAGTGTAACGACCTAAAATTTCCATATAACTTTCATGTTTTTAATCATCATGTCTGAGTATAATGGGGTAATTTTTTTTTTTTAGCAATTTGTCTAACAATACATCTTATTATTGATTCTTTAGTTTACCAAATTTACAGCAGTGTTTCCCCTATAACTTATACATTTTTTCAGTTCTTTTCTTATCCTCTTGGGTAACACCATATCAAATAACTCTATTACATATACGCAGTAACCTTCGACCACCCACCAGTTCAATTGTTTCTCCATTTGATTCTTTCATATTACTTCTCACAATTCATCTTATATTCTTTTCATTTTCCATTTACATAAAACATATGTGTGATGGATACAAACACACAAACATAACAAAAGAGATGCAATAATCAAATGCTAAAAATACAATCATATCATTTAGTATATTTCAATGTGAAGTTATTAACATAATTTTAAGTATTCATAGTACATAAAAATAAGTGCCTAACAAAATTATAAATAGTGAAACGACACAATTAGTGTTGGTCCACTTCGTGACATAGACCTGCAACATAGATAGCATTATTAAAGTTATTAGTCGTCAAAAAGACTTACGCTCATGATTTTTTTATGAGGCAAAGGAATCATCATGTCTATTAGCACTTTTAACAATCTTGCTCAAAACATTCAACTCAAGTTCAATAATACCTTAACTCATATGACAATACTCGTGCTCATCATTGCAACTGAAATAACATTACAAATTTAACATCTAGCCATAAAATACATGTATGTGGTTTTTCATAAGGAAGAAGAACAAGATGCTTATCCATAATTCTTTTAGCATCGATAACATCATATACATATTGAATTACGCATTGGTTGATATGCGTCTAAGTTCATATTTTTCACTTTCAACATTGCCTTTACAACAAATTACATAATACATTCAAATCTAAGGTTGTCGACTATACATCACCATATAGTAACTCATTTTCTTAATTTTTAATTCCCCAATCAATAATTAATATTTCATTTCCTTAGTTATTGATTTTCTTAGGTACAATCCTTGAAGTAACCACATACGTATTAACCTTATGTTTACTCATCATCATCACCACTTAACATAATTTGTTTGTAACATTATCATATTTTCTATTTTCTAGGTATCATAACCGTTTATTACATTATCACCTCATTAACATTTGCTTTGACTTAATAGTACATCAAACGGTATCATGTTTTAAGTTGCCAATCAACCCCCTTATCATATACATTTTTAAGCATCAGTTAATGGTCTTATATAAAGGTTTCCATTATACAATTGAGGATAGTTTCAATGGTTTCCATTATTTAGAAACAACACCACCATGGTTTCTACTTATTGGAAACAACAACACAATGGTCTCCATTCAAAACAAAAACAACCACATGAATTCCTTTTTTGTTAGGGACAACAAGGAAGTAACTTTTGTTGCCCATGATTTAATTTAAAGGACTTGTCAACTTAAATAGAAGCATAGGAAAATGAAAACCTACATCATCATCTTACAATTAACCAAATCGTACTTTGCTTCCTTGGACAATGTTCTTTTGGCAACTAAACATCAAAAGTTTCCATATTCATAGATATTGGTAATTAATCGTCAACTATCAATTTATATCTTGTCCTTAGTCACTGATATTGTGGTCATTAAGTATCGTTCATTTCTTATCCTTAGTCATCGATATTGCGGCCACTAAGTATCATTCATATCTCATTTTTAGTCACCAATTCTATAGCCACTAAATATAATCCGGTCATCCCCTCGTGGTTGCCAATAACTCTGGTAAACCCATTTGATTGCCAACAAATTCGGCTATTAAAATCTTCTTACCGAGTCTATCTTTAATATTTTACTCCACATCTTCATACAACCTTAGGTTGCATTATTTTATTTGAGCTATGTTCAACAAATAACTGATGACATGTATTATGGTTTAAGAATCCTTGTACATATAGAATTCTTCCATGCATAAACTATTCATTCCTAACTATGATCAATTTTATATATGGTTCTTTAAACATTAATTTTGGATTGTGAATAACACAACATACTCTTTATTTCATCATATTAGTAAACGCTTTCAAATGAGATTATTCATGACATTCATTACCGGTAATCCTAGTATGGACCCCATTAACCGGAGTCAACCTCATCTTTTACTCTTAGCTATCCAACATGGATATTATTAGTCAAATCTAATCTTCAATGCTTATTCTCGGCTATCTAACACGGATCTCACTAGCCAAAGTTAATCTCATCATTCATTCTTGGCTATCCAACATGGATACCATTAGGCGAAGCTAATCTCATCAATGAATCTCGGTTATCCAATATAGATACCATTAGCCGAAACTAATCTCATCAATGAATCTCGGTTATCCAATATGAATATGATTAGTTGAAGCTAATCACATCATTTAATCCTGGTTATCCAATATGGATACCATTAGCTGAAGCTAATCACGTCGTTTAGTCTCAGTTATCCAATATAGATATCATTAGCTGAAGCTAATCACATCATTATTCATTGCGTTTCGTAAGTAACTTTTAATCGATTGAAATCAGGTAGCAACATTATGTATAAACACTTCAAGGATTTAATAATAATTAGTTAAAGGTAGAAACCACCTACCTGCCCCTCCCGTAATGTGTCCTCGCTTGATTGAAGATCTGATCCCAGTCACACCTCCTGATACACAAAATGACCATTACTCTGTATATTTTTATTCACGTAATGTCAAAGTCCATTTCCACACATATACCAGAACACACATACATTCATTCAAACATCTCTCTTGTTTGTATAATTGTACAGTGATAATATTGTAACAAGACATTCGTCCCTAATTTTAATGAAGGTCATCTATAAAAATTATATCATTATGACACTGAAAATCATTAATGAAAAACTAAGTCATCCTGACACTGAAAATCATCAACGAAAACCAAGTCATTTTGACATTGAAAATCATCAATGAAAAACTAAGTCATCCTGACACTGAAAATCATCAATGAAAAACTAAGTCATTTTCACACTGAAAATCATCAATGAAAACTAAGTCATTCTGACATTTCTTTTCCCTAAATTCACGCATATAGTCAATACCAAGTTTTCCTTTTAAAGACCATACTTTAACCTAGTTTTGAACGTAGACTACAACCAAATTCACTTCCAAAGTTTATGAAGCAAAGGAAACATGTAATGTTTCTATTCCATGACAATATCACACATTCATCAAACATTGTTAAAGAGGAACCATCACTTATTACTATCTTCATGAGGGTCTTTCTTTGCTATCCTTTCTTAAGGTGGCTGAAGCCTATGTCATTCCATTAACAAGCATATTTTTATGTTCTTCATGTGGCAACATCAAATTCTCATTCATTATCGTGTGGCATAAGGTATTCTACGCATTCCAATTATGAAGTACTACTAAACATGTTCAAAGATCATATTGTTTTTCATAACCTCATCAAGTTCATCATAATATTGTCAAGTAGTACACAATCAAGTTCAACATGTACATTCTCAAGGATTCTCCCATCTAAATTTTTATAGGCTGAAACATGGGTATTAACATTAAGTGTTCATTTCATCAATTATTACTACATCATTCCAAGTGTTAGAACCTTTAATCAACAACAGATTTCAAGTAAAGATTAGAGCTTGATTAGTCCTAGTTGGTTTAGTCCACCCAACCCCGAACACAGTTTGGTGTTTTAATTGTAGCTAAAGTTTCAGAACTCTTTTTCGAGCATGGTTTGTCTCAATGAAAAGCTAATACATAGGACTACAACTTTCATGTAGGACACAACACCCATTTTTTCCATCTCCATGTCTAAACTCACTCATTACAGTAGAATAAGAAATTTGTCAAGTACTATGTCAATCTGGACCCTTACTCAGTGTGTTTCTCATATCTGGAGTTATACTGCTCCAAATATATTGAGACTAGCTCTATTTGAAAGATAACATTCATATATACAACTTTTATAAAGACACCAACTCCGAATTACATCGTTGTAAGGCTCAAAATTAACAATTACAGTAGCACCCAAAACCTGTCCAGAACAATGTTGGTCTGGACCTTTAATCCGTTTGTTTCTCATATATAGAGTTATACAACTCCAAATAAGTCGAGACTAGTTTCATTTAAGAGATAATATCCATACCTATAATTTTCATATAGATACAAGCTCCAAATTACATCGTTGTAAGGCTCAAAATTAACAATTACAGTAGCACCCGAAATCTGTTTAGTACTATGTCGGTCTGGACCTTTACTCAATGTTTTTCTCATAATGGAGTTATACAACTCCAAATAAGTCAAGACTAGTTCCATTTAAAAGATAACATCCTTACCTACAACTTTATAAAAACACCACCTCCAAATTACATGAGAGATAAATTTGACAAGCACACTAAGTGTTTTCATGCATCACAATGTCCATTATCATTATTCCATGTTCAAAGAAACTCTCATTTTCTACACATTTTCAAGAACCGTAAAATCACAACATTGGAGGTTTTTCAATTATCATTTACTAACTATGAAATAAAGGAGGAAAACTAAGGAAAAACACTTTTTATCAATAATTTCGAGTTCAAATTGAAGAGTTCTTACCAATTTCTTCTTTAATTGTTCTTCCTCTTCATCACCCATACTTATCCCTCAAGTTCCTCTCGTCCAACCAAGCTACCTAATTTCAGCCTAAATGTGTTTCTCTCCTCATAAACGTATTTGCAAGCTTCAATCTCACAATTTAGAAAGATTTCTCAAATGATTTTTGAAGAGAGGCAAGAGAGAAGCCTCTTCCTCTCTTTTTAGATGTTGTTCCACGTGAACAGTAGTAGCAAGCATAATTACATTAGGTTTTATGGGTCAATTATTATTATACGCCAACTTATTCTCCCTAAATTTCAGTTTATTGCACTGACATGACATTGTATCTTCATGTTCAGGACCTTCCCGAACTCCGATCGACCTCAAAATTTAACCCAAGGTAAAACAATATGTCTTAAGACCCCACATAAAATTTCAATTTGATCCAACAGCTGGATTGGGAGATACATTTAATATTGTAAAACTGGACAGTTGGAAATTTCACACCAAAAATCTAAATTTCACATACCATATAATTTACTTAAATCATCTTGGGTCTTAGACTAATTCTTTGCAGATTCCTATTCATAATTATCATAAAAATTTTTATGAGTTTCTTACCACTTTCAGTTCCATTAGCGCAATTGTGTGCGAGGATTATACTAAAATTCGACGTTTCTTGCGTAAAGAGTCATGCATTGATTTATTTGATTTCCTTCTATTTTACACATAAAATCACCAAATTTACAAAATTTCCTTCAAATTATTATTTTTACCTGGTCAAGGAGTTTTCACGATTTATCATTAACTAATATTTTGTATACTATTTTATTACTTTAGCTTCTCTAAATTTTAAATTAATCTTCCAGAAATCTTCATCCTAATTCATAAGATTTTCTCTCTAATTTATCATTTTTCAATTAATAGTTACCCTATTTAACCTAGATTTATCTATTTTTAACTAGGGGTTTACATTAGGATCAGAGCTCCTCCTGAAAATGCTTTCTTTACTATGTAAAGGCCTTCATAGTTTGGTGCTTACTTGCCATGATCTTCATTAGGCAATGGGAGAACTTTTCTTAACACCAGATCACCTTCTCTAAATGTTCTTGGCTGAACTTTCTTTTCATGTATTTTAGCCATTTTTTTTGGTACAGCTAGTGATGGCAAATTGTTGCTGGTCTCTTCTCACTGATCATGTTTAACTACTCATATCTTATCCTTGCCCAATCAACTTCTTCTAGATTGGGCTCCATCAATACTCTTAACGACGAGATTTCCACTTCCCGGGGAATAATCGCCTCCATTTAATATACCAGCGAATAAGGTGTAACACCAGTTGATGTTCTTATTATTTTTTATATGTGTGGAGAGCATACGAAAGCCAATCATGCCAGTATTTATAAGAGACCGCCATTTTATGGATAATACTCTTTATGTTTTTATTGGCGACCTCTACAACTCCATTCATCTTTGGCCTAAACAGGGATGAATTCAGATGCTTGATCTTTCATTTAACACATAAGTCAACAATGTTTTGCTGTTGAAATTCTGAGCATTGTTCGTGACTATTCTTTCAAGCAGCCTATATCGATAAATTAACTTTTTTTCAATAAACCTTTTAACAACCTTCTGAGTCATATGCGTATATGAGCATGCTTCAATCCATTTAGTAAACTAATCAATTGCTAATAAAATGAATTTGTGTCCATTGTTGGCTTTCAGATTAATAGGTCCAATAACATATATTCCCCCACATTGCAAATAGCCAAAGTGACACTATATTGAATAGAGGAACTGGTGGTGCATTAATCTTATCTCCATGCACTTGGCATTTGTGGTACTTTCTCACGTAATCTATGCAATCTTTTTCCAAGGTCATCTAAAAATATCCAACTCTCTAAATCTGTCTAGCCATCATATGTCCATTTTCATGCATACACATATCCCCTCATATATTTCATGCAATGTTTTCCTTGCTTCCTTTTCGCTCAGACATCTTAGAAGAGTCCCATCAAACGATCTCTTATATAAATCATCTTCATCCAGGTAGTAATCCATGGTCATTCTTCGTAATGTCTTTTGATTTGACTTTGATGCCTTCTTAGGATACTTTTGATACTGAACAAATTTCTTCACGTCAAAATATCAAGGCTTCTCATTTGACTCTTCCTCTATTGAGCAATAGTAAGGAGGGGAATTTATGATTCTTATGCATACTGGTTGTACTCGGTCCCTATAATCAATTTGAGCCATAGAGAACAAAGTTGTTAGAGCATCAATAAATTGGTTTTTTTGCCTTCCCAAATGTGTAAATTCTATATCATCAAAGCCTTTTACTAATTTGGAAAGGTATTCTTGATAGGGCCTCAACTTTTCATTCTTAGTTTGTCATTCTCCTTTTACTTGATAAATTATCAACATTAAGTCTCTATATACATTTAACTTCTTTATTTTCATCTTCGTAGGTGCTTCTAAGCCATGAGTGTATGCTTCATATTTAGATATATTATTAGTACAATCAAATTGCAGTTTGATGGAAATGGGGTATTGTCTATCATCTGGGAAAATTATGACCGCTCCTGCTGTGTTACCACACATGTTCACGGCTCCATCAAAGTACATTGTCCACCAATCATCCCCCTCTTCATTCTCGATTGCTTAGACATCTTCATATGGAAAGTCAAAGTTCAAAGGTTCAGATTCCTTCAACTAAATGATCAGTAATGATGCTTCCTTTTATAGCATTTCTAGTCATATAGATTATGTCGTACTTTAACAATAAAACTTGTCATCTTACGATCTGACTAGACAAATAGAGTTTCTCAGATATGTACTTCAGGGGATCTATTTTGGAGATGACCATATGGTGAAGTACAACATATACTGCATAATCTCTTAGCGCCTCATGTCAATCCATAACATAATTTCTTAGCCATACTATAACGTGTTTTATAACTTATGAACTTCTTGCTAGTGTAGTAAATGGCTTGTTTTTTTCTCCATGTTTCGTCATGTTGCCCTAGTACAGCGACCATGGCTGCTTCACTGATAGTCAGGTGTAGTATCAGGGGTTTCCTAGGAATTAGTGGCACTAGAAGAGGTGGGCTTATAAGGTATTACTTGATCTTATCAAAAGCTTCTTGACAATCTTCATTCCAATTCTCGGGGCTATTCTTTCTTAATAACCTGAAGATTAGTTCACATGTAGTAGTTAGCTAAGAGATGAAACGAACTATATAGTTCGACCTCCCTAAAACCCCCCTTATTTCTTTCTTAGTCTGATACACTAGCATTTCTTGGATGACTTTGACTTTATCCAGGTCTACCTTGATTCCTTCATTACATACCATAAATCCCAACAATTTCCCAGACTTAACTCCAAATATGCATTTGGTTGGATTTAGTTTTAATTGATACCTCCTCAACCTCTCAAATAACTTTCTCAATGTTTACACATGATTTTCTTCCCTTTGGGTTTTAGCAATCATATCATCGATGTATACTTCAGTCTCTTTATGCATCATATCATGAAAGAGAGTCATCATTGCTCATTGATATATGACTCCTACATTTTTAAACCTAAATGGCATTACTTTATAATAGAAAATCCCTCAAAGGGTAACAAAAATGATATTTTCTTTGTCTTCTTCGACCATTTTGATCTAATTGTAACCTGAGAAACCATCCATGAAGGAGTAAGTAAATTTCTTTGCAGCATTATCTACAAACATATCGATGTAAGAGAGAAGTGGAAAATCATCTTTCGGGCTAGCTCTATAAAATTCCCTAAAATCCACACATACTCGGATTTTATTACCTTTCATAGGTATTGCTGCTATGTTTGATACCCACTAAGGGTATTTGACCACTTCTAGAAAACATGTGTCTCATTGCTTCCTCACTTCTTCTTTTACTTTGATCAGAATATCTAGCCTCATTCTTCTCAGTTTCTGCTGTACTGGTTTGCACTCACCTATTAGAGGGAGCATGTGCACCACAATACTTGCATCCAAACCAAGCATATCAACACATGTATAAGCAAATACATCAGAGAATTCCCTCAAAAGAGATATTATACCATCTCTCTCATTGGTTGTAATCTGTACTCCAATTTTCAATTCTTTTTTCTAATGCTCAGAACCTACATTCACCGTTTCTAGCTTTTCTTCAACAGGGTTTAAGGCATTTTTGGGTTGTTTAACTATCTCGGTGAATTATGTTATGTCTTTTTCTTGAAACTCTTCCTTATCCATAACAATCATGCATTTATCAAAATTTAATCAATTATTCATAATGCGATGAGCTTGCATGTTCATTGATGTTTCGCTTTCAGATGGCCTGAAAGCGAAAAGGGTTTCATATAAGTGGATGAAATTTAGTAAGCTAAGGCAAAAAATAAAAGAAGAAAAATGCATGATCTCACTAACACTGAAAGAGTGGCTCAAATATAGACACCTCTAACTGCTATCTTGAGCCACAATTATCAGCTGAGTAAGGACACATAAAGGAAAAAGACTTATGAAAAGCATGTAAAAACTAAACACATCAATTGTAAACACCCTTAAATGAATTTTTTTTTTTGACAATTGGGATGTCTTGAGCTTCCTAATTATCCAAGGCTTCTCCGTCAGCGAGCTTCCTTACAAAACTTTCTGTCGGGGTGTTCTCAAGTGTGTTGATCATTAGCCGAGGTAAGAAAAGCTTGAGGGGACTCTCTTCGACTTTTTCAACCTCTTCCAAACAGTTGATTGTAGCATTGACCAAATTTTCATCCAAGTTTTCCAATCCTTATCCTGCCCTCCTCATATATGCGAGTTGTGGGAAGCTTTCATGAAGATATGGGATCTTTAAATCTTCCTCATTGGTCTCCCTCCCTATAATCCAAGTCATTCTTCTTTCTTTCTGAATTCTTACTGACCTTGCATAGTCTTTCTTTAAAGGCATGAATCCTAACCCAAATCTTTTATCAGTAGCTCTTAGCTTTCTTATGTTTATCTTCTCGGGCATACCCTTGATTGGGTTGTAGCAAAAGAGGAGTCCATGCTTCAGGAAGCATTTTGCAACTATGATTATAGCTTCTGAAAGCTTTGGAGTATTATGTATCGTGTTTATAGGGACCCACTCAACATTTACAACTTCAAAGGCATGTAGGTCACCATCTATATTATTTTTAGCCTTAATATATGAAACTGCCACATTCTTCATAATCGACATAACCTCTTCAGACCTTATGGTTACCAGCTTGCTATTGATAATAAATTTGATTCTCTAATGTAGGGAGGATGCCACTACACCAGCTGCATGTATCCGAGGTCTCCCTAGTAACATGTTGTAGGAAGGGTGGATGTCTATGACTTGTAAGGTTACCAAGAACAATTATGGTTCGATAACCAAATCCACTTCAATACTTCTATTGATGGGCCTTAGTGTTCCATCATATGCTCTTACAGTCATGGTGCTGGACTTTATGTGAGAACTATCAATGGGCATTTGGTCCATTACGTGTTTTGACAACACGTTCAGAGCTGACCCATTATCTACGAGCACCTTGGCAACAACACAATCTTTACATTTTACTATGATATACAATGACTTATTGTGCCCTCTCCCTTTAGGATCAAGTTCATCTTCGGTGAAATATAAGTAGTTGGTTGACTGTATTCCCCCTATTAAATGCTTCATGAAGTCTAGTGTTATGTCTTAGGAGATATAAGCTTCATTAAAGACTTTTTGGAGTGTATTTCGATGTAATTTTGAGCTCAAGGTTAAAGACATCAGGGAAATTCTGGTTGGTGTCTTTTTCAGCTAATCCATAATACTGTACTCAATATGTTTCATTAATTTTAAAAAATCTATAGCTTCCTCCTTGCCTACTAGTCTGTTGACCTCATCGGTCTTGGTTAGGTATGCCACATCTTTCCCTTTGGCTTTCTGTTGGTTTTCCAATTCTTCAAGAGTAAAGCATCTCTCACTTCTAGTCAAACCTCTGATTTCAGCATGGAAAACAGGTGCAGGAATCATCGTGAGATGGGTTTGATCATAGTTATAAGGCAAAGCATTATATTTTCCACTTCTATTCCTAGTTGACTTGGTCAAAATCAATCTTCGTGGCCCCTTTTCCATCGGCTAATATCTGCATACTTGCCCAGTCACTATTCCTACTTCCATCTCCTCTTCGAGATCATCAATTCCTAACAATCCTCATGCCATTAAACTTTTCACCTCAGTGTGAAATTCCTTGCAATAACCAATGTCATGCCCATTATGCTGGTGGTAGTATAGACAGAAATCACCATTATTATTTGCGGCTTGTTCTTATGATGGTGTTTTAAGAGTTGGATTTAACACTTGATATAAATCATTCATAGTTATCTTCATGGTTTTTGCTCTTTTCTTTCCTGTCTTTATGGCATTGACACTCCTATTTTTAGAGGCATTGTTAGGAAGGGGATTTAAATTCACATTAGGTGCATCGTCAAAGGTAATCCATCCAACTTTGATAACCTGAAGGACTTTCCTTTTAAAAGTGAGGCATGTTTCAATGTTATGTCCTAGGGCATCAACAAGATATTCACATTTTAACTTAAGTTTGTACCGGTATGGAAATGGTGGTTGCATGGCTAAAGCGAGGATAGGTGCTATTTGGCCGATGTTGAGGAGACACTGATACATCTCTTTTAGGGATATGGGGAATGAAGGAATTTGTTCCTCATCTTCCTTAAAGTGGTTCACCTCCGTCTCTTTTTTCCTTCTAGTGAATCATTTCTTTTCACTTAGATTCATTATTCTTCCAGCTCTAATGGCTTGCTTGATTTGTGCAGCCACAATTACAATATATGTGAAGTGTTGGGCTGGGGCACCTACTAGATGGTCGAAGAAAAATGCTTTGAACATATTAGAAAATAAAGTGGTCATCTTTTTTTTTTCCATTAGCAGGGGCTTAACCTGAGCAACCTTTTCTCTCCACTTCTAGGCATGCTCTTAGACCGTCTCTTTGCTTCCTTTTTCCATCATTAAAAGACTTGACTTGTCTAAAGCTATATCCATATTGAATTTATACTTTTTCACAAATGCTCCTACCAAATCTTCCCATCCATGGATTTCAGTATTATTAAGCTTTATGTACCAAACTAGCGTCGCATCACTGAGGCTATCCTGAAAAAAGTGGACAAGTAGTTTTTCATTGTTTACTACCTGAGCCATTTTGTTGCAATAAGCCTTTAGGTGAGTCAAAAGTCTTTTGGAACCACGATATTCGATACTAAGCATATTTCAGCTGCCTTTACAAGGTCATACAGATTAGATCCTTCAATAATTTTCATATTTTCTTCCAATTTCCATCCATTTGTCATAAGCCCTATCAGCGGGACTTTTCTTTGGAGTTTCCTCCACAATGATATTTACTACAAATGGTAGTCTTATGGGGCCGATAGGTAGGATATTAAGGAAACCTGTGAACTGGTTTTCTGAAGATGTCCTAATAGGGCTTGAATTTTGAAAGGGAGTAGTAACTGCTAGAAGAGGGGTCACTATAGTTTGAGTAACTGGGGCTTCTGTTGATCTTGTCTGCAATGCTTGCTCAAGTAGGCTAGTTAGCCTTGCTACATCACCTTTGAGGCTATTTATTTCCCTCTAATGCCTAGTTTCTAAATGGGCATGCTCCTCATTTTCCATCAGCTTTTTTTTTTTTTTGTGATAAGTTCATTTAATAGGGGAACCTATATTTCAATTCCTGCATATGCATATATGTTAAAAAATGTTTGTATATGATGATGCTTATGCATGAATTGAACTGATCCATGACATCTATCTCATTTATTTGGAGCAAAATTCCTAATTTTGATGATTGCTATAAAGGAATATTTTACCAAGTTCTTATCATGGTCGAATTCCAAACACATTAGTTAAAGGGGAAAGTGAGTCGTGGCTTTTCATTGCATATAATAAAAGAGTTCATATATTTGGACAAACCGAACTTTAGAAGAAAAAAAAAGCCTACACATCACTACTCATAGAGGGCATCGCCTTTATTAGCTATATTTCTAATAAAAGTAGTTGTTGCATCTAGATGCTCTCTGTACTTCATAGCATCATTCCTAATCTGGGTAGTTTGTTGTTGCAATCTCTCAACTTGACGAGTTGCTTGCTCAATTTGCCTTGTCATCTGTCTTATCTTTTCATGGAATAGAGCGTTATCAGTGATTATAACGCCATTACTGGAAGCCAATACCTATTATTCCTTTTAAGCATTTGTATTGTGTTTTCCAAGCGAGTTATTTTGGTTATTGCTCGTCGTAGCTCTTACTTCTCAATGTTGAGCTCAACTATCTTGAAGTTAATCTAGACCTTAAAACTATCGATGTAATCTTGACATTCATGAAGCTTTCGCTTAAACCTACTCAACTCTTTTTCTATTTTCAAGCATTGACCTTTTAACTCTGTCAGTTCTTCCTCTTGAATTTCCAACTCGGTATGTACCACCATGAGTTGTTCTTTTGCATACTTCACCCTTCTCTTGTAATCCTCTATGTCAGATTCAACATCCTTTCTAGTGCTTCTTTCTTCTTCAGATTGTTCTATATATTAGGTTTGAATCTTTTTCCCTTATTCTATGTCTATTCCAGTTAACCGGTTTTTCTCTTTTTCTTTGTCTAATTTCTTCTTTAAGGTTGTCCTTTTTTTTCTTCTTCAAAAAGTCTATCATTTCCTTTTTAAAAATCATCCTGCTCTTAGCTGATTTTTTTATTTGGACCTTTTCTTTTTCCATTTGCATGCATTTGTTGACCAGTTCATCATGTTTGACTATTAGAGTTTTTAGCTCATTTTGGATCCCTTTGATTGTTTTTTTAGCAATCTCGGCTTTTTTCTGTCAATTTCTTGCCATCTCAAAATCCTTCACCAAAGTTGCTAACTATTCATCTTTCCCTTTTAGTTGTTTATTCAAGAAGTTTCTCATTTTATCTTCTTCCTCCAGTTGTTTCTCCAAGAGTTATTGTTGCCCTTTGATATGACAGAGATCGATCTTGCACTTTTCTAACTACTTTCTCAACTCCTCCTTATTATCCACTCTTTTCCTTTTAGGTTGTTCCTCCTCTAATTCTGAACTTCTGGGTTTTGAGAGTCCAATCATTTTAGAAAGCTCTTTATTTCTCTAAGCTATGTAATTTTGACTGAATGAGAATTCAGCCCCACTTTCCTCTTCTCTCTTTACTAATAGAAGCCTTTCCTAATCTTGCTTAATGAGTTCCATCTCCTAGACAGATAACTAATGTTTGAACAAACTAGTGAAATCTATTAATCCCAAAGTCCTCGATACATGTTACACTCCCCCCAGCTATCTTGCTACAAGTTCAGGCTCATAACTAATGTATCTAGTTACGCCAACCAGAAGAACCCATATCTTGTTACCATAACTCATAATGTAAATCGTGTCATTCATCGATGGTGCTTTTCATCTAAAGTTGCTTTGTGGTAACACCATAAATTTCTCTACCCACGCTTTCTCATCCAAATTTTTCCAAGTCTCATCTATTATAATTTTCAATGTTCGAAGATGGAACCACCAAAAGTTATTGAAAACATCTCGTGGTTTTTCGATGTGACTGACAATCCATAAATGCAACAGGGGAACACAACATCTTAAGGCTCATTTCCCACACATCCTACAATGGTTAAGTGAAAACATGGTTTTAGCCAACATTGCAGCAGAAACATTAATTCGAGTGTGCTCATACTCTATGAATGCATTTGCAGCTTCTAAACTGATGACTCCAATTTCTGATGGAAAAAAGAACTAAACCGAATATGGAAAAGGCTACTAGTTTGTACCATTCATTTCCCAGTTTCCCTTCCTCAGAATTCTTTTTCATCCTAGCTTTGATGGCTTTCCACTTGAATCCTTCATTAGCTACCCTACACTGGCTAATTTTTCCCAAGCATAACAATCAAATTACCTTAGAAGCTATATTTTCAAATCTTTATCTAAAGTAGATCTTATGGCAGTTGCTCGGGAAGTCCAAGATCTTATCATATTCTTTCAATATAGGTGTCATACCGACATTTCTGAAAGTAAAACACCTGTAATTGTAGTCCCAAAAATTCAGTAGAGCCTTTACAACCTCTGCTTGCACTGAAAGCCTCATTAACTATGCAATCCTTTCGTATTGCCTCTCCAAGACGGTCTCATCAATGTACCCTATGATGGGTATTAATTTTTCCAAATCATTTATCATGTAATTTACCTTTATAATGTGTGTCAATTCATTAGCCAATTGTGTCATCTCATATTCTTGTCCAAAATCTTGAAAGATAGGTATTTTATCGAAGTCATGGTTTCAGTTCAGGACCCTGTAATGTAGAATTAGCATGGCGAGCTTTTATTGGTGTAAATCATAGGTGGCATATACAATCCTAAAGACAGGTTCTATTCATTAAGTGAGTATGAGTAAGTTTTCTAACTAGTCTCAAAAGGGTCTCATATCTGTTTAGTGACGATCTTTGTAAAGACAGTATGGAGGCGTTACGAGGAATGATTAAGGCATGCATGCCCATCATTACTAAACAAGCACTTAGATATGAGTTGAGTGTTTCACAAATCTAAATTCTAACCTATAGTCATAGGAAAAACCGTTAATCCCCCACCTAACTTAAAGGCTTGTGTGTTCTTTCAAAATTAAAGCAGGTGATGCATGAGGCATTAATTCATATTTAATTCACAAATGTATGAGCGATAAAAAAGAAATGAGAGTCACCATCTAGTATTATGGTCATTAGAAAACCTATTGGTCTGTGAGAGTCTGGATAAGGAAACAGGTTGTGAATAAGAAGGACGTATCACCCCTAAAACACTTACCTAAGGTAAGTTGTATTGTTGTTTGTTTTAAATAACTAAAGTCTTGTGTTTTCTAACTGTTGGTCTGTATATGGTTTAAGAAAAATCCTCCTCGGTAAGGAGGTCCTTATCTTATCACGTTAAAACCTAGTCATTCTAAAGTCAAGACATGAAAAAGGAAAAAAACCATATTTTTTATTTAATACCAAAAATATATCTTATGTATAAGTTCATAATATCAAATATTAAATAAAATAAAAATTTTGATAAAAATTTAGAACGTATGAAATGAATGGTAAAAAAACTCTTTTATTTAAAATCAAGAATATGTCTTACGTGTAAATTTATAATCCCTAATATTGGAAAAAAAAATTGAAATATAGGTCAAATTCCCATGGCCTTAATAAATTAGTTATTAAAACTAAAAAAACACATGCAAAGTAAAAACTTTTTTTTATAATGATTTTTTTATATATAAAGAAATATGCAAATATAACCTATTTTTGAGAGACTTGGCCGTATGCACACAAAAATATAATTTTTGTATTTTAAAATAAGACATTTTAATTTTTGGAATTTGTTGATAAAATTTTTTTTAATACCAAGTCAGTATCTTACAGAATAAGTTTACTGTCCCAATATTAAATAAAAAAAGAAAAAAACAAAAATGGGAAGGACTAAAAAATAAATTGAAAAAGGTCTTTGAATTTTTTTAGATTTTTTTGAAATTATTTGGGGGTCTGTTTGGCCAAAAAACCCTTTCATTCACAACATAAAATGGTCAAAATAGGCCTAAGGGAGTACGTTCCAAACAACCCCTTAAACCAGAAATACCTTAACAAAAAAAAAAAAACTAAGCTAGCTAAACAAATCCTTAAACTAAACCGCAAAGGACCTGCCCGGGTCAAACCTAAAATGACGGTTCGACCATAAACTAGATAAAACAATATTTAACCTGGAAAAACTAACTCAAATCAATGATTTAAACCAAAACAGATCAAAGATAGGAAAAACACAAAAAACACTAAAAATTCACAGAAGAACAGATCAAGTAAGCACTTAAGCGAAGAACACGATGAATATTTTTCATGAGACCATAAACATAAAACATGAAGGGGACCAATTTTTAAGCAATAAAAGGCATGGTTTTGTGCGCAAACCAATATAGATCAATAATCAAAGTGTCGATTTGCCTCGAGTACCGCTCAAAAACCATGAATTCATCAAGAATGGGTTTCGATTCGAAACCAAAACCCTAACATTAAACCCATAAAACCATGTTATTGATGCTTGAAAGTTCTAGATTAATTGCTAATAGAGGTAGGCGCATTTTCAGAAAACAAGATTGAATCAAAACGAGCTCTAAAACTAGTACACAAGACAACGTTCATCGGTTGAATATGAACCCAGAAAATGCCTAGGAAAAACCAGAAAATTGTAAAACACTACCGCAACCCAAAAATGAACCTTTTTGTCCCCTAAAACATGTTTTCTTGATTTTAGCAAGACACGTTATCAAAACTAAACATACTTGGATAAAGAAGAACAAATAAAAACAAAGAAATCATCATAAACAAATGCAAAAGTTTAAACTCAAAATTGTCAACCTAGGGTAACCTACACTTTTATGCAATATGGATTTAAACCAAGTCATCCATCATCACACCATACTCAAAATAGAACATTAATAGGCAAAACAATGCTAATAACAGACTTCACAAACCCAAAAAACTTAGGCAACAGTATCATTTAAATCCTCTTAATAAAAGCCTCTAGAAATCTAACAAAATGAACACATTAGTCCCACACATATCCCCAGCTAAAAACACATAAATCTATGGTAGATATAGCCTAGAAAACATGTTTGAACAAACAAGGAAAACTAGACATAGGAGACCATCAAAAAGACAAAAAACATAGTAAAAACACCCACCATAACATCAAAACTTAAGAGCACCTAAAACATAACACTAAACTATTAAATGACAACTATAACATGGATCAAAAGGGGAGGAGGGGTGTGCTCATTAAGCTCTACCCCCTCATTAAGAGTTGAAGACTTACCTAGACAAATAGGAATAACAGGTTTCCTTTTTGATTCCTTGCTGATTATCAACTAGATTCCTAGCTTCTATTCGAGCTACAAATGACCAAGAATCCCACCTTCTTTTCTTAGCACCTTCTTTCTTTCTTTCTTCCTTTCTTTCTCTCCTTTTTTATTCCAAAAGCCTAAAGATTGTTACCTCTCTTTTCTTTTTCTTTTTCCTTTCTTTTTCTTTTCTCCAGTTTTTTTTCATTTCTCATCCTTTTATAGCCTTTTTATAGGCAAGAGGTTACAAAACCATCTTCCTCTTGGTGGTATTCTGAAACTAGCATGTAGAGGATTCACCTCTCCATTCTGTTAAGGATTCTTTTTTTTTTTCTCTTTTCTGTTAGTTTTCCTCATTTCTAGGTCCATAACAAATTATGAGAGCTTCTAGAAAAGGTTGGCAAAAAGATTTGAAACTAATCCAAAAAATGGCTAACTAATGGTGCCTCTTCTTCAATTTAAACGTGGTTGATGAGAGGTTATTGAAACAAAATCAACAATGAATGTTGTAGAGGGGATGTTTCCCTTTAACTAGAATCAAACCACACTCCATTTGGAGACTTGAAACTCTTTTGCCATTGATTCAAAGTTGAACAAAAAAATTATCAAAATTTTTGAACGAGTCAAAGATGACTTGGGATAAGAAGTTGAAGGCTTCCACGTGGCAGGTAGGTACAAACATCAAACAAGGGTGGAACCACCGTGAAGAGGGGAAACTCATTTATCAATCGATGATGATTAGAGACCAAAAGGTGGTCAAAGCTATCACGTCCATTCACCTAAAAATGTCTACTTGACCAGTTAGAATTGAAGAAGAAAGATGCACAGTATCTTGGATGATGTTGTTTTGGCTAAACCCTACAAGTTAGGGTTTTTAAAAATTAGGATTTGGAAAAAAAATCAATTGTATCCCTATTCTTCTGATTTCTTTTAATTTCACCCATGATTATCTCTTGAACTTTTAATTTCATGCAAACTCGTCCTTGCCAATTTCAAATTGCCTCCTCTAATTCAAGCGCTTTTTTTCAAATTAGTTCTTGGTTTCTAATTTGTTCAATTTGATCTCTAATAAGCGTCAAACTTTCAATTTATTTCAAAAGAGCCCTTGCTTTGATATTTTAGTCCTTGAAGTTACGTATTTTTTGCATGTTGGTCCTTGGTCATGAAAATCTTTGATTTTGACCCTCCAACAGATGTTAAGCTTTTAATTTCTTTCAATTGAATCCCTGATTGCATTGATTTGACTCTTCAAAGTTTCAATTAAATCCTTGTTCTTTTAGTCTTTATGAATTGACCCAAATTAGGCTCCAAACTTAATTTTTCACCAATTAAGTTAGATACATCGTTATTGAGAAGGATCTATATTGAATCTTAGATAAATTAACATATAAAAACATGACCTAGAAAAAAAAACAATCAATAAATAATGCGGCATATCATAGATAAGGTGCACTAAAGATGATATGTCTTTCTTATTCACAACTAATCCCCTTACCCAAACTTTTGCAGACCGTTAGGTTTCTTAGGGATCATAATACTAGATGGTGACTCATCAACAATTCAAATCATAATTTTATAATTATTTCCAACACGTTCAAAACCTCCTCAATCTAGAAGACAGATCTGTCATTTGACACTGTGCACACCATGACATGCGCGATGTCATGACATCATTTTTAAAATCTATTTTTATTTACTTATTTTACAATTAAAATATCTATTTTTTTTTATAAAAGACTACAACTAAATTTTTTTAAATTATTTATATCTTATTAAACAAATTAATTCTTTTTTATTCATGTATTTTTCTACCAAAACATTTTTTTTAATAGCATTTTTTTTAATAAAAAGTAACAACGATTAAATTAATTTTTTTAAAAAAAGTTTAAAAGAACTAGAAAAAACCATCTCGTCAATCAAAACTACATTTGCTTATTAATGCATTTATTTTTTAAGAAAACATTTTTTATCATAAGCATTATTTTTTAAAATTAAAACTTATCATGATCTAAAAATCAAATTTTTATATTTTTATGCAATTGAATAAAAAACATTAATATGAGAAAATCTTGTTTAAAATTTATAAAAAAATAACAAAATATAAATTTTATTTTTATTGAAAATTCATGATCACAAATTTAAATTTCTTTTATTAATAGGTTCATATATAATAATTAACAAAATGATTGATAATATTATAAAAAATACTATAATCTTTTAAAAAAAAAACACAAAATTGAATGATATTTAATAAAACAATATATTTTGTAAACCCCCAACCCAAAACTATTAAATCAATACTAAAAATAGTAAATTTTGATTGAGAAATGATAATTAAGAAGAAAAAAAATGTTATAGAGGGGGGTAAACACTTTTGGTAATTTAACTTTAATTTTGGATGAAATAAGTAATAAAATAGATAAGTAGAGTGTTAATAAGTGATAAATTATATAAATAACCTAATCAGGTAAAATAATTATTTTAAAGGAATAATTTCTATAAATTTGGAGTGAAGATAATTACAGAAAATATAGAAGGGAATTCCAAATAAATTAATGTGTAACCTTACGCGCAACAAAGATTGATTGTTGATATAAACAATACATACAATTGCACTATTTGACTGAAAGTGATGAAATGTCTAGGGAAACTTTTTATAATGATCATGGATGAGAGTCTCCAATGAATTAGTTTAGAAATCATGTTGATTTAAGTAAATAAAATAGCATATAAAATTCATAATTTTTGACGTAAAACATTTTACTATCCAGTTTTATAATATTAAATATATCTTTCAATTTGTCCGTTAGATTGAGATAAATTTTATGAGTCTCTAGACCTATTATTCTATCTTAAGTTAAAAGTTTAGGTCAATCAGAGTTTGAAAAGATCTTGAGAAGATACTAATGGTCGGATAAAAATATAGAAAATAACATATAAACCAAGTAGTGATATTTTTATGAATAAATACAAACACCCCCATTCTCTTTATGTACTACAAAAATATTCAGTACCTAGGACTAGAGAGAAAAGAAAAGAGGGTCAGTGCTTCGGAAGCCATATCCCCGCTCGCCGTCCAATATTGTCAAATGAGACTGAGTTTTAAATATGTCTGCACCTCGCCACACTCAAAATAAAAGGGATAAGCTTTTATTCTTGTCTAAAGTCACACAAAGGTTGTTATAGAAGCATGCTTTATGTCCCGTTTCTAGTCACAACCATCCCCCACCCTGGTTTTAAACTTGTCTTGTAAAATCAATTGCATGCCCAAAATGATTGCAGTCCTGGTTTTACGTTTTCCAGAAAACAATTTTGGGAATGAGAATAATATATATTTTTTAATTCCATTTTAGATGGCCTACCACTTATATCTATACACATACAATACCAAATCATCCTCGGCTAGAGTTAAACAGATTTTAAAAAAAAATGAGCATGTCTAAGGCACCCAAGCAAGGTTGGCATCGTTATGTGAGCTCAAGACATACTACACAAAAGAGATTGGGCTCATAACTATGATTGATGAACCTGGCAATATTTCCAGTTGAACAATCATAAATACGAAAGTATTAAGCAAACCGGACAGGTTAGAACATTCCAAAATCATGATCAACAGACACCACATGGATCCAGTAGCAAGCAATAAAGAAAGTATTAATTACGATAATTTGACACCAATTCTATTGTTTTTATGATTGGAATCGGTGCTGATAAATTTATTTTTTTTAACACTGAATTCCAATAACTTTCTCTTACTTCTCTCCAACCTGGAGCCAAAAAAATCAAAAAAATAAAGTTTTTGATCATAATCGATTGCTTTTAAATTTTAAAAAATGAAGGGACCTGATATTTATAATTTAAAAAGTATGGGGATTATAAATATTTCACCTAAACTTTTTAAAGCCACTCATTCTCTCTTTTTTTTTTTTTTTTACTTTGGTCTCTTATATTTCAATCTCACCCTTCCCCTAACAAATTGACTTATAATTTTTTCCAATAAAGGCCAAGTTAAAAAAAAAAAGAAGGGAAAAAAGACACTTTGATAGTTTACAGTGCCATGTGAGGGGATATATAGTATATTTTGTATAGTGAATTCCTCATACGTTTTAAATTTGTAGTTAACTAGTTATTTGACTCGTACACTACTGCATGTTGTGAATTTTTTTTTAAAAAAAAAACTTTGGATATGCAAGCTATTTTCTAAAAAACTCAAAGTATAAATTAAAAAGCTCATGCAAATATTTAGTCAAATAAATCGATATCATTTATGTAAATAAAAACAAATCGTTAATTATAACCAAAAGAAAAATTGGAAAAACTAAGAGATGGATGAAGGTCAAGATATTTAATACCGCAATACAAGTCATTTAACTAGTTGTGTTTAATGAATTTATTTATGAAAATCTATTTATAATTGTAATAGTCCGGCCCAACCTACCGTATATTGTCTGCTTTAGGCCTTCGGCCCTCACGGTTTTGTTCATGGGGACACAAGCCCACTTCTGAGCATAACGCCCCAAAACACGTACAATAGGTCAGCGACCAGCACTACTCATAAAGCCCTTGCTCTGGACGCTCGCTTCCGATGTGGGATATCACAATAACATATATAGACACACATATAAAATCGATTGAATAAAATAAAAGAAAAAAAATTTGTGCAAGGTTGAATATATTAAAATATTTGTAAAAACATAATTTAATATATAAAAAATTTATAAATAACCCACATTAACCTCATAAAAAAAAATTAAGCACTATATAATTAAAAAAAATGTTATTTCAAAAAGGCTAAATAAGTTTAAAAAATCACAAAGAAGAGGTATTAATTAAAACGCAAATGAAAAAAACTTATTTTGAAAAATACATAGTGATTAAAAAAATAAAATTATATAAAAAAATAGAAAATAGAAAAGAATGAGGCCAGACGTTGTGGGCCTAGTAAGCCAGGCCCAACGCTTAGCCCGCAAAGAAAGGCCCCCGCGCACGAGCCTTTTTTTTTTTTTTTTAAAGGAATGGGGTGGATGATGAGTTGTTTGCTCCATTCTTTGTCAAAATAAAAAAGACAATGCAATGTCTGTTAATCTCATAATACAACCACTGGTGTGGCCCGAAAAAGGGTTTTTTTAACCCAAAAACTCATTTTGAACCAATTTTTTAGCAAAAAACCTAGGAAACATCGTAGGAATCTTGTTAAATCAATCTATGACCTACAAAAATACAAAACAACCCCCCCAAAACCTGAAATTAACCTGAAATTAAAAAACTTCCTGAGCTTTAGATATGTTCAAGGTAAAAAAAAAAACATATAATTCTAACCCCCCATCATATGAAACATTTTGACATAAAAATAGATTTTTTGGTGGCCTACATCTTCCCTAATGATAATTTTCTTTCTCTAAGCCGAAATATGGCGACCTCTTCTCTCTCCTTAACCCACAAA
>Ga0307515_10005817_pt1 | contig 24891 bp, 13 predicted proteins | sample 17_EM_MG_FD_194513 | JGI IMG/M metagenome (GOLD analysis project Ga0307515, IMG submission 194513) | Populus trichocarpa ectomycorrhiza microbial communities from riparian zone in the Pacific Northwest, United States - 17_EM | ecosystem: Host-associated > Plants > Roots > Unclassified | place... | reverse complement strand
TTGAGTCTATATTTGCTTCCCACTCAGCTTTTCAAGAGGAATCATATCAGAAATGTTAGGTATTGTGATGTAGAATATTTTTTATTAAAAAATTGAAATTAAAAAGAAAAAAAATATGAATCCTAAAAGCATAATAAAGAAGTTGAAAAAACATATATTACTTTATATACTATGGTCGGCTTGACAATTTACAAAAAAAAAAAAACAAAATAAATATTACTCCCAGAGCACCAAGAAGACATTTCTATGAAGACCTTAATTTTCTCCTTCTAGTCTTTGTCTGGAAACAAGATTTTCACGAGACAAATCCCTGTTTGGGCTTTTTGAAATTGGGCAACAAGCAGACATGATACATGGGTTGCTTTTATTGATGATGCAGAGTTGTGGAAAATATCCAGAGACCGACCAAACGCAGAGCAGGAGTTATTTATAACCTCCTCCTTGTGGTTTGATTAAATTAATTAATCAATCAGAAACTATATACTTAATCTTTTTAATGAGTCAAGAAACTTGGTGTTTTTTTTTTAAGCAATCTAATCAATTTTGTGTTGTTTTTCAATTTATTTTCGTGTTTCTATATCAACTAATTTCAAGAAACTACAAAAAAGAAATTATAACCAACAAATCCAGATTATCCAAGAAGTAAACAATACCATGAGTTTGAAAGATTCATTATGAAGGCCTGGATCCAGGTCAAGTTGTTAGTTATTAGATCAATCTTTTTAAAAAAAAAAAATCCTTCATATTAACCTAGTCAGGTTTGAACTAGATTTGACTAGCTAAATAGAATTACATGTCAATCTCACAGGTCGCTTGAGCTTAGCAAAATCAATATTAAAATCGATTTAAATTGAAACTCGACCTAAATTTGCTTTCAAGTCGCAAATTTCTCGTGTTAAGCTGCTAGGCAAGACAGGTTTAATAACTATGTTCCTTTGTCCATTGACTAAACGCGATCATTGGCATTGATGTTGCAAAGAGTGATCAAGTTTAAGGCAAATAAACAAGCTAATGGACTCAGCTGGCAAGATACATGTCATGGGCAGTTAACAAAGGTAGGAAGGGGCTCTCACAGCATAATAAACTTTCATGGTGTGTATGACACAAGTGTGCACACATTCATATATGAATGCTTTGAGAGAGAGAGGAAGAGGAGAGGATGAGGTAGGCAAAAACCTTATCATTTGCTGAGAAGTGTGAGGATTACAATTGTGGCACAGCATGTGCAAGATTTAGTATACAACAGCAACATCTTGATGCTTGCAGATTGCTTTGAACTGCTCTTTATAATTCACTTCTAAGTCTTTTGTCTGAAAATCAATTTTCTACTCCACCTGTGACTGGGCAAACCTTTGATCAATAGTAACCTGGGAATCGACTCCACTCAATGGTTTGGTAGGGTAATGCAAAAGTTACTCAAAGTTAACCATCCACGACATGCTTCTCCTGAACATCCTGAATGACTGGATCATCTGTGTGACTAAGAGTAGAAGCTGTCCTTTGCAAGGGATTTGATGGGGAGGGATCATCATCGTCATCTGCAGCAGAGTCTGATGATGAGCTAGCATCCATGTCCTTTTCAGGACAATCAAGCTGAACACATTCAGGAACTTCACTATTGTGATTTTCCTTATCGTGGACCCTATTGGATGGCGCCATGTCCTCTTTCTTTACAACATTCAGCACAAACCCATTAAGGATTCTTTCATGCTGCAAAAGATCTCCTTCGGTGACTGTAATGCTAGAACCACCTGGAGAAATTCTATTGCTAAAATCTCTCGGATCGAATTCACTTTCTGAGTTTCTATCTGGGGTTGACAATCTGGAGATCTGATTATATAAATCCCTGTCTCCCATCTGAGCACCAGGAGAGTTAGGATGACACACAAAACCTTTGGTGAGCTCAGAATCCACATCCAGACTTTGGACAAAGTCAATGAACTTATTTGCAGAAGTAGTCCTCATCAAAGGCCCACCAGATCTTGTCCAAGAATTCAAATCTACACCCTCCGATTCACTATCACTTCCATCATGATGTAGGTTACGTTGAGTTCTCAAACTCCTACCAGTAGAAGTTCCTGCAGCCACACCAACTCCTTGATGGAATGTGGAAGCAACATCAACAAGGAGGTCTTCTTCAAGTGAGCCTGTTGAGTTTTCTCGAGCAATGCAATTCCAAGAAGGAATTCTTTTTGATGCACTAAATTTCAATGTGCTCGCAGAGCTTGCTTGGCCATGAGAAGCAGCAGCAGCCCTCTCAGCACTCCTTTTGAGTCTACGCATGTGGTTCAGAATAGCCACGCACTCATCAAGAGCAAGCTCAATGCCACAATTAGCTTTTATGGCAGAAAGCTTCTCCCACGTGCACCTTCTGCCTAGGTTGGATGCCTTTTGAAGTTCCACATGAGTTGGGTTTTGTATAATTTTTGAGTACTGCATGATAAACAAGAACTGAATTCAAGCAGCCAGTCGGTCACCATGGGAGAGATTGTCATTTAATTCACTTGGAGTAGGTTCTGTTTTGTTTTGTTCTTTTATTTTTCTTTTAAACAATGGGCTGGAGAAAAATGTAAATTAATTCACATGCTGTACGTTGTGCAGAATTGAATCAGAAATGTCCAGACTGATGAACTTTCGATATCATCATTCCTTTTAGAAACTTATATATACACCTCAATTCCAGGTCCCATTTTAATTTTTTTTATCATTATTTAAAACTGCCAACTTACTAAATTGTAAAGCCTTTATTTGACATGTACCTGAGCGAGAGTGGCAGTATTAACAACAGTGACATCACCCTCCCAATCTTGCGCAAAAAGCTTGGCAAGTCCACCTAATGGAAAACCAAGTTCCAATACCTGATTGCACCTATGTTTTACCTCCATCTCAGTGAGATGAGCAAGCTACAAAGTTAAACACCAAAATGAGTTATTTTCATTTCATCAGAACTGTAAAAGACAAAAGGCCAAAACATATGAAACAGAAGCACTCAACTTCAAGCAAGGGCTAAGAAACAAGCATTATAACTGAAGTATCTCCATGCTAGTACACCTTATGTTTGTAAAAGCTACCCCCTTAGAGGATCACGAAAGCTACATGTATTGCATTGTTATATATGTCATAATCAAAACCTACATCTAGAACCATTAACTCTACACCAACAAAGAACACATGTAGTTGAGGAAAGAAGTCAATCCTCTACATTCCCGAACACATATTCAACCAACCCCAATTGAAACGCTAATCCCTCTTCCTTCAGTTCAATCACTAGAATCACTAGTTACGAGATCTTAAACCACCGCAAAGCAAACATGGCCACATTACTTAAATCTGTTATATGCAGCTGTGCAAATAGTTCACATGTCATGAGTGATTTATGAAGAGTTTTAGCCAGCCTCTGAATAGAATAGCTGTATATGAAATACAAAGATAACTATTGATAATGATGAGCTGGAGTGTTAAAATCCATAAGACATTGGTCCAAATAATTTAAATTGGCGGAAAACGTTTTCCTCATACACCATCCAGGCAAGGGAACCAAACGTAAGCATTTCTGCTGTAAATTAACAACCCTGGGAAAACCCAGCGACAAAAAAGAAAAGCGAGCATCTTGGGAAGGCTTTCGACATTCAATGACAGACATAATAATAAACATGTACCAAGAGCAATTAAGGCAGCATGAAATGTAAGCTTGAAGCAATGTCTGTGTACCTTGGCAGCAAAGCTACCTCCATATGCCCTCACTATATCCTTCAGCCTCAACAACGGGGCGATGTGAGGATTTGCCTGACTAACAATAAAATGATTGACATTGAATAGTTCTTTCAATTGTATCATTGGCAAATCAATCTCCAGGCTACCATCCCTCCACCTACGCATTGGTGCACCTGATCCCTCCTCAGGATCCAGATTAAAAGGTGGGTGATAAGGCACAATTTCTCCACTCCTGTCCTTTGCCATTAGTTCCTGAGCTTCAAAAAGACCAGGAAAGGCGCAAGAAGCAGTGACTGCACTCCATATAACGACATGAGGGGAAGTCAGGTAATTAAGGCATCTAGGGGGCTCGTGCTTCCTGGGTGAGCAAACTGTGATCCCAAGAATTTGACCTGTCATGTCATAAGCTTCTTGAAATGTAAGATTACTTGTAAGATTCCTTAACATCCATTGCAACTGCCGGATTTCATGAACAACTCCTTGTCTCATGACCCTCTTAACAACAGTGAAAATTCCACCCAATTGATCAAAAAACTGCAATGAGTGCCAGGAATCCTCAAAAAAACTTTGCAGCTCTGGCCATGACCTGGTGGCAACAACTGCACACATAATGGACCCAACACTAGAACCAGCGACTATATGGGGCACAAGCTTATGCTCCACCAGTGTTTTCACCACACCCACATGAAAGGCTCCAAGAGAAGCACCTCCACTCAGAAGCAATGCTGTTCTCCCAAAAGCATGTCTTGTTTCATGCATGAAAGCAAGCTTTTCTTCCAATGAAAGCTCCTCTGAATCGGAGTCACAAACCATTCTTAACTGAGTTGAGACCTCATCAATATATTCCTTTATGAGCTTCGGCACTTGAAGCCTATCCTTGTGAAGCTCAGGGTTGCACATATTTCCGAGGTTTCTTACAAGATCAGCTCTCATACAGAAGATTATATCTCTAAGACATCCCTCTTGGCGACGGTGGCGGAGCTCTTGAAGCTTGTTCCTGACTAGTTCTTCATCGTAAAGATCACATTCATGCATCTTTGGGGTCTCTTTATCGAGCATCTTAGCAGCATGAGACCACTCCTCATATGTCAACGCAGTTCTCATCATATTCCTCCAAAATTTCCTCCTATAGGCTGTTTCTGCCCTCAACTTAACATTAGTATATCGTTTCAATAAAAATGCAATTATCGTCATCATGACCAATATCCCTTGTGGATTCCTTGGATGAAACCATGAAAACATAGGTGCCACGAAGTCACCAAATCTATAAATGTAATTCAACAGCAAATGAAAGATTTTATGCCTAAAATGTGAGATTGAATTGCAGAATAGAACTCTGAAAGCAATTGTCCTACCAATGATTGATGAAGGTCCAATTTTGAAATGATCAACATTGGCCTCATTGCTTATATCCATATCTTGGCTAAAACCAAAAGAAAAAAGAAGAAGTTCTGTAATTGGGGGCCTTCTTTTGTCAAAGCTCAAAACAAAATTAGCTTGTAAGAAACAGAGATGAAGCAACTACAATAGATGGTCACCAGGTATCAAATTTCACAATTGTGAAGGAACTATATGGCAAGAGATGATTCTAATGAGAATGAAAAGGACAATAAAAGAATTGAATTTGTCTCTCCTCAGTCTGGATAGCAATATAGAGACAGTAGAGCAAATAGAGTAAAGGGATGCAATCCTTAACGCAAACAAACTGGTTATCACAAAATAAGGAGATATTTTTACGTAACAAAGTCCAACCTTTTTGATCGTGTCCTGTCCTGTCCTGTCTCAACAAGGAAAAACAGAATCTTCAAATTCCAGACTGCCACCAGCCAAGCTAGCCAAATGGGTTCTCAATAACCAAGCCCTAAGAACCATCAAATGAAAGGAAAAAAAAAACGAACAACTCAACTACATACTACAAAACAAACAAAAGGGTCTCAATATCATCACCAAATAAATAGCAAAATCAAAACAAACCCAAAAACTAAGAAAACCCGATAAACCAAATTCAAGAAAGAAACCCAAGAAAGGGAAGAACGTACATATTTCAGCCAAACAGAGAAGGAAAGACAGAGACTTTGAGAGTGAAAGAGAAAGGGTTGGATAAATAAAAACAATAAATACAAAGATTGGAATCATGGGACATATTGGGAAATGTGAAAAGAAGATAAGGAAATCGATGCGGTGACGTTAAGAGGGAGTAGAGAGGGGATGATGGATCTGACAATGACATGTGGCGGTTGCACTCAAATGGAGCTAAAGGAATGAAAAACTGTACTGATAATCAATCACTCAATAGTCAGACAATACAAGACACTGTAAAAGAGTGGTTGGTGGTTTGCCTGTAAATTTCTTAAAAAAAAGATTGATTTGTTCGTGTTGTATTGTTTATTTTCCCTGGTTTTAATTATTGATGTGATTTTGTTTTTGGATTTCAGAAAGCAATCGATTGTGTAGACGAAGAAACAATCTTTTCTTTTCTTCTTTCTTTCATTTTATTAATGCGCTTGTTGTTTGTTGCTTGCATGGGGTCGGCAATGATTACAGGAGGTTTTTTCAGTTTTTTTTTTTTATAAATACTAATTTTAAAACAAGAAATGGTTGATTTGCAAAGTTTTGAAATTCAAGATAGTAATTTATTTTTCCAAAAAACACTTACTACGTAAATTGCACTGGTTTTAGTGCCCGGGTTCCGCTATGAATATAATCAAAATTTAATTTTAATATAAAAAATATATATGGGTGCTGTTAAGATTTTTAAAAATAAAATGAAAAAATTTCAATTGTGAATTGAAAACTGCTAGCTTTTATTAAAATTAATCAATAATCACAAGTCAATAAATAATAAAAAGAGTTATTAACAAAAACCTTAAGACAAAACACAATTCTGTGACACATCATTCTATTTAATTTCTTTTATTTAATTATACTTGAATATTTTTTTGAATAAATAAAGATAAAAATTTAATTATAACAAAATAATTTGCTAGTATAGTTTCTCTTACTCTTATTAATTGAACTTGACCCCACTATATAGCCCCTTGCATGGACTTGTTTTCAAATAAAATCAGCACAAAATTTAACCTCTTTTTAAATATATGTTTAATTATGATAGTTCAATATCTGCTCAGTAATTCTCTAATCTTGAAAATAAAAGCCATGTACTTTTGGAAACACATTATCTTACGATATTCTCGATCCCAAATCAGCTTCAGTCCTTTAACAATGGCTAATAACTATTCTCCAAATATTCCTCCTCGACCAAACATCACCTTTATAGTGGTTTCTGAAAGCAAAACAACTTCTCTACCTTTAAATTCACCATAAAGCCGAAAAAAATAGATGACTCTGGTCTGAATTCTCTAGCTGAATAATCCAGTCAACAATATTCCCACCAAGAAAATTAGTTGCTCTAATGAAACCAAGTTCCTGCCAAACCTCCCAAGCTCTTCTGCAATCCCCAACACAATGCCAAGCATCCTCAATGGCAAGTTGGCAGCGAGGACATACTTGATTGTTCGTTAACCTCCTCTTAAATCAAAGTGTGTTTCTTGGTAAACAATGATGGAAGATGAGCCAAATTAAGTACTTGACCTTTGCCATAGCCTTAAGCTTCACTAACCAACACCATTTCCCCGTATCATCCTCCATATATCTAGATCTATTTAGGAGCTAAGTATACCCAACTTGAGTAGTATAAGTTCCAGCAATTGATTTTTTCCAAATCACACAGTCCTTCAAATCTCGTTCTCTATGAATTGGGATAGTTCCAAAACAAATATCATTGGAATTATCGTAGATAATGACTCCAAGTTTCATTGCCAATCAACCCAAAGATCCTTCACCAACATGTCTATGTCACTAATATTCACTATAGGAAGAATCGACACTAAGCTCTCAAACTCCAGCCATTTATGATCATACCAGATCTACACATCTCTAGTACCAAGCCTTATCATGAATCTCTTCCTCAAATGTTTAAAAGCCCGAATGAAACTGGAATTAGAATGGTTTTGAAGCTGAACCAGTAGCTTATTCTTCACATATTTTTTATGTAGCATTTGAAGCTGTCCTCAAATGTTAGGACATATTTTGCCAGAGTAACCCTTTCTATTTTGTTCAACAATTTACCCTTCCAATCAGCCAGCCTTCCATTAATTTTATCAATGATAAAATTAAAATGAGCCCTTTTAACTCTATCTTAAATAAGCGGAAATCCCAAATATTTTCCTAGATCTTTTTCTTCTTTCTCCTACTAACAGTCTTGGATTCCGTAATCCTCAAGTAACTTAGAGGATTAACTTAGAGGATCAAAATCTGATCACCTACAAGTAAATATGATCTCCTATTAAAAAAAAAAAATACTCTAATTAATTAGATTAACAACATTCTTAGATGAAAATTAAGCAACTTCGAGGAAGTGTTAGATGTGGAAAAAGAATACTAGAAGGCCAAGCCAACACCACCACCACCACCGTGCGATCTCCGACAATTGAGGTTGGACTTGAAAGAGGCCCCATGTTCAGCAGCTTCGGAACGTGCGACGCGGTTTCTTCTTCCTTTCATGGCCCCACCTTCTGACACTCTCCTCGGTTCAAAGAATCCAAGACCAAATCTCCGACTCTAATTAACTAGATTAACAACACTTTCTTTTACTTTCATATTTATTTACAGCTTAGTTTTTCTTAATTAAATAATTAGTTAATCCTTTTAATTTAAAATAACCGCTATTGATTTCTTGTATTTTCATATTTATTTATAACTTGGTCTTTTAATTGATTTTTATGACAATTTGAACTTCTTTCAAAAATCTCATCCATTTTTAACCAAAATTCTCAATTTCACATACAAGAAAACAAAAAAAAGTCATTCATTTCTAATCAAAATAAAAACGACTGAATTGTAATTTTTGTCTAAATTAAACCCAAGATAATAAGAAAACTTATCTACGATCATGTGGCCATATATATGATATCAATTAAAAAAACTAAGTTTTCATTGATTGAAAAGACAGGACAGCCATAGATCTTGAAAATGACCAGTTTCTTTGAATCTTTCTTTCTTCCTTGTATGACAAAACCAGCCAGGGATTAACATGTAAATGACTGTCAAAACCTGTGGAATCACTTTCTTTTGTATGTCAGTTCTTGTACGGTGTTTGGTTGTCACTCTTGGATAAAATAAGAAGCACAGAGAACCAGCGATGATGCTTTTTCCGGTGGTGCCTCTCGTGATGATGATGATGGGCAAAGAATGTGGTGGTTCTTCGTGCTTTGGGTCCACCCAATTAATTTTACAGCTATAAAAGCTGAATGAGACATCTAAAAGCGACTATTTATCCTGTTCGGATTTCATTTTGGTATTTTTGCACCGTACAGCTTAGTTGTTTTTAAAAATATTTTTTATTTAAAATTATATTAAAATAATATATTTTTTATTTTTTAAAATTTAATTTTAATATTAAGAGTTTAAAATAAACCAAAAATACTATATAAAAAAAAAGAGCAAAACGAAGTTATTAACTATGGTATACCCCAGAAGGAAGAATCAGTCAATTTATCAAAGCCAAGTCAATGGGAAATACAAGTCGAGGCACATTCAAACATTCTTAACAGTTGAAGTTAAAAAAAAAAAAAAACAAGTCAAGAAGAAAAAACCAACCAAACACGGCCACAGCACAACTTTGGAATGTCCATGATTTCTTTGAGCACATGTCAACTTATATCCAGGGTGGCACCTTGCAAATCCTCCAAAAACTAGTGTTGTCCATCTGAAATTTAAAGAACAGAGAGAAAAAGCTCTTGTTATTCCTTTCTTTTGTCTCAGGGAACCAGATCCTTCCTTCTTTTTTTAAAGATTTTGAACATGATGCCTGCGAAGCTTGGAACTGAAGTTGATTCTGATTATTCCTCCTCGTCTGAAAGTTCATCTATGAGCAGTGGATCATCATCATCATCATCATGTTATCAGAATGAAGATGTTGGCAATGAGGGAGGAAGAGAGCTGAAGAGGAAAGTAAAGAAGCTGAGATCAATCAAGCTTGCAAGATTGCCAAGCTTGAAACTCATCACAAGACAATCTAAAGTCAAATCTGGTGATGTTTCTGTTCTGTCTAGTGATGTAGCAAGCTCGCATCATTCACGCATGTCACCAAATTATATGAGGACCACCACTTCTTCAAATGCAAAGAAAGAGAATTTGCAGGCAAGTTCCTTCTTTTTTAAAAAATTAAAAATTAAAAAAAAAAAAACTAGTGTTGGTAGGAATGTTCCAAGTAATGGAGATTTTAAATATCATAAGCCAAATTATTACCTTTCCCATGCAGAAATCAGCAAGAACATTGGCGAGGCGATCTAGTTTTAAACCTGCAAAGAGTTTGACGAGGTTGTCTAGTACAAAATTCAGGAGACCTTTGATGAGGATATCTCCTGGAGGCACTGACCTGAAGAAAAAACTGAAGAAGTCAAGATCAACCAAGATTGCCAATCGATCTTCCATGGTTTTAGCCAGTGATGCTGATATACCACCTGATTTTTCGAAGGCAAGTTTTGATGGGAGAAACGTTCAGCTTCAGGCAAGTCTCCACAATTTTGAATCTGCTTTGAGTGGTAATGATGATAATAGGAAAATACCAAGGAATTCGAAGCCAAAATTAGCTTCTCCTGGTAACAATTCTATGAGAGTCATGACAAGAACTTCCACTTTGAGACCTGTAAGGATCTTAACAAAAGTGGCTAGCATAAGAACAAAGAGACCATCCATGAAGAAGCGTTCTCAAATCCCAGACTCGGGCATACAGAAAGCCACCTGTTCCTCGGCTATCAAGGACTCCAAGTTTCCATACCATCTTGAGCTGCAACCAGAAGGAAGGGAATCTGAAGGAAATTCAGCTATGGAGGTTTGTCGATACAGTTATTGCTCACTTCACGGCCATCACCATTCTGATGTACCTCCACTAAAACGCTTTGTATCAATTAGGCGACGTCTGTTAAGGAACCAAAAAAGCATGAAATCAGAAAGCCGATCCTCTCGAAGAGTAAAACGTTCTGGCAATGCAAAGAAGGGAACTCGGACAAGTCAACTGCCTTCTTGTGGAGATTCAGCAGTTCTAGAAACATCTCATGACAAGATAGCTGTATCTTCTTCCATTGGCAAAACAGCTGGACCAAGATCTGAGTCAACGAAAGAAGGTGCTCATGGTGGAGATGACAAAGACACCAGCAATGTTATGAGTGTCACTGACATTCAAATTCTTCAGCAAGAAGCTGATGAAGGTAGGATTGAAAATTTGAACTTGGATGTGCTCAAAATTGATTCACACTCAAACACTGCTAAGGCTGATGCATCAACAAGTGTAGCCGATGAACAACTAAATAAAGCCAGAAGGCTAAACCAGAATAGAGTTGTGGAGTCTAGAGACATCAACAACATGGTCTCTTTAGCTTCCATCGGTAAGCCATTGCAAGAGGAAACAGCAGCCAGTGAAGAAAATAACCAAGATGTTGTGCAAAATTATCAGTTCCTAAGTTCAGATTCTGAGCATGGATACGCCATAGATGTAAGCCACGAAACTCAGAAGGAAAAACAGAAGCATATGGGATTGTGGAACCTAATATATCAGCACATGGAAACAGGTATTGCCACAGAAAATGGAGCCCAGCCACCTCTCAATAAAAAAACCACGGAAGAAGAGAAAGATGAGAACACATTGCCTGGCATCAACAAATCTGGTTCTTTTCAGGATTTTTCTAGTACAGATCAGAGCAACGATGAGGAAGATCATGATGAACACAGAGGAAAAATTCACCAATACCAATGTAATGCCATTAAGTTGGTGCAAGAAGCATTTGATAGAATACTGGCAGAAATTCCTGACCAGTCATCTGATGATCAATCAATTACTGGTGACACTTCAGACAAGGAGCTTGCAGTGAAGGATCAAAGTGAAGATGGGCAATTAAGCATCTTGACTTCCTATGATTCAGACGGAGACAGCATAGTTCAGGAACCAGAAGAATTGAGGCTCAAAGCTGATAATGCCTTTGAAAGAGAGAAAGCACAATCAAGGGTGGAAAGCAAGTCTAACCAGCAAATGCCCAAGAGCTGGAGTAATCTGAAAAAGATACTTATCCTCAAGAGATTTGTCAAGGCATTGGAAAAGGTGAGGAACTTCAATCCACAGAAGGCACGGTTTCTACATGCAGAGGCTGAACTAGGATCAGAAAAAGTTCATCTGCGCCATCAAAACTTGGAGGAGAGAAAAAATTCTGAGCAATGGATGCTTGATCATGCACTTCAACAGGTTATTTCTACACTAGCCCCAGCTCAAAAGAGAAAGGTAGCTCTGCTTGTACGAGCATTTGAGACCGTCACCCCGCTCACTGAAGTTTGTACTTCACCAAGGTTCAACATAGAAGCTTCTTCTCATACAACTCCAGTTAAGACCTGCAATGGTGCCTCTGACTGCAACGGGTCCATAGAAGGAAAAGAAACTATTTTTGGAATCACTCTTCGTAAGACATCAAGCCTTGACACAATCGCATCAAGCACTTCGTCATTGGAGAACACTGTTGCAGACTTGAAGAACCAATTTGTTGCTCTCAATCTTGGTAATGATGAAACTAATTCCATTATCAAAGACAATGAACCTGATTTTGTCAACCACTGTTTGGTTGAGGATACAGAATCTAAGTTATGTGAAAGGCCCTTGCCAAATACAGCTGATGCTCTACGAGCTCCTACTGAGGAACTTGTGGTAAATGGGGAAGTTCTCCCAGAGGATGCCAAAGGAGCAAGTTCAGTTTCTGCCTCGGAGGTTTATGATCGTGATTTAGGATTAAGCAGCCAAAATTCAGACACCAATAACCAAAACAACAGAATTTATGATGAATCAGATGAACCTGACGGCCAAACCCCAAAAGATAACGAGGGTTCCATTGCCAATACCAATGTGGTTTCTTCATCTACAGTTTCTGCACCGGTAGAGGAATCATCTGAAGTTACTGGAGAAGAGAATAAGCTCAAAAATAAGTTTCTCCAAGGGTCCACCTTGCTTCACGAATCAGAACCAGGTTGCACAACTGATGTAGCACATGAAAAGCAGAAACATATGAAGTTCTGGTTCTTGATATATAAGCACATAGTATCAGGTAATGCGACACTTATTGAAGGAGCAGATAAGGAAGAACAAGGGGATGATGGCAACACGTTGGCAGAAATGAAATCATCGAAGAATGATGATGCGGACAACCAAAAGATTAAACTCCAACAGATGGAAGCCATAAGGCTGGTGGAAGAAGCAATTGACCAAATTCCTCTTCCTGAAATTCAAGATGACGCGCCTGTTTATCAATCAGTTGCCAGTGACATAACTCAAGACCAGGATCAGGAGTATATTGAAAAGAAACCCAAGGAAGGAGAGAAACCATTCATCTCATCTTCCTTTGAGCACACCAGTGACAGCTTTGGAGAATCTGACAGCACAGAAGCAGAGGAGAGCACCACACTGTATCAACAAGAATCGCAGCTCAATTTTGATAACATCAGTGCACAAGAAAAGACAAAACCAATACCAACAGAAGGAAACAAACCAAAGCCAGCTGCGCAAAAGAACTGGAGCAATCTGAAAAAGGTGGTCCTCCTCAAGAGATTTGTCAAGGCATTGGAGAAGGTGAAAAAAATCAATCAACAGGAGCCACGATTTCTGCCCTTGGACCCTTTAAGTGAAGCTGAAAAGGTTCATCTAAGGCACCAAGACACGGATGACAGGAAAAATGCTGATGAATGGATGCTTGATTATGCACTTCGACAGGTCGTTGCTAAACTGACTCCAGCTCGGAAAAGAAAAGTGTCATTGCTTGTAGAAGCCTTTGAGGCAGTCACCCCTGTTGGAAGTGGAGAGTGGTCAGATACATGATACAGTAGCCCTTCTAGTTATTCTTAAGGTGAGTACACAGCCCTTGAGTTTCCTTTCTGTTATCAGTTCAAAGCCAACAATCTTGTACACAAACAGCAACCACTTGATTTCTGTTTTTGAAATACTAGAAGTCATAAAGAATTAACAACTCGGTGTTTGAAAAATATGCAGGTGTGGCGACAAGAAGCTGCTAGTCGATAATTATTCATTTAGTAGTATCAGTAAGACATGCTAAATAATCACACAGGAGTAATAAACTCAGTGGATTTATCATGCATATAGGGGATAGCATTCTATCAAAAGATGAAAGTAAAAAAACTCAGTGAAGATAGTCAAGGTGTATAGGCTACTATCATCTTTGCTTTTTTAAAACCTTGTGAGTGTACAAAAGATTTGTTGTGGAGAATGAATAAGAGTTATGTTGTTATTCAATGCAGATTAGGGTTTTCTGTAAGTTTTTACGGCCAGATTCTCTTCGAACTCGGCAGAATCAGCAATCAGAATACTTAATATCTGATAAACCACCTAGTTTCCTGACTTCTCATTAGAAGCAAAAATTAAGAACAATAGTGAATATTACTGCACTAAATCTCCCATTTTTTCTTGATTCTATAAATGATTTTCTTTCCCAAGAAATTACAAATCTAACGGTATTGTAATCATTTTCTGGACCCCTGATACATGATGCAGCTGTAAGTAACGATAACAAATTACCATGCCAGCAGGTGAAGCAGGAGAAAACGAAAGAGTTTCAACAAGGAAATGTGAGGTTAGGAAAAGCAAGAAACCAAGGAAATTCCCAAGAAAAAGAATTTTTGTTTCTTTCTAAAAAAACCCTCAAGTAAATAGACAGACAGCTGTGAGCCATTTGTGTACCTTCTGGAGTGGAAACTACTAGTTTTGAAGGCGGGCTTCTTCTTTGTACTATAAAGACTGGAACTGGTAAAGAAGAACAGTTTCTTCTCTTTGCTATCGTGTCTTGAACAAGCCATCCACACCGCCCTTCCTTGTATTTGAACCCAAGACCATTACATGAAACTTACTCGGCTACCATCCAAATTTGTTCCATACCCATTAAAAACACAGCAGTTGTGTGTTTCGAGCTGCTAAATTTTATTTATGTATACGCAAATTGATTGATTGATGAATGTTGCGGGGTGATAATCCTGGCCTGTGTAATCCGAAAAGAAACTCTCTTTACTTTTCTGACGTGATTTTTTTTCCTTTTATCATTTTCATCCAATTGACAAGGCAGGTTCATGATCTGTTCTCTGTTAATATATCCTCCGGGACTATGCATGCAGAGCATTCAAGGGCTGGTATTTATTCTGTAACAAGATGTATCTTAATTGATGATTTCACGTTCAATCCAAAACCCACTACAAGTCATGGAAAACTTAACGTAGCATATCTAGGTGAGAAAATGTAGACACTTAAACATCCATTACAGTCTAAAAGCAACCATACTAAGAAAGTTCCTTAACTAAACCACAGAAAGACACATTACACAGAATGACAGAATGTTGTGGATCGAACCAGCATAAACCATGAAACAGTTCGAAGGCAGCTCCAAAACTGAAGCTATCTACAGAAATCGGCCTTTTGATTCTGAATAGATGAACTTGGAATCCATGCAGGGCTTGCAAGGCAAACAAGCTCCAATCCTGCTGCATCTGCAAATATCCGAGAGCTTCCTTGACCTCATGCCCTAAAACCATTCATCCAACCAAAAAAGAAACAGAAAAGAGAATGATGCCTGCACCCAAGATGTAAATACCTAAATATGTCTATAAGAATACCACTATCAGAAGTATCTCTGTGCCACTAGCATAGCAAATTCGAACCAATCACCCCCCATACTCCATGAAACAACCTTCTCACACAATCCCCAAATTCATAAGCTACCAAAGATGTACAAAATGGAAAACTTGAAAAAGATAAGAAACCTTACATTGAAAAAGAAAAGATTAATGTAAGTTTCATATGAAACAGCACAGCAACAAAATTTCATAAAAAAACTTCATGAATGGTCCAAGGTGAAAAATAAAAATTTATTGCACATGTGAAGAATATAACAAAATTTTTATAGCCAAATAAACCATTCTGAAAGCAGACCCCAGTTTTGGAAATTGTTTCTGCTTAAACTACATGAAAACATTACAAAAACTACTAACAGTACTGCAGATGCCATAAGTTAACAAAAGCAGGCATATCAGAATTACTACCTTAAATCAAAATGTTACTAACTTTCTTGTCTAATCTTCTCCATCTTTGTCCTTCTTCTTCTTTTTCTTCTTCTCACTTTTATCAGCCTCTCCATCAGCTTTGCCATTCTCAATGGTTGCGGCCTCTTCAGCCTCTTTGTCTTTCTTCTTCTTTTTCTTCTTCTCAGACTTCTCAGTCTCCTTTTCTACTAAATTTTCCACTTCAGCATCCTCTTTACTCTTCTTTTTCTTCTTCTTTTTCTCTTTCTTCTCATCTTCACTTCCCACAACAGGCTCTTCCTTTAGCTTCTTCAACTCAACCTTCTCTTCCTTTCCAGCCTCACCGTCCTCTTTACTCTTCTTTTTCTTCTTCTTTTTGTCTTTTTTCTCATCATCACTTCCCTCCACAAGCTCTTCCTTCACCTTCTTAACCTTGACACTCTCTTCATCTTTAACTAATTCAGTTTTAGCCTTCTTTGCAACATGAGCAGCAGGGCTATCAGAGCTTTCATCCAATTTGCGCTTGCGCCCCTCACCATCTTCACCAATCTCCTTCACAACTGGTTCAGCAGCAGCAGCAAGGCCAGCAACCATGGAATCACCACCAGCAGGCAAAACCAAATTTCTCGCCCATTCATGAGGAGTATTATCATTTGGTTTCCCATGTTTATCTAACTTCCCCTCAGAAATCAACTTCTTCTTGATTGATGCCTTCGGCCCCAATCCCCATTTCCTCGGATAAGTATCCCTATCCATCACAACCCTCTTAATCTTTGCCACAACACCATGATCGCAAGTAGCCATAACAGCAGTTGTCATCTCAGCAATTCCCAGAGCAATAGCCTCACCCTTAGTAGTCATCAACACAACTTCCTCACCAGCCTCAATATCATTCTCAAACCTCAACAGCCCTGGAATCATCAACTTAGCACCATAACAAATTGCATTCACAGCAGAATCCTTCACAACCAGCCTCTTATAACTAGTCAAAATCACTTCAAGGGGCATAATAACCCTCCTCAAATAACTCTCATCACGATAATTATCATAAACCCATTGAGCATCCATAACATCATGCATAGTAACCATATTATCTTTCTCCCCTAAAATCCCTGACCTCACCCTCCTCAATTCTTGCATATGCCCACCTACCCCAAGAATCAACCCCAAATGCACACACATTGTCCTAACATATGTCCCCGCCTCACACGAAATCCAAAAAACAACCAAATGCTTATCTGCATCATACTCTAACAACTTACTCTCATAAATTGTCCTAATTCTAAGCTGTCTTTTAACAGCCGAAATCAAGGGCGGCCTCTGAAAAACCGCTCCAGTAAGCGTCTCTAATGCTCTGGCTACTTTCGTAACATCAGCAATCTTATCATGCAATCTAGCAATACAAACATACTCTTTCCCAGCACCTTGTTGAGATTTAACAAGTCTAGTAGCTCTATCAATGCAAACAATTAAATTACCAGTAACTTTAGGGTCTAAAGTACCACTATGACCAGTTTTTTCGACACGTAAAATCCTCTTAATCCAAGCAACAACTTCATGTGATGATGGGTTTGCTGGTTTATCAAGATTCATAACACCATACCTGATGTATTCAGCAAGTGGACGCTTGAGAGGTGAGTGACCACATGGAAGTGGAGTGTAGTGTCCAGTTCGCACATTAAGTCTGTCGTAGTTTTTCAAAAGAATTGGCCACTGTGAAGTGTCTATTGTTGGGGTGAAGTTCTGAGGTTTGATCATGAAATCTTTGACTGTGTCTGTAGGGTTCGTCTCTGTTTCAGTTTCTTGGGTTTTTTTCTTGTGTTTTTTCTTCTCAGAACGAGAAAGCTCGACTTCAGACATGGTGGAAACCGGGTGTGTCTGAGTTTGTGGCTTCAAGGGTTTTTGACGGAGGCTAGCGAAGGAGAAGGGTTTAGAGGTGGAAATGCGGATTTATAGGCTTAGGGTTTTGGGGGTTTTTGAGAGGAAAGGGGCGAGAGATGTCTCGTTGAGATGGGCTAGGGTTTTCTGTTCATGTCTCTGATGTTGGGTACGAATTGGACAAGACCTTATCCTGTTAGGCCCAGTAGGTCCTTGCAACCAGATCGGCCCATACGTTTTCTAAGCCCGGTTTACTTGGATTTGGACTCGAGTTAGGGAATGAAAATGGGCCGAACCCATCAGATACCGTCTTGACCTGCTCCAAGAAGGAGACATCCCTCACATGAACATCACTGAGTCTTGCCATCATATAAGGGAGTATAAATTTGATATGGAGTGACAAAATATCAGGAAAGTCCCTAGAAATCAATCCGAATTAAAAATTAATCCAAAATTAATTAAATTATTTTTTTTAATTTTTGAATAATTTTAATTTCAAAATTTTAAAAAATTCCGATCCGATTTTGTTTTGATTTTAGATTTTAAAAACCAAAATAACCATCGAACTCAAACTAAGCCGGATCAATTAGTTTTATTAAAATCCACATTAGGAGTAATTAGAGGTGATCATTTTCGGTTGGGTTCGGTTCGGTTTTTATCAAAAAAAAGAAACTAAACCGAAATTTTTTTTAAAAAAAACCTAAACCGGTTCAAACCGACCGGTTTCGGTTTGGTTTGGTTTTTTATGACAAAAACCGGTTTGACTCTGTTTTGGCTCGGTTTTTTTCCTGTTTGGCTCAGTTTTTTCCGGTTTGGGTTCAGTTCGGTTTTTTCGATTTCATGTTTCTAAAACCGAACCGGTCGGTTTTTTCAAAATTTTAATCGGTTTTTTTTCATGGTTCGTTTTTTTCGGCTATTTTTTTCGGGTTTTCTCAGTTTAATCAGTTTTTCGGTTTTTTTTTCTCACCCCCTAGGAGTAACACATTGAATATGAATAAAAGGAAACGAGATACAAAGTTGAGATGATTAAAAAAAAAAAAGCGATTTTTTCAACTATTTGTCTTGGAATAATAGACATATAATACCCAACAAATCGAATTAACATAAGACTCTCAAATTGAAAAAAAATTGAAAAAAAAAAAAGTAAACACACAAAAAATACGGACACAAATAGACAATTTCCTTAAAATTCGAAGTAAATGTTGGTTTCTCAGCACACCAGACTAATATGCCAAGTACTAAAATGCTTTCACATTACAGCTCCCCTCCCTCTCTATAAATATGACAGCCGAGGGAACCACTTCCTGCCAAGATTTCAAGTTCCTTCGCTCTCAACAACCATCAAGGTTCTTGATTCCATGGCTGGCCTTCAATACAAATTCTTCCCTACAGATTTCTTCTACCCTCCTCGTCCACAATCTGTGAAAGTAGACACCGGCACCACCGCCCAGAAAAGTATTGCTCTTCCCTTGGAGGTTCAAAAGCGAGAAGTCATGATCACTGATGATCTAAACCAGAAACACCACCCCACAAGCTTAGTTCTACGCCACAACAAGCATGGCAACAAGTCCACTACCCCCATGAACAGGAGGAGTACTGCATAATCAAGCAAGGTGGGATCGAGAAGAGAAGGTGATGAAAGCAAGCTTCTCAGATAATTCTCTCCGAATCCAACTTCTTGGTTGCTGCGTGGAGATTTTGTTTCTCTAATTAATAATGTTCCGTGATGAAAGGAGCATGCACCCTCTCTTTTTCTTGGCTTTTAGTCTCTGTTCTTAGACATAGCTATATATTTCTGTAATCTCCACTTGATCGATGTCTGATATCCAAATATATATATATACAATGAAAGTTTGATAAAATCCAGTAGATGATGAGCTTTTTCCCTGTTATTAACATCGCATTCCAAAGGGGATTTCATGCTGTGACCATTGTAACATTTGGCGTAATCTCTTGCACAAGTATCAAATCATGTTAGCTTTATATCCAATTTTCATGAACTACATGACACTTTCTTGAGAGTTTTTTATTATTATCAATATTTGTTTCTCGCAAGATATTGAAAGAAAGTCAAGGGAACTAATAAAAAAAACTACTTTTTTCCTTAGTGCGGCAGGTATTGATTTCAAAAAAGGTTTTTTGCTGCATGAGATTCATAGTGGGAAGGGATGCATGATCTTTGTAGCTTTCCATCGATGGTTACCAATGGTCACTCTGTCCCTTTCACAGGAAAGCCAGCATGTTTCATGGCCAATATCTCACAAACTTTGTTTTTCACTCATGGCTGGGAAACACAACGTGCATCACACGCAGGCTGCGTTATGAAAAGGAATATTTTCACGAATATCCCAAGGTAACAGTCATATTCCTCGTACCCATGTCAGGCATGATTTGTTTAATTTATTCCAAATTAATGTATCTAGTTTTTTTTTATTAAAAAAAAACAAAACAAAACAAGTTAATTGTTTCGGTTTTTCAAATAGAAACCATATTATTTTGAAAAAAAAATGAAAACAATATTGAAATAACGTTATTTTGAATAAAAATTATACATAAAAAAGGGATTTGACAGGTATTTTACAACAAGCATTCTTGTCTACTTCTTTTGTTCTTCCATTACTATTTTATTTGAACATCGTTCCTTCATTATTATTAAATTCACTAAGGAGTAATTTTTGGATTTCCACATACTTTAGAATCTAGCAAAGACTCGTGGGCCTTTTGAAATATTAAAATTGTTAGGTTGTGTTTAGTATTATGTAAATAGTTATTTTTTATAATATTTTTTGTTTGAAAATGTATTAAAATGATATTTTTTTTATTTTTTAAAATTTATTTTTGATATTAGCATATTAAAAAAATCTAAAAATATTTTAAAATTTTATAAAAAATACGGCATACCGCTAAAACAAATAGGTTATATATAAACATGTGATTAAAAAATTGCTCATATATAGAACAGTCAGCTTTCAACAAACATTTTTTTTTTAGGGTTGGTGGGTCAAAATCGATTGACGGAGGATTATTATTCTTGTTGAAATTAATTTGGAAATCAAATTATTAGTGGATACCATTCATCAAGACAATAGGAACTTCATCTATCTATTTTTTTTAATGGAAAAATGCATGTATCTTATACGTATCGACCATTGTAGTTTAATAAAATTATCGTGATAGGCTCAAGAGTCAATTATACTCCACTTGTTTCTTGTTTTCTTGTTTCTTGTTTCTTGTTTCTTGTTAAAGATTGGACTGAATTAAAAAAAAAAAATGGGATCAAATTAATTACAATACTTGTTCATTGAACCTCTTTCTCAATTCTTGTTCCATGTTTGTTTATATTTAATAATTGAATTCTTTTATTTTTGACCATGAATTCTTAAATAAGTGGAAGGCCTGCATTTTCTCATGCTTCTCGCCGCATGAGTGCCCACGTATGCTGGATTATTATTATTAATCTATATCATGTTAAGATTAATTATATGCTTATTTATGCCTATGCATGCAAGTTTGATCCCTAGTAGCCAAACTCGTGAATAGCCACCTTGCCGGTTTATGACCTGGCCTGAGTTAGGTCAACCAAAACAGTGATAATTTCTCTTTTTTTTTTAATTTCTGGTAATAATTTTTTACTCAATATACGATAACAAAAACAATATCATTTTAATGATAATTTTTTTTAAAAAAATATTCAAATTGATTTGGGTTATTTTTTTTTATTCACTACCCGAATCTTGGATTGTAACGATATATTGATATTCTCTAGATTGGGTCTTGTAATTTTTTAAAAAATAGAAAAAAAAAGAAAGAAGAATTTGTTTTTCCCATTTGCCGTTCTTTGTTTTGGAATTTTAAGGTTCCTATATGAACTTTCTTTGTTTTTTCCCCAGGAATCCTTAATTGGGCTTTTTTCCGAGCTTTACTTGGTTCACCTACTAGACAGCTCAATTCTCAAAATAAGCCCTGTTGCTGCCCATGCATCTGGTGAAAGTAAAACAATTAGATGAAAAATAGAGTGAGGACTCACTTGTACTCATAAAGTTGCTGTGGAGGATGGAGACCATAATGCTCGATCTATTTTTGCCCCTATCATTCTTAAGATATGACTTTTCAGATGAAGAACAGGCTCTGTCATGACATGCAAGCTCCAGAGAATCATTCTGACAAGAGGCAATCTCAAAACTTGCCCCAAAGGGACATCTTCTCCGTCTCACCAACCAAATGAAAATTTTAATATATGGTGTGTTATGAATCATGGATATTGTGACTTCAATCAATATACAAGTAAGAGCAATGGCTGTGCTCAAAATGGTGAAGAAAGTATAGAAAACAGAAGTAAAAGCGGAGTGAACAGAAGGGAACCCACAATATGCTGCCTCACTGTGTAGTCAAAGCTATCTAATCTCTGACGAAGAGGATTCCACTCTCGACCCCTGTCAACAGCTGGGGAACTCCGTGAGCAACATGGATCGAAGAAACAACACAATCATACACATAATATCAAATACATCAAGAGTTCCCTGATTACAGTCGCTAACTCTAACACTGAAGCACAGATAGATAAGCAAGAGCTTTTTCTTCTAATTTCTGTTCTAAAAAGTATTGGAGCATAACCAAGGTTATCAAGAATTATGTATTTCATTAGAATATAATATCCACTAACCCAATCCCCAAATTTACTAGTCTCATTACGTGTAACATGAAATCTTTCTTGCAATGGAAGCTAATCGTCAGCCTTTCTTTAAAATTGTAAAGAAAAAATTGTTCATTAAAATTGTAATATTGAAACACAGCTCTGACTGTAAAAAGACAACCAGAGCCCTTTTTCCAAGGACACTCAGTTACTTGAATCTCTTTGTCGACCATTTAAATTGGCCTATTTCTAAGATCCTTGAATTGCAGATAATTCAAGTGAGATTTCTTGTTCTGATCTATAAAGTGGCACAGTTTTTTCATGGATTCACAAATCTGTTCCATCAAAGTGTCAAGGCAACAAATTCATCTTCAAAACAAACATATCAGGAATGTGCATGCATGAGCATGTGGAAATCAAGGATCCAAAGCAACTTTGTTGTCGGTCGTGAGACATCCCCGTAGCATAACTCACGTTATCATCAATTACACAACACGAGCAGTAGTTTATTTAACAGAGACTAATTTTGAATTATAATTGTAGATAGAATCTTCAAGGGATGGTCAATTTTTACCTGAAAAGATGTCACAGAGCTGCTAAAGCTTGTATTTGCCGGGAATACAAGACTGAGATTGCCCAGTGAAGAGTTGACACGTGCAATGTTGCTAGGGAAACCATATCTATGATCAAAGCAGCTGGAATAGTTGCTCCAAAAAGAATCCCCAGTAGACCAAGCCCCTTAATGAAATAAATGAAGAGGAAATCAATTAAGATTCAAAGGGTAGGCCATATTTGTATTGCATTTAGAGAAATCACGCCAAGAACTCCTGCCAGTTCTGTATTCAACTTGAAACCTGCTGGTGCTCCCATCAACCACACACAACCTGAGCGCAACAACTCATTGGTAATGCCATTGGCAAAGGTCAAAATCCATAAGCAAACAGATTCAGCATGAAGTAAGAGTGCCGAGCCGATCAAAATTCCCAAAAGAAGATCAACAGCTAAACTTGACCACATAGAATGCCTGCGCAGCGCAGCATTCTCCTTATATTCCACACATGATTGCGACCTTCAAAGTAAAATTAAAAAGATAATCAAAATGACGAGGAATGAACAATAAACATTGTTCCAAAAACTCATGACAGCAGAAGATTCAGAATATCGAGGCATCAATTGTGGCCCCAGTTGGGAAATGAAACATCATATGCAGGTTCAACAGGTTAATTGTTCATTAAAATTCCACAAGCAACTCAAGCAGAGGATAACTCAATCAGTGGACAAAATCAGGCCATGAGGAGGAAGGTACATTTTTCACCCATTAAAGAATCAAAAAGTTCTTCCAATTCTATAAAGACAATTAGCACCACTACCAACTACAAACAAAAACTGAATATCGCATAGTAGAAGTAAGCAGACATCACAATGAGAAACTATCTGCCCATTCCAATGTAAGTGATGCAGCTTCGGAAACCAATCTATGCCTGTACCATATTCTTCAAAGGAGTCACACACCAACCAAATACAGAGCCCATCTTTTGAACAATCCCATCAAGTTTATCACACCCTCAACTCGTCCCTCCATTGCTTCCTCCAAACACTTCCAGGCAATTCATCACTGAATCAATCACCCTCTTCCATTCCATCCCTCAACATTTTCCCATTGCCTCTGCCATACAAAACACACTGTCCCAAAAGAGAAAACGTCGCTCTCTCATGTAAAAACACCGGCATTTTCCCATTTACACAGCATAGAATCTCCTGTTTAAATAAATAACAACACAATTCAATTTCTAACGTGGTTAACGGGTTATCCGAATCTTATATTTCTTGTCACGATTAATTTTATTCAATTAACTTTTTACATGACTATTCTAATATCAAGTATAATTTAACTAGTTAAATTTACTTTTTAGAAATTAATTGTTTGAGTTCTACAAACTTCATGGTTATTAGAAGTTTATATGATCGTTAATTTTAGGACCCGTAGAATTAGTTGAGATATACACAAGTTGACATGAACATCCACATTAATAAAAAAATTAATTAATTTTGAATAAAATTTTTTATTATTTTAAAAAAATAATGTATTTAATTTTTTGTTTTGTTATCAAATAAAATTATAAATTTTTTAAAAAAATATTAGTAAGATATTTTTCTATAATATTTATTTTTTATGATGAATCATTGTCAAATAATTTTTTTTCAGTTAAATAGTTTATTTAATTTGTTTACGTGTTTTATTTTAAAAGCGAAACAACACCTCAAAAATAGAGAAATATTCGACCCATAGGACCCATACCCCGTGCAGTGCCGGGCTCTTTTCCAGACAACTCAAGGCAATGAATGATGTCCTTCTCCTTTTCTTCTGAAGAATTTGTCGTTTACTTGCGTTTTGGCAAACGACATGGGCCTAACTCTTCCTCCAACACTGAGCCTGAACTCCCATAACATGATCGTTGACGGAGACGTAAATCCACCCTTGAATTACCGTTGACACCTTCGTTCTTCCCTGAATAAATAAATAAATTCTCACATTTTTTAGATTGTTT
>Ga0307515_10005816_pt1 | contig 24895 bp, 7 predicted proteins | sample 17_EM_MG_FD_194513 | JGI IMG/M metagenome (GOLD analysis project Ga0307515, IMG submission 194513) | Populus trichocarpa ectomycorrhiza microbial communities from riparian zone in the Pacific Northwest, United States - 17_EM | ecosystem: Host-associated > Plants > Roots > Unclassified | place... | reverse complement strand
CGGACGCTTTAAGTACGATGTTACGACTACTTAGAGAAGAGTTGGAGGAAGCTAGTTGGTTAATACAAGCACGGTCCAGGATGGAGCCAGTAGAACCATGTAACGAAGAGTGGTAAGCGAGTCACATGATATTGTACGCAGTATACGCGGTATACGCATTGTACGGCTACGTATAATACGTACAACACGTACATCACGTACAAGAAGGATTTCTTAGGAGTACGGTCGTGTATTTAAAGGACCACAGTCCCTACCTAGATAGTTTCCTTCCTTATAGTAATTCTCAGAATACAATTGGAGTTAATCTGTTAGGCAACCACTCCACTAGTTGTTATTACGTTGTTGACTTCCTGCTTCACCTACACACCTAGCCCATTGACAGAACCCACCGTAGTATTTCCTACAAGGTTCCGTTACAGAAAACGCGCCTTTAACCGACACGATTGATATTGCTTTAAAAGCTTAGTAAATAGGCCGTTTTTAATAAAATTAATACGGGGTTATATTAAACAGCACTTGCTGCACTTAATTAAAGTAGGTTCTACTATAGTTAAAATGCGTATAGTAGTATTAATAGAGATGTTAACAAAAAGGTTAATCTATTAATAGTGAGATCTTAAATATTTTGGTGTTCGTCACGTGTATTCTACAGGTAGATACCGCCCGCGTTTTTTTTCTAACCAATGAGAAGCTGGCTTTCTAACCAATCAGAAGCTAGCTTGGCGGGAGTTTGAAATCCAAGACCCCCAAACCCGAATATATAGACCACTCGTACCTCAGGTCAATCAATAGGATCAAAGGTACGTGCTCAGAAATATGAGGTTGGTGATATGCAGAGGCTCGAAAGCGGGCAGCGGCTAGGGCTCCTGGGAATGTCCTTTGGCCCTTCAAGTCGGTGAAACAGGATATTGAGTCAGTGGAACAAAGTCTATATCATTAGAGGTACGATTGGTAGGCATGGTTGATGATAATATATTGATTGAATCTATAGAGGTGATGCGCGTACTTTTGATTCTGGTGTTCCGCACGCACCACTACCTTGTGGACGCCACCATGCTAAGGGATAAGTAGTTACAGGCATTCAGGATAGTCAGGGTAAGAACACAAGGGGCAGCCCAGGTGGCTCAGAGGGCGGGGAAGAGAGGGGTCACATTGGTAGCATCTACATCTACCGCCGGCGTTTGAATACTGGAATCTAGACTAGAGCTGAGCTTGGCGCGGGTAGGTGAGACTTTTCCTCATGTCGATGAACCTGCCTTTTCCCTCAGTCGGCAAACTTGCTTCCGTTGAGGTCTATCACGAGCTACTATCAGCTAACAAAGTCCTTCTAAGGCTCCCATTTACCATTGTGCATTGCAACAGCCCGTCGAAAATCCAGCTCGGCAGAGAACTTTCGTGTAATCTATAAAGCAGGATATTTTGCACCGGGATATGGTACGGGACAGGAGCAAAGTTTAGTATGGTGAGTCCGATATATATAAAATATCAATGTCCATTATCCTATTCAAAACTACCTCTTCATCGTTTGAAGAGCCTAATTATATGTTGGCAAGCAGCAAGTGCTTCAGCCGAGTTTCCATCTTCCATAAATTAAGGCTTCCCAGCTCTTTTTTAATGTGTGTTCACAGATATCCTAGCCCAGCTTAGCACCAGCCAAAAGAAGTGGCATAAACTCCGTGACCCATGCAAGGGGTATCTTCCAATGCCATCAAACCTTACTCCAAAAGCTCATTAAAAGAGCATGTTTTCGAAGTATTGCTTAGAGCAATAAGAAAAGCGCAGGGAGCGCCAATGGGAATTGACCACGAAAGAATGAGAAAAAAAAAATAGAAGCAATCGGAACGAAGCGGATGTCACGAAACAAGCAGGCTGATCAGGTCTGTGCTACTGAACAAGGATCGTCCAGCTAGATGACATCAGTGGATCGAGATTCCTTACTGGCGTCTCTGCATAATTCTACATCCAGAGATGGGCAATGCTCAAAAGTTGAGTACCCGGGAAGGATCTTTGAGAAATTGACGGCGATATTTGGCAATCTCCGTGGCGACAACATCAGGGTCTCTAGTATGTTTCTGCCGTAGTTCCTTGAGAACAAGTTTCAAGCCTTCTGTCCACTGTCGTTTCTCTTCGTCTGTGCGGCCCGGATTGGCAGTGCCTAATTGCACGAGAATCTTATCATCTAGACATTTCAGTCAGCTTGAGGACGTTGGACGAAGTAAGAGAAGATGCTTAATGGCACCGTCCTACGACGCACCATCCAGACCCATTCCACGAAAGTGCTGGCTGTCACATTCATCATCATTACATGTGCCTCCAGCGGCTTCAAATCGGCAAATGGGCTTCTCTGGATCAATCTGGTGGCTATATGTCATTGAGCGAAAACCACCTGATACACCCTTAGAGTATTCAGGGTGATAACGGTAAGACTTAAATTTCCGGAGTGGGCTTTCATATGGTACGAAGCGAGGATACTCAATCAATGTATGCTTGTTGACAATCTTTCGGAGCGCATTAGTCCCGTGCATTTCGGGGAAGGGGAAACATACCAGTTGTGTGATTGAGCCTTGAGCATCTGGTTCGGTCTGAGGCTGCAGCTCGGGAGCTAGATCATCAGCAGTGGCAATATTTGGGACATCTGCGGAAGGCGGAAGCGACTTATCCCCTGGGGACGTCGCCCGAGAGCTCTGGATGGATTCAGTTTCAGCTGGAGGTGAGAATTCAGGAAGGGCGTCCGAAGGTTCGTAATCGTCTTCCGAACCAGTACGGGATATTTCTTGTGGTTCAGGCGCAGTGTCGATAGGTTCGTAATCCTCACCCTCGTCTAACGACGATTCTGACATTTCAATCTCGCCCTCTTCGATGTTCATATCCACAGATTGACGATTGGAGGAAACATGAGCTCCTTGAGGGACCTCTGTCCGCTCCATCTTACCTTCAGCAGAAACAGCAACGACTGGTTCGGGCGAGTAGAAATTCTCGGCATCGTCTTCCTGAGGCGGTGTTGAAGGTATTGGAGATACGGCGGCCGGAACAACTACGACGGGTTCTTTTTCAGGTACAGCCGCCTCAAAACTCTCGGTATTAGCCGACGGTAGATTTGTAGCTGTATATAAATCATCGTGCTTATCAGATTCGATATCAGACATTTCCATGGCATCACCAGAAGCTTCTGATATATTGTCAGGTACTTCATCGGCCCGGTCTTCCGTAGATTCATCCGCCACATTCTCACGTGCCGGAACCTCTACTTGGCCATCTATGTCGTTGCCTGTGCTGGTTATATCCATGCAATTCAGTTCTTCGTCTTCTTTTCCGCTTACGGGGAGATTCGTTTGGATCTCTGAGATAGTGATGGCATGTGCATCTTGCGCTGTATTGTTGAGATGTGAATGAGTCGAAGGACCTGAAAATAGCCCAAGCGAAAGTGGGGAGTTAAAGGAGATGGGATTGGACTTACCCTCTCCAAGTGATGCAGCTTCATTCTCTCGTTGTTGGACTATTTCGTTCTTCTTGGCTTGAAGTTCCTCATGAGGCATGCCTTCAGTATCAATTCCTAGACTCTCGAGTTCTTTAATAAGATTTTCCTTGTCTCGCATCCGTTTCCTATTTTCAGCCTCTAATTGTTCCATTTCCTTTCTAAGCTGTTCTAGTCTTGCAGCATTGCTAGCTAGACTTGCATCCAGGGAAGGTAACCCAGATTCGATCTCTGCGCGACGAATCTTCTTCCATTGAGTGGGATTACTCACTGACGAACACATTGTGACATTCCCATCCGTTCGAGGAATGAGTGTTTCCGTACTTGTAGCAGAAGGAAGAGAAGGAGCTAAAACAGGTGCTGTACTGGATATGCTACCTGCCACGTTTTTAAGAGCAGTGCCGGTCGTGGCAGCAGCTGGTGACGATAATACCGGTTCGGCAACAGGTCGCTGAGTAGTTGTGGGAGTTTGAGCTCTACTGGCTTCTGTTTGTTTGCCTTTGCTCATTGCCTTTCGACGTTCTGCTTCAGCTATTCTTCTTCGAAGTGCGGCGATCTCCTCCTCTCTTTTCTTGAGGTCTTCCACATGTGCAAGGCTTCCAGGAGTTTGAACCGCGGGCGGAGTACTGACAGCAGAAACAGCAGGTTTCACAGAAGTAGCCCGAGACGGCAAGTCAGGCACCAGAGGCAAATTGCGAATAGTGCTTTGTCTGAAGGGGGTATGATTCCCATTGTTTGGAAGATGTGCTGGGGGTTCTGGCGCGTCCTGATCGTCGTCCATGTCCATCCCGCTACCTGCTGTCTCATCATCACTAACTTCGATGATCATTTCTTCGTTTACATGATCATGCCTAGACTGACCAAAAGGTCGCTTGAATCCGTTGGTGAGCTGGCGAAGTTCTTCCGGCTCATCGAAATCAGATGCAACGGGTCGTTTCCTGTTCCTAGCGGTCACAGGCACTGACGTCTCTCTAGAAGCAAAGATTGATGTTACTTGTGGCTGGGTGGGCTTTGTTGAAGGCGAAGCAGTCATGAAGAGTCCAGGGATTCCACCGAAAGGAAGCTTGCTAGATGATGGAGTAGCTTGGTTACTAGTCTGGCTGATAGTACTAGGAATTGCTGCTGAGTTTTCATGGATCGGGGAAGGTGGCGAAGACCTTGAGAGCGATTGGCGCTCGCTTTGAATTTGGTCTTGTTCGCTCGTGTTCATGGCTGAGGCGAAGGAAGATGTGCGGGAGAGTGATGCGGGAGTTGCTTCTGTTGACACAACAGCTGTGGAGGGAGCCGTCTTTCTGGTCGCAAGAGCTTCCATTTTCTGACGAGCTAGCTCCGTCTGTGCTTTTCTCTTCTCAGCGGTTATGATCGACTCATCTGTCGCGGCCAAAGTTTCGGATGTTTTTAAGTCTGGCTGTGCTTGGACATTCTTTCCTGTTGCTGTGGCTGCGTTCGACGTCGCAGATAGGCTTTCATGCCCGGTTGGCTTTGATGTAGCTGCTTGCTTACCCATTTTAGCTGCTTGCAAACGAGCGATATAGTCCTTGCGATCAATCGGCGATGGAGCAGATTTAACGGGAACATTTCGGTTCATGTTAGTGTTCGCAGTTATGACTGGCTTAGCTTGTGTGGTTGTATTGAGAGCGGGCGCCTTCGAAGAGATCTGTGACGGTAGAGTAGAAACGGCGATATTCTGAGGGTTGCTATTTTGAGAGGAGGCTGGCAGCGGTTCGCTACGTTCAGGAACACCCTGCTTCGCATCTAATCTTGATGGAAGGGACCCAGTAGGTTGTGCTTCATTCGTTGGTTGAAGGTTCATGATATTTCTAAACTGGTCTGGCATTTTCACTGGCTCAGATTGGGTTGATATACTGAGGTCATTGTACAGTTCTCCTAAGATCTGAGGATCCAGCCCCTCCTGGACAAGATGGGGATAGTTGATCCTATTGTCGTTCAAAACAGATAATAATTTCTTCGCCTTTTCTCGCTCTGCTCTGAAATCCCTTGAATGTTTCGACTCTGGTGCCGTAGGTGCAGGGACTACCTTTGAATCGCGCGGCGCTCTACTCGCAGAATCGTTGTTTTGTTGGCTAAGAGAAGAGACTGGCCGGCTGTCTAAAGAGCTGTTGGTAAAATTTAAATGGTGAATAAAGGCAGGCAAACACTCACGAATATTATTGACCGGCGATCGATTCGTGTGATTTTGGAAAGATTCACGTCGACTGAGATTTGGGCGGGACGTCTCATTTCTACTCGCAGAACGCGGCTGGTTAAGTTGTGATTGAGCTACGGATCGAGGAGGATCTGTGCTATTCATATTTCGAGATGCCGGTGATTCAGACACGCGGTCTCCTTCACTCAGCTCACCTTCCTCCTTATCTGCTTCACTTAGTTCCACTACGCGATTATTTGTGATGATGGTGTTTTGTGTAGTGAAGGGCTGTGGCTGTTGAATCAAATTTTCGGGAACCACCTTTGTTGGGCTTGCTGAAGCTGCAGGCTGAGGAGACGGTGGAGGAATTGGGTGTTGGAGAGCTGCTGGAGGCGGTGGATGAGGGATGGGAAAGCCGTTTTGGTTCATGTACGGAGGAAAGGGCGATGGAGGGAAAATGCCACTTTGGAAATGATTCCAAAGCTGTTGGTACTGGGGTGTTGCTGTTGGCCCAAAAGCTTGCATTTTTAACCCCGGAAGATTGCTATTATACTGGAATGCTTCCGCTGAAGCGGCCTGTCGCTGCTCGTGCTGGCTGTTGGTAGGGGGCGGGATGATATGGGGAGGCGGCATCGCATTAAAGGGTCCGCCATATGGCGGTTGCGAATAATTTGCCATGGTGACTGGCGTCTATCAGGGGCGCGTTTAAACCGAAAATCTACAGGTTAGCAGCAATAGTTACATCCGCAATCGACTACAGCTTCAAGTGAGAGACGGAGTCGACGCATAGATGGGCGAAAATGTGCAGATGGCCAGAGTAAGGAGCACTTGTTCCACAGTGCGCGTTGCACGACGAGCCCTCGAAATAGATGCCGCGCAAGCAGCGCGACGAAGTCTATCACGAGTTCTGAGGGCAGCAAGTATACTTAAGATAGAAATGAGGAAAACAAAGAATGATGGCAGTGTACTTGGGAAGCACTTGCTCCGTCTGGCTGAAGAAAAATGTGAGAACCGACGAAGTCGCCGCCAGCTGACTAGCCGCCTGGCACCTGAGTGGCGCATTCAACTCACGTGCGTCGCGGCGACCGCGCGCGCTTGGACGGTTGCTGGGGCCGACAAAGTAAACACACGCAATACGATCACCACCACAGCAGCCCTCAAACCTTCACTGACAATTTTGAAATCCCTGTACATACAGATTGTAGCCATTTCCCCACTATCAGGCTTTACTTCTCTCCAGCACAATTAGAATGAGCTGGACATCTGGCGATTTATAGGGCACAACAACAGCATATCAAGGAAGCCGACGACATGAGTGCGCCTGCTCAGAATGGGCCAAAATGGCGAAACAATCCTTTCATTAGGAACTCTGCATCGTCTTCGCCCGGCCCTATGTCCAGTATTAGACGACCGAAATCTACAATCATCTCTTCTCCCCTATCTGAACACCCCCTTCAGAATATGGGCCATGCGAGGAACCAGTCCTTCTCCACCCTGAGCAGCGTGCCAGTGCCATCCAGAGCCAGTTCGACACGCACACGGTCTAATTCGGGTCGCAACAGTACTCCGGCCGGTACCTTTGCACCCCAATTTATAACATCCGATGAAACAGAAGAAGGGCCAGAGAGGATACGGGGGATTGAAGGCGAGAATGATTTTTCTGGCAAGCGATATGTGTGGCTCAAGGACCCGAAAACCGCATTTGTCAAGGGCTGGGTCGTTGAGGAGCTTGAAGACGATAGGTTACTTGTACAATGTGATGATGGCAGTGTAAGGATAAAAATTCCGCTACCTTTATGCTTGAAAACTAACAATTTGGTAGCAACGGGAGGTTGAATCTGAAGGTGTCGACAAAGTCAATCCGGCCAAGTTTGACAAGGCCGATGATATGGCGGAACTGACACATTTGAACGAGGCATCCGTTGTTCACAACCTCCACATGAGATATCAAGCAGATTTAATTTATGTAAGTCTTGTGCTTGTGCTTGCGCTAGCATTGCTCCTTTCTAACTTAATTTCCAGACGTATTCCGGCCTGTTCTTAGTGACGGTAAATCCATACTGTCCCCTCCCGATTTACTCAAGGGACTATATCAATATGTACCGTGGGAGGAGTCGGGAAGAAACAAAGCCGCATATTTTTGCAATGGCCGATGAGGCTTTTCGAAATCTCGTAGATGAAGGAGCAAACCAGAGTATCTTGGTGACGTACGTACTATCAAGTATCCGAAATTAAGCAGATGGCTAACAATGGTATGTAGAGGAGAATCTGGTGCTGGTAAAACAGAGAACACGAAGAAGGTCATACAGTATCTTGCGGCTGTAGCAACTTCTGATACGCCCAGAGCAAAATCTGGAGGACGGCAGCTTTCCAATCTTTCAGAGCAGATTTTACGGGCAAATCCAATTCTGGAAGCATTCGGAAACGCGCAGACCGTGCGAAATAACAACTCCTCCCGTTTTGGAAAATTCATCAGAATTGAGTTCACTCGAGCTGGTCAAATTGCTGGAGCATACATTGACTGGTATTTGCTAGAGAAATCTAGAGTTGTGAAGCTTAACTCGAGTGAGCGTAATTACCATGTTTTCTACCAGTTGCTGCGTGGAGCCGACCAGAGTATGAAACGGGAATTGCTTCTTGGAGATACAGATATCGAAGATTTCGAATACACAAAACACGGAAATGACACCATCGGCGGAGTATCTGACCGCGACGAATGGAACTCTTTAGTCGAAGCATTTCATATTATGGGCTTCTCCGAAAAGGATCAACTTGCGATTCTTCGAACTGTCGCTGGTGTTTTACATCTTGGTAACATATCAGTAATCAAAGAAAGCAGACGAGCAGATCAAGCTGCGCTCGAGCCAGAATCTGTAGCTCAGGCAGAGAGGGTATCCCACCTTCTCGGAATACCTACGGACGAGTTCATTAAAGCTCTTCTCCATCCACGTGTCAAGGCTGGACGAGAATGGGTTGAGAAGGTGCAAACCCCGGAGCAAGTTAGTCTTTCCATTGATGCTCTTGCCAAGGGTATCTATGAGCGTGGTTTTGGAGATTTGGTGGACCGCATAAATCATCAACTCGATAGAAGCGGTTCTGGTGCTGATGACTCGCACTTCATTGGAGTGCTGGATATCGCTGGATTCGAAATTTTCGAGGAGAATAGTTTTGAACAGCTTTGCATCAACTACACCAACGAAAAGCTTCAGCAATTCTTCAACCACCACATGTTCGTCTTGGAACAAGAAGAGTATGCCAGGGAGCAGATCGAATGGAAATTCATTGACTTTGGGCGAGATCTTCAGCCAACCATTGATCTCATCGAGTTAACAAATCCCATTGGTATCTTTTCTTGTTTGGACGAAGACTCCGTCATGCCAAAAGCCACAGACAAGAGTTTTACGGAGAAGCTCCACTCGCTCTGGGATCGCAAGACTCCAAAATATCGACAGACATTACTCACGCAAGGATTTATGCTTACGCATTACGCAGCTGAAGTTGAATACTCCACAGACGGATGGCTGGAAAAGAACAAGGACCCACTCAATGACAATGTTACCCGTCTGCTGGCAGCATCGTCCGATAAGCATATTGCCAACCTTTTTGCAGATTGCATGGATCCTGAAGATGAGATTGGGGCGACCCGAAACCGTGTCAAGAAAGGTCTATTCCGCACAGTAGCGCAACGGCACAAAGAGCAGCTCTCAACGTTGATGAATCAACTCCATTCCACTCACCCCCACTTCGTCAGATGTATTCTGCCCAATCACAAAAAGCGGCCAAAGCAGTTCAGCGCATCTCTAGTCTTAGATCAGCTCAGATGTAACGGTGTGTTGGAAGGCATCCGTATTGCTCGCACTGGTTTTCCTAATCGACTACCGTTTGTTGAATTCCGCCAGCGCTATGGAGTTCTCTGCGGGGATATGCCTAAAGGTTTTATTGAGGGTCAGGCTGCTGCTAAACTTATCCTCGAGAAGCTCAATATGGACCGATCCTTCTATCGAGTCGGTCTCACTAAAGTCTTCTTTAGAGCCGGTGTACTCGCAGAGCTTGAAGAACAGCGTGATGAGCTTATTCGAGAGATTATCTCAAAGTTCCAATCTCTTGCACGAGGCTTCATTCAAAGGCGGATAGCAAACAAGAGACTGTATCGTGCCGAGGCCACCAGAATTATTCAGCATAACTTTCAGGTCTATCTCAATTTGCAAGCTAGCCCTTGGTGGAGACTCTTCGTTCGTATGAGGCCTATGCTTGGAGCTACGAGACAGGCTGCTGAGGTCAAAAAAAGGGATGAAATGATTCAGATGCTGGAGCAAAGAATGCAAGATGAAGCTTCGGATCGTCAGCGCGTAGAAGAGGAGCGGAGACGGGCCGAAACGGAAGTCCAGCGTATTCAAAAAACCTTAGAGAGTGAACGAGCATTAGCGCTAGACAAAGAAGAGATTTTCAAGCGACTACAGATGCGCGAGGCAGAACTCTCTGAAAAGCTCGCTGGCGCTCTAGAAGACCAAGACAAACTGGAGGAACAATTGGATGATCTAATGGAAGCTAAGAAGAAGGTAGAAGACCAGGCAGAAATTTGGCGCAGAGAACTCGAGCAGGCTGGCGAAATAATTAGCAAGCTTGAGGAAGAGAAGCAAGACCTTCAAGATCAGATTGCTCAGCTAGACCAGCAGCTAGAGGATTTGGAGAATTCCCACTCTAAACGAACCCAGGCGGAGGAGAGTCTCAGTCAGGAAATCAAGATGTTGACGAGTCACTTAGCCCTGAAAGAGCGTAAACTGCATGATCTTGAAGCAAAACTTCTCAAGACGGACCAGGATCTGGATATCAAACTCGCTGCATCTACAAAGGAACTTCAGTCTACCAAGAGACAGGTCAAGGATCTCCTAGATGAGAACCGCCAAATCCGTCAGCAAATCTCGGAGCTTTCCTCAACATCAACCAGCTACGAAGATCTAATCAGGCGGAAGGAGAGTGAATTGGCCATCCTTAAGACTGACCTGAAAAGGTATGAATCAGACAGGAGAACTTACGATGACGAAAAGAAAACCTTAGCCTCAAAGCACGACGATTTACAAGGCCGTCTTCGAGAAGCCAAGGCAGAAATGGATGCAATGAAATCCCAAAAGCTTCAATTAGAACGAGAAGCTGCCGATGTGAAGAGACTCCTCGAAGAAAAAATTTCAGAGGACGCAAAGTCAGGTCAAGGTCGAAAAATGCTTGAAAGCCAGATTGAAGACCTAAAGTCTGAATTATTCAAAGTTCAAACAGAGCTTAGCCGTGAACGACAGTCCAGAGATGATGTCGAGATGCTTGGGGAGCACAAGTATTCCACCTTACAGCGTGACTATGAAGCTCTGAATGAATCAAAGATCACCATTGAAAAGGAGATGTATGTCCAACAGGATGTCCTCCGTCGTGCCACCGAAGCTCGTGCGACAGCCGAAAAGGAGCGAAAGGAGTACCAGACGGAGCTCCACGATCTTCGCGAGAAGTTCTTGAAATTGCAGGAAGAGAAGCTGGAGGCAGATACGGCAGCCGAGCGGACGGCGTCAAGGCTCGCAATGGAACGGCAAGCTGTACAGCGTAAAGAACTTGAGGCCAAAGATAGGCAGCTGGACCAATTGGAAGCTGAGCGCAACAAGCTCGCGGAACAAGTACAGAGCCTCTCACAAATCATCGCCGACTCAGATGCGTACAGGATTCGTCATGATCAGCATAAGGAGCGCCTAGAACGGGAGCTTGTCACCATCAAGGGTCGTCTCGCGGCGTCTGAAAATGACAACCGTGCATTACTTAACAAGGTTCAGCAGAAAAACCTAGACATCGCAAGATCTAACTCCCGCATTGGAGATTCTCAGCGATCTCGTATTGCGCAACTAACGGCAGACAAGAGCAAGGTTGAGGAGGAAAACAGGAATCTCTTCCGCCAGCTCGAAGACGCACAGCTTACGATTACGTCTTTAGAGAAACAGAAGGAGAAGCTCTCACTCAGTCTTGAAGACCTCAACCATGAGATCACCCGGGAGCACAAAACTAGCCGAAATGCTGAGAAGGCATCATCTACCATCAACTTGCAGCTTGCGGATGCGAATCGCAAACTTGAGACCGAAAGGCAACTGCGAACACAAGCACAAGCCAACACCCGCACTGTACAAGTAGCGCTTGACAACGTAAACAGAGAACTCGCCGAGTGCCACACCCAACTTATGCTTCTCCGAAAGGTCTTCGATCCTGAATTAGCAGATGTCTCAATTACCTACGAAGCTGCGAAACCTGATATTGCCAAGGCCGTTGATATGGCAGAACGATTCGAAGCTGTTCAACAGGCTCTCCGTGTCGCGACAGAACGATACTCTAGGGCTGAGGCTCAGCTGGACGAATTACGTGATAGGCATGAAGACGAGCTTACTGAGATGGATGCTCGCCATGCTAACTCCAAGCGGGCGTTGCTGGAGGAGATGAACAACAGCCAAGTCAACCAAGCTAATTCTCGACGATCGCCTACGCATTTCAGAAAAGAAATCGAGAACAGGAAGCCATTCTCCGGTGCGAACACCCCCACCAACCAGCGCCATATCAGCAATGCTACCAATAATTCGGCACGATCTGATCGAACTGTTGATACCATATCCTTCAATAACCGCATGGATCTTGCGGCTGAGCTTGAGCTAGTGCAAAACCAGCTTCAGATGTCTGAAATGAAAAACCGCCATCTTCAAAACCAGCTTGAGCGTTCTCCTACAAAGAACGGTTGGCAAGATGAAAGCCCCTCCGTTCGCCGGGTGCAGAAGCTTGAGCGTGAAAACTATCGCCTTCATGATATGCTTGATGATTCTGCAAAGAAGGTTTCAGCGCTCGAGACCAGCTTACACACCGGACAGCTCTCTCTTAAGGAAGTCCAGACTAAGTCACATGAAGAGCTGTACGACCTCATCAACACTCAAGAGAAATCGAGGAAGTCAATTGTTCAAGCCCACAAAAATGCTATCAACGAGCTCGCCGACGCAAAGACGGCATTTGATGATATCAAGCAAGCTAAGGTGGCTATTGAGATCGAATTGCGCGACGCTCGCTCTGAGCTCGACGACCTCAGCTACGAGCGTGAGCAAGAGACCGCAAACCATAACCAGCTTCTTCAAGAGTTCGCTGATCTCCAGATCAGACTTGACACTGAGACATCTAAGTTACTTGATGTGACATCTAGCCTCAACCTCTATAAGAGCCGTGCGGATGAATACTTCAGCAAGCTCGAGCAGGCCGAGATAGCTGTCCTCAAAGCATCTCGCGCTGAGCAATTCGCTAAAACACAAGCCCGCGAAGCTGAAGATACATGCGCGACGATCATGGCGGAGCGCAAACAAATGGATGGAATGATTGAAGATCTCCAACGCCAGACGCAGCGATACGAAGAGCGCATCGAAGACCTGTCTGCAGATCTCGAGGGTGCACTACAAGCCAAGAAGCGTCTCCAAAATGAGCTTGAGGATTACCGTAGCCAACGAGCCATCGACTTAGAAGATACGGAAACTTCGCTGGAACAGACGCGGAAGAAATATCAAACAGAGTTATCTACATTGACCCACGAGCTTGACCTTGAACGCGAAAATGTTATCTATGTCCGCGAAGAGAACGGCCGCTTGAGGGAAGAAATCGAGGAGCTTCGTAACAAGTGGGACGATGAGGTCCTGAACAGTTCTACCTGGGCTAAGGAAAAGAGTAGACTAGAGATGACGCTCCAAGATATTTCGAACTCACGAGATGAGGCTGCCAATGCCCACAACGAAGCACAGAGCAAAATTGTTTCTCTCCTCTCGCAAGTCAGAAGTCTCCGCACTTCCGTCGACGACGTCGCTGCTGAGCGGGACACCCTTCTCAAGGAGAAGAAAGGCTTGGAAGCTCGGCTTCAAGAAGCCGCTGGGCGGTTGGAGGACCTCGCCAGGGGAGAAAGTCCTTCAATGCGGAACGCGGCTATTATGGATCGGGAACTCCTGGAGCTTAAATCTGGGCTCGCCCAACAGGAAGATATCGCCGCTGCTGCAGTTGGCAAGATGAGACGTGCGGAAGCGCTTGCGCAGGAGCTTCAAAAAGACATCGTCGCTGAACGTGAGATGAACGTACAGCTACACAAGGATAAAGCAGCATTAGAGAAAACGGCGAAGGATCTCCAGCTGCGACTTATCGATCTCGAAACCAAGGGATACTCGTCGTCGACAAGCCAAGACGTCAGATTCCTGCATGGCAGAATTCAAGAGGTATGAGCCCTTCTTATATTAGACCGTAATAAATACCGGAAGAATATGGACTAACTAGATACCTCTACAGCTCGAAAAAGCCCTCGAAACCGCCGAAAGCACCCGCACTGCTGAAGCCCGCTCGATCCGCAACGTCGACCGCACCGTCCGCGACCTCCAAACCCAGATCGATCGCCGCGACAAGCAGAACACCTCGCTATTAGAAGACCTCGCCAAAGCCCGAGACAAGATTTCATCTCTCCTCGCCACAATCGATGACCTCCAGTCGACAGACTCTGCTGCCCAGCTGCAGGCTAAGCGTGCGGAGCGCGAGCTGCGCGAAGAAAGGGAGAAGTGCTTGAGGATGGAGCGGGAGCTAGAAGGGTGGAAAGGCCTCCGGATGGAGCGGAGAAGCGTACTAGGCGTGCCGGTTGTAGGGAGCGAAGCCGGCGAAGTGCAAAGCCGGCGGGGCAGCTCCATCGGCCTATTGGCCGGCGAGATGGGTGAAGCTAAGCCAGAGCCTGGGAAGGTGGGCAGCATTCGGGGTCTCCGACGCGTCAGCGGGATGAAGGGTTTTTTGTAGATGCAGTCGCCCTTGGCGGTGGTAGAAAAAGCTGGAGAATGCAGGCTACAGTTGAAGACGAGTACGAGGATGGGGACGCTGAGGGCGGCTTTATGAGATTAGGGGTGGGCGTTGGGTTTGTGGTTGGGGTTAAGGTTGCTACTATCAGGTCGCAGGCGTTTTTATGAGCGGGTTTAAGGTGAAGTTCTCCGCTTTGATGTGACTTATGTGTGCATCGTGCGTTATGGATATGGGCTGGGATGGCAGGTTTATGACATGTTGCCTAGGGTAGGGGGGGCAAGTGGGAGAGCCGACATGGTGCATAGTGGAGTAATTATACTGTTTGAACGCCTTTCATGACACTCCTACTATTTGGTATTGTTGACTTGCAATATATTTTGTGACGATTTTGACGAATCCTTCGTTCGAAAGACTGACTGATAGCAACCCGCTGTTTTCTTCCTCCTAGTTGCGAGTTTTAAAGTAAGCTAGTAGTACTAGCTAGATATCCTAATCTAATAGCGAAGATCTTCTCTAGAGTCTTTCCTAGGCAGTTTAGTAAGGAGATAGGTCTATAGGACTTTGGTAGAAAGTAGTCCTCCTTATTTACTTTAGGGAGAATAACTCCTTAAGCCTCTCTCCTAATTTTTGGTTAATAGCCTAGGGTAAATAGAATCCTATAGATTCTATATAGAAGATCTTCTATAATAGGGTAGGCCTTTTATAGGATTGTAAAGGATAGCTTATCTAGCCCTAGAGCTTTTTTATTAGAGCTAGAGAAGATTACTTATTTAACTTCCGTTTTCTTTAGTTCTGGCCATTTCTAATTACTATCTATACTATAGTTCTTCCACTCTATAGAGCTAGTAGAAGAGGGGGGTTTAGGAAATAGAGTAGCAATAAAAGCTTTTTACTAGTCTCGTAGTCCTATCCTTGCTATACTATAGACTAGGAATTATTTATAATGTTTTCTCCTTTATATATTTTAGGGCAGTAAAGACTTCTTTTCCCTATGCTTTTTCTAGGAAGCTATTTCAGTAATTAGTTTTAGCTTCTCTTATTGCATAAAAATATTAATTTTTAGCTTCCTTATAGGCTTCTAGTCTTAAACTTCTAGTAGGCTGTTCTTCTTAAAGTCTTCCTAGTTTTGCCATTTTTTCCCTTTTTTATAGAAGCTCTTTATTCCACTATAGTTTAGAAAATTCGGAGGTTCTAGATCTGGGAATAGCTTTCTCTACTACTAGCTTAATACAGCTAGTAAGATCTACAACTAGATTATCTACTAGTATACTTATGCTTTTATCCTTAGGTCTATAGAAATCCTCTAAAGAGGCTAAGGGACCTTTTTCTCCTATCTCTATATAGGGGTTTTTGTGACGGCGCTGGAGCGCGTCACCTAGTCAGGGGTTTCGCTTAAGACTTGGCGTGTGTATATAGACGTGGCCTCACCACCTTCTCTTGCTCCTTAGCTTATTAATATCTTCGTAATACAGCATTCGTTCGCTTAATCTTGCAAGCATTCGTTTAAGTCTCTATCGAGACATTTGTTCGATAGTTCGAGCCGTTACAGTTTTCTCCTACTAGTTCTTTTAGTACTAAAACCTTTACTTCTAGTTCTAGTTCTTAGACTATCTCTGCTAAAAAAGTAAAGAAGAGCTCCTAGTTTGCCTTTTTATAGAGAATGGAGTTTCTTAAAGAGGGTTTAGGTATCTTTACGTCTCTCTAATAAATAGAGAAAACGCTATAGTTTTATAGTTAGATCCTATTTCTTCTATTATAGTCCAATTATCTTAAGTATTTTCTTAAAAGTTTCCTAAGTAGAAGGCTAGGTCTATAATGGATTTCTCTTTTATATTAGATCTATACAAGGTCCCTTCTTACTTATTAGAATTTAGTAATTAGTAGTTGTATTTATCTAACCAGTTTACTAGTTCTTTAACCTCTCTAGTTAAGTTCCTAGCTAATGCGTTCCACCTTATATAATATAGGTTATAATCTCCTACTAGTATAAAGGGAAGGTCTATTTCTAGTTCTAAAATAGCTCTAGAGATAGTAGATTTACTATTTCTTTAAGTTCTAGAGTTCTTGTCTAGTTATCTCTTGTTATAGGTATTAAGCAGTAAAAATCTTTTAAATTGGCCATAGATTTCTAGTGCTATAGTATTTATATCTTCGCAGATATCCTCCCTATTTCTATATTATAGGACACTAGAACTAGTTTTCCTTATATAGATGGCTACTCTAGGGCGAATAGCTAGATTGCTAGGAAGGATAAGGTTAAATATAGGGTGTAGAATAAGAAGTAGGATACTTTTTACCTATCTTTCTATGTACTTAGTTCCTGTACTAGAATAATATCTATTTTTCTCCTAAATCCTATTTCTAGTAAGGTTTGTTATACTTCTTATCTTTTCCCTATATTATATTGTATAAAGATAATTTCTCCTTTAGCTTTAGAAGCTAGGGAGATTTCTTCTTCTTCTTATATAGAACCTTCTAAGTATATACTTATTAGTATATTAGCTTAGCTACTTTAAAAAACTAATAGTCTTTACTAGTAGTAAAGTGTTTTTCTTTACAATTAATGTAAAGGGGGGTAGTATGCTCGTAAGGCTTATCTATTATATTACAACTTAAACAGAAGTAGTCTTTAGATAGGTGTGCTGCTATATAAAACCGACAGGCCCTAGTAAAGCATCTATCTCCTATATAGCCGAATTTTTAGCAGCTTATACACTATGTAGTAGGAAAGACTTCCAGGTATTTAACTACCTTAGTAGCTACCCCTATAATTAGGATTTCCTTCTACTTAAGGATTTCCTATCTTTTCTCCTTATTTTTTATAGTAAATACTATAGAGCTAAACCTAGTTTGTAGATTATATCTTTTTACCCTAAAAGAGATCTATCTAGGTAGTCCCTATATCTTAATAGGGTTAAAGGTCTCTATTTCTTTCTTTTGAAGTTTAGAGCCTCCTTTTTCTAAAAAGGGGGGAATAGGGACGCTATAAGCTACTATCTAGGCCTAAGGCTCTAGTTTTTGTTCTTTTTTAAAGGTAAAGCAGCTAGACTAGACTTCTTTATATTTAACTAGAAAATCTGCATTATATCCCTCTATTATTATAAGGAGAATATTTTGCTTTTCTCTAGTTCTAGCTATAGAAGCTATAACTGGCTTCCCTATTTACAATTTGGATATAAATTGTTAATTAATTATATTTCGTATAAAGAAGATATCTAGAGGCTAGTCCTTTTAGTCTATAACTAGGACTAGTCCTCTTTCTTATAGCTACTTCTTCTTCCCTCTAGTAGAGGTAGGGCTTATAGAACTAGTAGTGCTACTAGCTACCTTACTAGTAGGGGCAACTAAGGAGGTAGGGGGTAAAGAAGAAGAAAAGGTAGTAGAAGAAGAAGAAGGAGGAGACGGCGATAAGGAAGAGTAAGTAGAAGAAGAGAAGCCCTTCTTTAACTTTTCTATATAGGTTTTAGGGGCTACCTCTTTGCGAAGGGCTCTTACTTCTTTTACTAGTCCTTTTAGGATATCTATCTCCTATTTTTCCTTTTCTATTTCTCTTATAGAAGGATTTTCTCCTACTATAATTCTTTATACGTCGTCCCTAATTTATTTAACTTGCTTTTTACTTTCTCCTTTTAGCCTTAGATAGGCCTAGGTTAGGCTTTTTAGGGCCTTTTATAGGAATTGTTTTAAAGAGAGAGGGGGGAAATATAGACTAGCTATAGAGGACCTCATTTTTACTAGGTTTCTTTTTAGGTTTTAGCTATCTTTTTTAAAAGATAATAGAGGGTAGTTTCTTTTTCTTTAGTTCTTTGTATAAGCTAGAGACGGTTTATTTACTTTTTCTATATCTTTATCCTTCCTAAATAGGCATAGAGAGGATAAGGAAGAATAAGTAGACGAGGTAGATAAGAATTTATTATCGCTTATCTTTATAGGAGGCTTTATTTTAGGCTTAGTAGCCTTTACCTTTAGTATTTTATATCTTGTAGCTTATAGCTTATAGGGGGGGTTCCTAGTTTTTTTAGTAGATAATAACCTTCTTAGGTCTCTTATCTCCTAGCACAGCATAGGATTTATTAATAAGATCTTTATATAAGATAATAGTTTTACCCTAACCCCCCTTAACCGGCATATTAACGTATTTAGATTTAATAGTAAACGCACGGTCTTAGGCTAAATTACCCACGTAGTATACCTAAGACTTTAATACCTAAACCACAAAGAACTAATTAGGCTTTTTATTACTACCTTAGGTTACCCGGTAATTCTTAGACAACCCTAAATAAAGCTATATAAGGTAACTATTAATTAAAACAACCTTAAGCTTCTATTTACCGCCTCCTATTGCAAGTAGAAGTGCCTTATAATTTACTGCTTAGACCTAGAACTAAAATCTAAAAAATCCACTAGAATTTACTAGTCTAAAATTTCTATAACTATTTACTCTACGCCTAAGGAATCTACTAGATTCTACTAGCGTAAGAATTCTACTAAATTTTACTACTATAAGAATTCTACTAATATCTACTAAGTATCTAAAAACTCTACTAAATTTTATAAGTTATTACTAAGTACTGCACTGCCCTAAGCTAAGTAGAAGCTTAAGCTTAATATATAAAAATACTAGAAGGACTAATATCCTACTATAAAAAGGATTTTTAAAGAACCTAAACTTAAATCTAATACTAACTTTATACCTAATACTAAATATTAGTATACTTTAATATAGTGCAATAGATATAGTGTACGTGCAGTATAGTATATAGTTAGATTCTTGCTCTGTTCTATCTACACGTCCCAATAATATATATGCGCGTTACGTAGATTACGTGCTTTATATATATAATATACAAAACGAATATATACTAATACTAAAGCAACTCTAAAGGAAACCAAATTATACTATTCCCGTTATTTGTAGCCTATATATAATAACTAGCTCTTCCGTTTATAATATATAATAGCTTCTCCGCAGAATAGGATTTAAGTAATAGTCTTAGCAGAGCTTAGTAGGACTTAGTAGACTTAGCAGAATATAGCAGAATTTAGTAGACTTGGCAGAATATAGTAGAATGCCATAGATTGCCGTTAAATTGCCATTAGATTGCCGTAGATTGCCATTAAATTGCCGTAGATTGCCGTTAGGTTATTGTCTCGCGGTTAGTCTCTAATTGCTAAGTTAGTAGAAATAGGTAGACGCGTATAAGGTGTTATGGGGGTATCCCATAATAATTGCTATCTAATAAAAATACTAAGTTAAGGAGAAGAAGGAGAATTGGTAGGGGTAGTAAGCGGATATATCGCGAGGGTCGTTAAGGCGCTAGTAGTAAGCGAGCTAATAGCGATTTTCTATGCTAAGTATGGAAAATCCTAATTAGCTAGTTAAATTTAGGGGTTATAGAATATAGCACTATTACAACGTTACGCTAAATCTTAGTTCGTTCGTTTAACCTACTCTATAGTCTACGGTTCTAAGTAATTAGTATTAATTAACTTTTTAAGAGCCGTAGATACCTTGCTCTTAGTTATCAAGTTAATAGGGTTACTATTACCGTTAATCTACTTAACTTTTATAATCTTTTTATACTTATATAACTAATAGAGATATATAACGTTTATTAGTAGTAGATTTAATTTACCGTCCGACCCGGTCCCCCTAATGGGTCCACGCAGACTAATTCCTATGGGAAAAGCTTATATTATACTAAGAAAACCCATTTTTTAGGTGAACAAAAACCTCTAAGGGAAATGTGAGAGGTAATACTTCTAGATAATATCCGTACTACGTTAACGGGAGGAGAAAAACACTATTAGGTTACTGCTTTAAGACTCCCCTTACGCGGAAGTATCTAAAATGCCTATCTTGCCCTTATCTGCTATATAAACTATTTTTGCTATATCTATATATTACCTATATAAAGTTATATGCCTATCCCTAGCTCCTTTTCTAAGTCTCCTATAAATATCTCCTAATAATAATAACGCTTGCGCTCCGCCCGGGCCTATATACTAAAGTCTCTTATCCATTCCTTTATTAAAAGGTTTCTATAACGGGGTGTATATGACTTAGTATCGCTTTTGCCCTAGGTCCCAACCCTAGGCCCTTATACCTATTTATAAGGTATAGGAGGACGCTCTAGTATTTAATAGGGGTGACTAGTCCCTATAACTAGATACCTAGGTTACCAGATAATGTTAAAATAGGGGGCTTTTGCTACGCTTAGGGCGCGGATTATTTACGTATATATGTGGTTACTATGCGGTATATATAGTATTTATAGGAGGGAGGGGGTACACCGGAGGGATAATTACTTGTTAATTCAAATGACCGAACGTATACAATAGACGTAGTAGCTGTGTTCAAACTTTTTGCTAGGGCTCACCCCCCAGTAAAAATTTTCACACCACCACCACCACGTCGCTGCGTAGGCGCTGCGTAGCCGTATATACGTCTCTGCGTTTGCTCTAGTAGTCTATTAACACAATCTAAACGGAACATCAATAGTAGCTACTAGGTTCCTGGGCTCCACCGCGTAGAGGTACAGAGGCCGATTTTATCAAGCCCTATAACGTTTATTATAAGACGTTTCTTTTATATAGTGCCTAGCTTAATAAGACATTTATAGAGTAATTTTAAGTCAGTGCAAAGTATAAGTGGGAGTTCGATCTATAGGAGTTGTTTAACAGTTAACTTAATTACGGCGCTAATGTTAAATCTGTGGGCCATTACGTCAGGAAAAAATTTACCAGCATTTTTGCAGTATTTGGCGGCATTTGGCGGCCAAATGCGCAATCCGCGCACTGTAATATATAGCGTATAGTATTAACTTAGGTGCGGCATACTGCCGCATCTAGTAATATGGTGCAGCATACTGCCATATCTAATAACGCGATATAGCATACTGCCGCATCTAATAACGTGGTGTAGTATACTGCCGCATCTAGTAACGCGGTATAAGTATACTACCGCATTTAATAACGTGGTGTAGTATACTACCATATCTAATAATATAGTGTAGTATACTACTGTATCTAGTAACGCGGTATAAGTATACTGCTATATTTAATAACGCGGTATAGTATACTGCTATATCTAATAATATAGTATAGTATACTGCCGTATTTAATAACGCGGTATAAGTATACTGCCGTATTTAATAACGTAGTGTAGCTAATTATGCATTTATAGTAACCCAGGTAAGTAGTGCCTTTATTTTATTAAGCTCTCTCTATACTTAATACGCAATTAATATATAATACCCCCCTTATATATTCTATATATCTTACTTACTTTAAGTAATAAATAAGCGTTGCTCTTTCCGCGTACTTAATAGTATTTACTTAATCTGCGCGGTTAGTAGTATTTACCTATTCCGCGTAATTAGTATACTTTACTTAGTCTACATAGTTAGCACCCTTTACTTATTCTATATAGTTAATACCCTTTACTTATTTTACGCAGTTAGTATTCTCTACTTATTTTACACGCCTAGTATATACTATATAAAGAATATATTTTAACCTAATAGTAGTATAGTATAACCTTAATACGCCTAATAACGCCCTTTAGTTAACCTACTATTTTAAGTTTAATATTTATATAAGTCCCGCCGCAATAGTAGCACCATACTATTAAACCCCTAATTATCTTTATTCTCGCCGTTATTTTCCCTATTTATCCTACTACCTTTTTTACTATTATCCTCTTTATTACTATTATTTTCCCTATTTATTTCTCTACCTTTTTTACTTTTATCCTCTTTATTAGCAAATTTTAGTATTACTAGTCTATCTCTACTCCGTAGGCGGGCCTGTATATCCTTTAGTATAGTATTATCCGTAATATCTATAACCTTAGACTTGCTAGTAAAAGTATACTATAAAATATAGTAATTAATTCCTGTTTCCTATTTATTATTACCTTAAATTTATTTAAGGCGCGCTTAAATAGCGTTAATATTATAGTTATATAGCATTAAAATCGTCTTATTAGTATACTGCGAGAAGGGGACCTTATATATAGTTTTGGGGTTTATTCTTGGCGACAAATGCGCTAGGCTACTACTATCCTATTATATTATCTTTATTAGCCCGTATATAATAATTAAAATAGTATAATATTATAATATAGGAAATAGTGGTAAAGTGCTATAATATATAGCGAGTATTGCGATATAATGTTATAATGCGATAAATATAATATTATGTGTTTATACTTATAGTATACAGTTATTAAGTAAACCTATTATTGTACTTAGGATCTAGTTCCTTTAGATCTTTTATAGTATTCTTAAATAAATTACTAATTGCCTATTAAGTCTATAGCATTTTATCTCTAGTTATATTCTATATCTTATTAACTTATTATAAAAGTAGCCTATATAGCCTTTTATTATACTTAAGTTAATAGCTTTTCTAGGTATTTTATAGTCGCTCCTAAGTATCTATAATACGCTTTAGTAAGTATAGTAAAAGGCTTCCTATAGATTTACCTATAATTATAGCATTAGCTTTAAACTTATAAATAACTTATATTCCGCTTCTATAGTCCTTAAGAGTATATTAAATTGCTATATATATAAGCTATATTATATTAGCTATAATAGGCAAAAAGAGGTTAGCACTATTTTTATTAACCTTAGCTTAGTATTAAAGAATATACGCTTAATATAACGTGTAATAATTAGCGCCCTAAATCTTATCTCTCTATCCTAGCCTTAGTTAGTTAGGTATAGTAAAAGGTAGAGTACTAACTAGGCCACTAAGTATAAAGCGGTTATTCTTAAGTAGTTTCGCTACTTCCTTTACTATAGCCTTAGTATCTAGTTTAAGGTAGTAATAGCTCCTAGTAATAGTATTGCGTACTATATTTATTATATAATACTAAAATACGCTAAGCTAATTATATAGCTAGAAAATCGGTTAGTATAGTACTATTAAATCTAAGGACCGTGAACCTTGTGTGCCGCCGGCCCTAATAGTATACTTAATGCTATATTTATTAGGTTTTTATAACGGTTTATAATAGTAATTACCTCTTTCTATATCTGCTTTATTAGTGTATTTAAACCGCTTATATTTATTTCTGGCTAGGAAAAAAAATAGAGCTCTTTAGGTATAGAGCCTATTATTACTTATATAATAAGATATATCTAAATAATACCGTATATCTTTATATTAACTAGGCTAAGTAGCTACTTTATATATTATTTAAAGTTATCCTATAGCGGTTGTTTATTTAAGTAATATATACATTTCTTTTAAGTATAGGTTTTAGATATCTTAGGGTCGCTTAGAGTTTATGGGCTTTTATCTAATAAAAACGGGACTGTCCATTAGGATAATATTATAAAAATTAATAATAATAGGTTATACTATAGTATATTAATAACAGCCTTATCTTTTAATAGAGATAGTTATAGTATAGAGCCTAATATTATCCCCTTTAAGATTTAGATTATCTTAGGAGCTACTACTTAACTTATAGTATCTTTATTTACTTTTTTTACGGGATAGGTAGAGGATAAGTATATTAGTTTAATAGAACTATTTAGCGTTTATATATACCTTACTTCCCTAAAAGACGCTAAATAGTTTAGAGTTTTATACCTAATATACTTTAAATAATAACCTAGTTAACTTTTATAATATAAATTAGGCATTTCTTACTAAGTATATAAAAAGGAGCTTTAATAAACTTATAATAATAAGTTAGAAAGGCAGCCTAACTATTTATTAAGCTTTATAATGGGGTAATTAGATTACCTTACTATAGTATAGGGTTCTACTTTATATAATATTTTTTCTATACTATATAGAAGCCTAGTTCCTCGTGATATTTACTTACTTTTAAGGTAGATAATATGGTGTATAGAATATAAAGGGTAGCTAGCGCGTAAAGGGCAATATATGGTAGTATTATATTCTAGTTTATTATAGATACGGCAATCTACCCCTTTATTATAATCTAGCGCCGCTAGTTATAACTTACCGCTATTTTAGCTAAGTTATATTTATTTACCGCCTAGTATAAGCCTATTTCCTTATATATGCATTAACCTATACCCTATTTATTCGCTTAAAATCTTTGTTATATATAGTATTATATATATCCTAATCGCTATAGTTATTTATAAAGAAATAGTCTATAACGTTAATGTTTGTTAGTATAAGTAAGATAGGCCTTATAATATAGTTAATGTTATATATCTAGAGGGTATTTAGCGTGCGTTTCGTCCTACTATTAAATAGCTTTATACTCTATACTCTAAGTATTCTAGTTCTTGCGTTAATCTTACCACTATTATAAACTTAGAGGGTCTCTACTAACGTATCGGCGTATTTTAGGTATTTACCCTTACTATCTAATCGCCTAGTATCCTAGATTATAAGTAGTAGATAAAGCCTCCCTACTTTATTACTATAGAGGCTGTTATTTACCCGCTTATATTTTTATA
>Ga0307515_10005815_pt1 | contig 24896 bp, 7 predicted proteins | sample 17_EM_MG_FD_194513 | JGI IMG/M metagenome (GOLD analysis project Ga0307515, IMG submission 194513) | Populus trichocarpa ectomycorrhiza microbial communities from riparian zone in the Pacific Northwest, United States - 17_EM | ecosystem: Host-associated > Plants > Roots > Unclassified | place... | reverse complement strand
AGATCTCTTATCTAGTTTCTGCTCTTACTATAAGGTAATTCTTGCTTTAAATTCCTTTATAGTTTCTTTCTTTTCGCGTCTTATAAGTGGATCCTTAAAGTCTTTATACTTCTTAATCTTAATACCAATTTTTTAATCTTTAGGCTAAACACTATATTCTCCTAGTAAGTCCTCTAGGTCTATATATCTGTCTCCTAGTCTAACTGCTATTTATATCGCAGATTCTCTAATCTATAAAGAAGCTCCTTACCTCTTACCTATAGGTGTCCTTATTTATACTCCAAATTCTTAGTCCCTTAAATTCTTTAATCCTGAGCTTGCCTTTAACTTAAGCTTAGCTCCCACCTTAGTCCAACTAGGCGTCCGTGATATTCTTATCTTATCTTAAGAGTCTTAAACCTTACTTATCTTATCTTAAGAATCTTATAACTATGGGAAACACTATCCTAAGCTTATTCGTATATTTCTAAACTAAGCTACTACCCTATTCTATTGGTTTTCGTCTGTTGTAGGTCCTTAGGTATACCTTATTTTATCTTAAAAATCTTAAGCCTTTGGCCTTTTGCCTTTATTAAGTAGTAAGCTAGCACTAGCAGTTATCTACTTGCTTAGTCTTCTTTAGATATTACTCCTTCCATCTTATAAAGTGATAGATGCCGTATCTAACAGTGTTATAATACCCGTTACTAAACCTTGCTTTATAGCGGTCCTAGTCTTTACTTTTAATATAACTTCTCTAAGGTTTACACGTTCCTAGTAAACTACCTTTATTTCCTCGTCGTTTATAAATATTTCGCCTACGTTAAACTCGTTATCTTTAATATCTAACCTACACGATAGTTCGTTAGTTCCTCTACACTCTATAGATTTTAGCTCTTATAGCTAATAGCTTATACTATACTTAGTATCTTTATAAATTTGGCACGCGTTATTATAACAAAACGCGAAACTTTTAATTAAACATTCTCTTGTTCCTTGTAGTATACTATTATCTCTTTATATATATATATCTTCTGCTAGTTAGGTTCCCTTTATTATATAGTAACTCTAACCATCTTTATAATCCCTCGCGAAATAACCCTATTTCCCGCAATTTATATAAGCTCTATCTCTAAACCACTAACTTTGCTATAGAGTCCGCCTAAACGTCTTCTGCTAATAAGATCCCTAGTTTAGCCTTTGCTCCTTAGTTTTATAATCACTAGATCCTTAACCTCTAGGTTTCTATAGTTTCTTACTCCCTCTCCTATAGGCTTCTTTAGTACTACTTAGGTCTATTAGCTCTGCGCCATACTATAGTTTTTAACTTAGCTTTAGTTATTACGTACTTTGCGTCTTATATAACTATAGAACTCTATCCTAGCCTTTCTTAGCCTATTCCCTTTAGTAGATCCGATTATTAATCTTAATCACTTAATCTATTAACTCCCTTAGGGTGTCCGTATCTTCTATTAGGATAATCGCGTCCTAGACTTTAGCCTTAAGTCCCTGTTTATACTATGCTATAAGCGCCCTATTATTCTACTTAACTTACGTTGCTAGCGTTTAAAACTATATTATATATTTAATTACTAAGGTTTATTACGTAATATCTTAAAGTTTCCTTTCTGCTATAGTTGTTACCTCTAGATCTCTAAATATCTATATTAGTCGCTCCATGAACCCTTTTTAACTTAAGAATATATACCGCACGTCCTAATTAGTGGTCGTTATTCCATTTGCTTGTATCTCTATAAGGTAAAGTTTAAACTATTTAAGTGCCCTTCCTAACAGGAATAGCCCTATATACGCTATTCGGTATACGGGTATTACCAGCTTTACTCCTTCCTACGCTACCTTAAAGTGCATTTATATAAGAAATCCTTTAAGCTTTAATCTCTCTCCTAAGAATCTCTTAATTGATAGTAACTTAACCTTTACTACTTCTATCCCGTTAATCCTTTATTTAAGTGTCGCATTATTCTCTGTTAACTAGTCAACTATCTCTTATAGCTATTCAACCATTACAGGTTGCTATAAGTTAGTATCTGCTATACTAGTGTCACCTCCTGACCTTAAAGTAGTTGCCGCCGTTAATGGTATTATAGTGGCTGCTTTTAGTGGCATATTATTTAACTTCTTATATTAATACTATAACCGGGTAGTAATTATATAACGGAACCTTATAATAAGAACTACGGTGGGCTCGTTAATAGGCTAGGTGTATAGGAAATGCAAGTATAAAAGTTAATAACGTAATAATAACTAGTAGAGTGGTTGCCCAATAGATTAACTCTAATTATATTCTAAGAATCACTATAAGGAAGGAACTATCTAGGTAGGGACTAAGGGTTCTTAAGTACATAACCATACTTCTATAAAATCCTTCTTATACGTAATATACGTGCGCCCTATCTGCTCTGTTACAGATTATATAGATTGTACAGATTATATAGATTACATTACGTAACTTAGCTACCATTCCTCGTTATATGGTTCCACCGGCTCTATCCTAGACTATGCTTTTATTAACTAACTAGCTTCTTCCAACTCCTCTCCAAGTAGTCGTAGCATTGTACTTAAAGCGTCCGTAACATCCCTTCGTCGTTAAGGCGTCCTAACCCATAACTTAGGGCTAGGACTTAGCGTTTTCCGCTTCCGTATCCAACTCTACTACTATTACTACGTCTTCGTCTTGTATAGTAGTGGCGTATAGTAACATATTTAGTATTTAGGGTATTAGGTTAGATATTAGGCGGCGACTACTAGACCTAGCTATTGGGTAGTTTAGGTTATCGCGATAATAGCCTTCTTAACGGCATCTATAGCAGCGTCTAAGTTTCTAAAGTAGCTCGCAGACTACGTTATAATTTTATAATTTTAATAATTTTAAATACTTTATTAATAAATATTAAAATTACTACCCCCTAAAGCTCTATATAAAGCTTTATATAAAGCTCTACACGAAGCTCTATATAAAGCTCCGCATAAAGCTTTATATAAAGCTTCGCACAAAGCTCTGTATAAAACTCTGCACAAGGCTCTGCACGAAGCTCTATATAAAGCTCTATACAAAGCTCTATACGAAGCTCTGTATAAAGCTCTATACAAAGCTTTATACAAGGCTCTACATAAGGCTTTACACAAAGCTCTATATATAGAGGCTCTGCATGAGGCTCTGCATAAAGCTCTATATAAAGCTCTACACAAAACTCTGTATAAAGCTCTATACGAAGCTCTACGTACAGAGGCTCTATACGAGGCTTTACGCGAAACTCTGCGTACGGAGGCTCTGCGTCGGGTCCCCGCTATATTCCTAATAGCCTCTACACGTACCTCTGCCAAGTATACCCCTATACAGCTACCTTATTTTTTACCTTTCCTTCCTTCCTTACATCCTCCCTACCTAGGGAGGCACTAGAACGGCAGCTAGTAGAGGACCGTCGCTAGAACTAGACGACCGTCGCCAAAACTAGACAATCGCTGCTAGAGCTAGACAACCGTTCGGACAACTAGCCAGCGAATACTATAAACAATTCAATCGATTGATTAAATCAAGGTAGTATAGATAGGTAGGTATAGATATATAGATATAGATACGTAGGTATAGATACGTAGGTATAGACACGTAGGTATAGACACGTAGGTATAGACACGTAGGTATAGACACGTAGGTATAAACACGTAGATATAAATAGGTAGGTATAGACACGTAGGTACAGATAGGTAGGTATAAGTAGACAGGTAAGTAGGTAGGTAGGTAGGTAGGTAGGTAGGTAGGTAGGTAGGTAGGTAGGTAGGTAGGTAGGTAGGTAGGTAGGTAGGTAGATAGGTAGGTAGGTAGGTAGGTAGGTAGGTAGGTAGGTAGGTAGGTAGGTAGGTAGGTAGGCAGGCAGGCAGGCAGGCGGGTAGGTAGATAGGTTAGTAGGTAAGCAGGTAGAAAAGAACCGTCGCTATATTATATTAAATTATCTAAAATAATATAATTTATTTTGTACTAACCGCGTAAACTAAGCAAATACTATTAAATGCATAGAAAGAGCAGCGCTTATTTATTACTTAAAGTAAATAAAATATATAGAATGCGCGAGGAGGGCATTATATATTAATTACGCATTAAGCACTATTTGCCTAGGTGGCTATAAATGCGCAATTAGCTGTACTACATTGTTAAATGCGGCAGTATGCCGCATCTAAGTCGATACTATACGCTACACGTTACAATGCGCGAAATGCGCATTTGGCCGTAATATGCTACTAAATGCTACAAAAATGCTGGTAAAAATTTTCCTAACGTCTATAGATACTATAGAATAGGATAATCTAAATACTAAAAATACTTCCCCCTAGAGCTTTTATAGAGCTTTAACCCTATAGGCCTTCTTCCCACATAGCTATACCTTAAGGTTAGCACTCTAATAATCCTTTTACGGAACCTATATTCTAAAAAGGGTCTTTATAATAGTATCTATATAGTTCTTACCTAGATAGGCCGCCGCTATTTTAAAGCCCGTATTTTTAGCAGCACTTTTATTAACTAGCTATAGGTTATTTTATAGGTTAAGCTGTCTTCTATACAAGGCAAGCTGCCGTTTATTATTAGTTAACGGCAGTTTCCTATCTATTTATCTTTTATAATAACCGTAAATAAGTTATAGGGTTAGTCTTTTAACTTTATAGGCGTTAATTTACGGATACCGGTTTTTATATACGGTTAGCTCTATATTACATTATCTTAGATTACTACCGTAAATAGTATTTTAGTACTTCTTCCCCTAAATTAAATAGAAATAGATAATATTATATATCTAGAAGTTTTGCTTTCGTAATAAGGTATATTATTTTATTAAATAACTACTTCTATAACTGCCCTATAGGGCTAGTAAGACCTCTATAAATACCCCATAGGGCTTAGTAAACTCCCCCCCTTTTCTCCCTTCTTCCCCTACTTTCCTCCCCTACTTTTTATCCTTATCCTCCTCTAAACGGCGGAGTAGCCCTATAATTTACTAGCGCCGCCTATGGCGGGACAGATGCGGGTAGGTAAGGCCTCCTTATCGTCGTCGTAATTATTGTCGTCGTTATTATTATTATTGGCGGCGGCGGCAGTAGAAGGTGCGGGGGTATAGGAGTAAAAGTAGGAGCGGGCTGTAGCGGGGGAGGTAGTAGACGCTATTATCTCTATTAGTTATACTTTTATAGCTTATATTACTAACTTATAGGCCTAAAAGGAGCAGCGCGCCCCTTTAATGCTATAATAGTAGTTAGTATAACTACCGCGTAGCTAGCCCGCGACTAGCACACACTCTATAAATAGGCTGCCGCCCTATATATACGACGTATAAGCCTACGGGGCTACTATACCCCGGCTTTACACTAGGGCTACCTGTATATTTAGGGCCCTGGCCTTAAGGCGGACCCCCTAGTAAACCCTAAGAGCTCCACCTAAACTAAAAGCCTACTATAGAAATACGTCCTAAACGCGCGGTAGGGGGTATAGCGCCCGCATTATAGCCGTATTAGCGGTAGCGGCTTTAGTAGCGGCGGCTTTAGTAGTAGGTAAGGGATTCTAGGGCAAGAGGGCGGTGGGCTAATTTACGACTATAGAGCTAGTTAGGAGGTGAGTAGTAGTAGTAAAAGTGGCGGCAGCGGGAGCGGCGGTAGTAGTAGTAGCGGTAGTAGTAGGAGCGGGGAAAGGTCTAGCGGTAGTAATAGCTACAGCAGCTATTTATAGGTTAGTATATTCGCACAGTTCTATTTTTAGTGCTAATACTTACTAGCACGCTTATTTACTAGAACTAAAGTCCTATCCGTAGGCTACCTGCCCTAAGACGGCGGCGGCACAGATAAGAAGCGGCGGCTAAGCGCGGATATAGCGGCGGCGGCGGCGGTAGTGATAGTAGTGATAGTGGTGGCGGTAGTGACAGTAGCAGTAGAAGCAGGAGCAGAAGATATAGCAGTGGTAATGGTAATGGTAATAGTAGTAGTGCTGTTGCTTAAGGAAGAAGATAACAACAACGACGACGATGTAAATAGCTATTATTAATATACATTACGTGATCAATTATGTAGATCTATATCGTATAATTATTATATAAACGCTACCTAAGTTAAAGCAGCGAGAGTTACCACCTCGCGTAGTAAGGTGGCTGCGTTAATTTTAGTTAGTTGCGATATCTAAGTAATAAAGATATTAGAAATATCTTAGTTTTACCTGCGCTATAACAGGGACTATATAGGCGCGTAACCTACTAAAATCCTATAATTATGCTAAGGTCCTTAATCTATAGTACTATAAAGGTTAGTTAGGTAAGACCTTGTAGCTATAAAGCGCTTTAATTAATTGCTAGAATATGGGGATATTATCCAAGTCCGAACGGAGTAGTAGCGGCAACCTATTACGCCTAGGCTTAATATATAGCTTACTCTACTACTCCGCGGACGTTAGGTTAGGGGCTTTAAATGCTAAATTAGTAAAGAGGAGGCTTAGGAGAGGGATATAAGGGTTAAAAATAATCTTAGGAATTAGAAGTGTATTACTAGTTCTTTGTAAATATAAGGTAAAAGGAATAGGGTAGAAAGATAATATACGCTTTCTTTATACTAAGATATTCCTTAGTAAATTTAAATATAAACTTAAGTATAATATTATAGAGACCGCCCTTTATGTTATAAATAAGTATAATTATTATATATTAGTAGTATAGGCTTAAAAAGAGCTTTAGTTTAGCTCGCAGTATAAAGACCAAGTTATATTAAGAAATGCACTTATATCTAATATTGTTTAACTATATATTACTTCCTTATTATATCTAAGTTAGTTTTAAGGACTAGGGTAAGATCCTCCGCGTCTATAATAGTCTTTTCTTACTTTTTCTCGCTTAGACTATATTTCTTTACTAGTTTCTAAAGTAGCTAAGAAAGATATATTAGCTCTGCCTTACCTTACTAGGTTAAAAGATTAGCTAAAAATATAATTACCTTATATCTAACGGGTTAGTTCGCCAGTAAATTTCCTACTAGTCGCTCTCTTATAAGGTAATAGTACTTTTAGTATATACTAAGTAAGCTAGAAACCCCCGCTCTATACTATTTCCTACTACCTTTCCCTTATTTCTAGTTTAGGGACTAGTTAAAGAAGCTATAAAAGAGCTAAATCAAGATGACTTAGTACGTTTTCTTAGGGTCTTTCCCTATATAGGTGCAGTATCTAGAAATTGTTAGCTCTCTACTAAGTTAGGCCTAAAAGGAAGCTGCCAAATAGGTTATTATTTACTAATACTAGTGTTAATGCGGTTAAGGAGAGCTATAGTAGTTCTATATTGTAAAATTAGATTCTTTAAACTCTTCTAACTGTTTAAGGTAATATTTTAGTAGATAGTCTTAATCCTTATTAAGCTATACTTAAGCGGACGCTTTATAGGTATTTTTACATTTAGTAGTACTATTAGTATAACCGTTAAAGACGGTTGGTTCTATCTGGTGACTATTACCGTCGCTATCTATATCTATATACTTATTATTAATAACGCTAAATAATAAGCTATGGTTTAATAATTAAATGCGCTATATTTTAGAGAGCCAAAAGAGAATTTAGGGTAATAATGGCGGAAAGGATATAGAGAGTAATATAGAGTTAAGGAGATAGGAGGGTAAAGAATAAGAAATAGGGCTTATGTTAAATGGAATAGAGGTAGAAGCTATAGAGTATATATAGGTTTAGCGCTAGGCGCGTAAAAGGGTTATACTTTTAGATAAATTAGTCTACCTATAAAATAGGGCACAGGCTAGGTAATTGAGAGGCTTAACATTAAACCAGTAATTAAAAGGCCTAGGGCGGCGGGGAGTTTTAGTAACGCGACCTCTAAAAACGGCAGTTGGATCTCCATTTTCTTTTTTAATGGAGTAATACTTTCTAATTTATAGCAAAGTGTTTAGCTATACGATCGTGGTTATAGTATTTAGCCTAAAGCTCTTAGGAATACGCTATCGCCATTATTATATTTTCGCGTACATTTTATATATATTTAAGATGTACTTCTACTTATTAGATATTCTCTAATCTGCTTAGGGCTTTAGTGTTACAGACCTTATACTAGAATATTATAGGTACTTTTTAGTAAATTAAGTAAGCTATAGGATATAGTACGGTATAATAAAACCTTATAGTAGATACTATAGTACACTTATTAATGGGCTAGGTATATAGGTAAATATAATAATAAGATCTAACTATAGAGTAAGTACCTAATAGATTAACTCTAATTATATTTTAAGATTTACTATAAGAAGAGAACTATTTAAGGTAGGGATTATGTTCCTTTAAATATATAATACTACGCCTAAGAAATATACCAAGTGCGTTAGTACGTTAGTACGTCGGTATATTACGCGTTTCTATATTCTTACGTTCTTACTATAACGGGGCCGTCCCGTTACAATAGGGACGTCCTAGTAAAATACTTAACGACGGTGGAATTCTGTCAAAGCCTCTTAAAGCACATATACGTACTACAGCTACCCCTATATCTTAACTACGTTGACTTAAATCCGTTCCATTCCTTATCTAAATGTCTTATTACTTATAAGGTCTATATAATTTAGCTCTTAATAAAATCTTATTTTCTTAAAGCTGCCTTAAAGTACATTGCCCCTTATATTACGTTTAGACCGTATTACTATCGAAATAATAGGAAATTAAACTTAAACTTAAACATAATATAACGGCTATAAGCCGAACTTACCGACAAGCGCTGCGCCAATACGTCTATAACACAACGGCTAGTACCCTACTACTATATAAACATAACGGCTGTAAGCTAAATAACGCTAGTACTATACTACCCCTATAATTGATAAAACTCTGCGCCAATAAGCCTATAGAACTACAACCTGTTAGTAAGTCTTATGCTAATATGTCTATAATATATAATCTTAAATATAATGGCTAGTATACTAATATACCTACGATTGGACAGGGCCTTGCGCCGTTACGCCTGCAAACTAACCCTATCGCTAGCACCGTACTACTACTTAAACCTATTACTAGCATTATACTGCCCGCCTAAACTAATAATCTTTATGCCAATTTGCCTACGGATACTAAATATAACGGCTAAGACTAAGCCAATATACTATATAAATCGATAAGTACCATATTAATACGCCTATAAAAATACGACCTATTAGTAAGGCCTTGTGCTAATACGCCTACGACCTTAAATACGACGGCTAGTATCCTACTACTATATAAACTTAAATACGACCTATTAATAAGCTCCGTGCTAATTTGCCTATAGACCCTAAATAACGGCTAGCATCTTACTACTATACGACCTTAATATAACGACTTAAATTTGAACTTAAATTTAAACTTAAATACGATAATAAATATTGCGCTAATATGCCTGCGACGAATATAACTAGGTAGAGCTCTGCTTCCTAAATACTTTTAAATAAACTACGCTGGTACCGTATTGCTATAAATCAATAAAGATTACGCCGATATACTTGCGATACTTAAACACAAATTTAACCCTTACTCTGTGCTGTCTTAAACTAATACTATATATAAATTAATCCAGTATATAAATTAACCTTACTATAGCAAAAAAAAAATCCTACCTACTTCCCTAATATATAATATAATATAAAGGGGAGCCCTAAGGGGGAAGCCTTTAGGGGGTTAAGAGGGCCGGCCTTAAGGATAAGGCCTAGTTAAAGGGAACCTAATATAGATATAAGGAAGCCGTAGAGCTGCTAAAAGCGAGAGAAAGTCTTAAATAAGCTTTCGTATAAGCGTCTTTTATACAGCAAGGACGTAGTAAAGCGCGGCAATAGAGGCTTGGTTTACTTAAGTAATAAGAAGGAGGACGAAGGATATATAGGAATAAGGCTAATATTTATAGGATGTTTTCCCCCTTTTTATACGCCTTAAAGGAGCTTAAATTTAGGAGGGAATACTATAACGAGACGGCCCCGTTACAGTAAAGACGTCTTAGTAAAACACTTAATAACAGTAGAATTCTATCGAAACCTCTTAAAGCATATATACGTACTATAGCTACCTCTATATATTAACCACGTTAACCTAGATCTATTCTATTCCTTATCTAAACGTCTTATTATTTATAAGGTCTATATAATTTAGCTCTTAATAGAATCTTATTTCCTTAAAGGTGCCTTAAAGAACCTTACCCCTTTACATTTACATTTTAAATATAAACTTATAAATTCCTATATAACTTATTTACCCCTTATTTTATAGTTTAATCGGCTTTAATATCTCCTATACTATCGCTATTAACCCACTAGTGTCCTTTTTAAATAGTTATACTACTACTAATATAAAGTCTATAATACTATCTCCGTCCTTCTTATCTTTGTCCTTAAAGATATTCTATATCTCTAAATCGTTAATTAGAGGTATAATATTCCCGTCTTTAATTTAATAACCTTCCTAATTCTTAACACCTCCTATTAGATTCTTATACTCTATTTACTATAACCAGCTTATTTTAATTATTCTTTTACTGTCTGTAAAAAACATCTATATAAAATGCCTTTATAAAAAGTTTAACTATAGGTATCTAGGACTATTTATAATTTTGAAACGTATAGAGAAGTGGGTTTATAAGCTATATCTTCTACTATTAATATTACGTCTATACCCCGTATTCTATATTACTCTTCTTAAACTATATCGCGCAAAACTGGGGGTTTAACCCCTAGCGGTAGAACTTAACGAGGGAGATAACTAGGAAGTAGAAGCGGTAGTGATATATCAAGAACGCGCCAGGCGGCTATAGTTCTTTATTAAATAGTTAGGTTAGCTAAATAAGTATAATAAATACGTCAAGAAGTCGAGTGAACTAGTCCTAGTCGCCCTGGGCCCACGCCTCTTTTGTAGCGTGCTCCGGCCGCAAAAAATACGAAATGAAGTAACGTTTCGCGGCTCCATCATATCGCTGAGTAATACGATGTAGCGGTGAGTGAAGTCTGTTCCCCGAGAGCCGCTGCAGTGAGTCGGCGACATTCACAAGGCCGCACCCAGACATCGGTGCAGCGAACGCCCATCTCTTTGCCTCGGGCAGGTACACGTGCAATCCCCACTGGTCGGTAAAAAGTATCGTGAATGTGCCACTGTCAGTATGCTTGTTCTCACCCACATCAGCAAGCTTGCCCAACGATGGCTCGTAGATTAGCTTCAGGCCGGAGTCGCTGGATTCGCCTTTGCGATGATGCCGCTCGAAGCGGTTGGCGTCGTCTAGCTCGAGAGCTTCGGAAAGGCGAGATAGCATCGTCTCGCAGGCGGAGTGGCAGAGTTAAGAGAACTGCCTGAGCAGCTGAGCGCTATTACTAAGGTTGTTGGGAATCTGAAGTGCTCCTTGGACCAATTCGTCGTAGGCCATCTGGTTGGAAAGTCAATCACAAGTGAAGAATCGCAAGGTTGTGGAGAGGCCTTACTTCGAAAGTCTCATCGCAGTCACTCTTCTTATAGCTTGAAAGATAGTTCAGGATCTGACCTGGAAAGTGATGTCGTGTATAACTTACCCACGATCTTGCGACTTCGGCTGCCCCTCCCTATAATCCATCATCTTTACCTTGTGGGGCTAATTAAAGTATATCTTTAAGAGAACGTAGACCTCCGGCAAATCTTTAAGCAAGTGCTTTATAGAGTTATTTTAAAAATCGATGTAGAAGAAACCGGATAACTCGGCGGCTCTCAGTAGCTTTGCGATCTCTCCGGATTCTTTCGCCACCAAGCGGGCAAGGCTGATCGTCTCAAGGGGAGCGACGTCGATTTTTTTGTCGTCGACTATCATTGTGGTTGAAACAGTGGTGTGAGGCATGTTAAAGGTCTAGAAGAGATTTGCAACCGAACAGTTCTTAGTTACCACCAGAACGACGCTCATAAGCTCTCAGACGCCCGAGGGAGAATTTGAGGGATATATGGAGTAGTATGCGCGTTCCCTGTAACCAAATTCCATTACGGAGCGCCTGATCTATAAGACAACCTCCACGCTAGGGTACCTCACCACTGCGTGCACGGCCCCACTCAATGCACACCAAAATCCAAAAACACCAAAATTTCAACTCTATTGTATACAATCAAGATGGACCCAATTAACGCCGCTCTTGCTGCATTAGAGCTGTAAGATTCTCCTAATTATACTTAGACAGCTAAAGAATTCAATGTTAATCGTACTATGCTTTCGCGGCGTCATCGGCGGATTACCCGCGCTAGAGAGGATGCAACGGAAATGAAATCTCTTCTATCAATACAGCAGGAGAGGACTCTTTTTGGGTACATTAATCTTCTTACTAAACGTGGCCTACCTCCTACAACTCAAATGGTGCGAAATTTCGCCTTTAAGATCTCAAGAATAACGCCTGGAAAGAACTGGGTTTCGCGGTTTATTAAGCGCCATAAGAATAAGATAAAATTAAGCTATTTAGCCCTAGCTGACATAGCCTATAAATAAGCTAATAATCCATATTAGTATAAGCTCTTTTACGAGTTATTAAAGGAGAAAATTAAGAAGTATAAGATTAAGGTGTATAATACGTACAATATAGATAAAAAGGGCTTTCTTATTGGCGTACTTAATAAGGGCAAGAAAATCTATACTAAGTTAGAAGCAGTTTAAGGTAAGCTTCTTAGCGCCGGTTAAGACGGTAATAGAGAGTGGATTATAATAATTATAAGTATCTATGCTGACGGAATAAGCCTCCCCCTAGGCCTAATTTATTAAGCTATTTTTGGCAACCTCTAGGACTCCTAGCTTTAAGATTTTAATCCTAAATAATACTAGGTCTTCTTCTTATCTACTATAATAGGTTAGATAAACAATAAGATGGGATTCTTATAGCTTATTACCCTCTTTAATATAGAAATAAAGAAGAAGGCTAGAAATAGAAGATCCTAGAGGCTCTTAATATTAGATAGGCATAGATCTTATATTAATATAAACTTCCTTAATTAGAGTTACAAGCATAGGATACTAGTGGCTGTATTTCCGCCTTATTTAACCTACCAACTACAACCTCTTAATGTTAGTCTCTTTTTTCCTCTTAGTACATATTATAGCTAAAAACTTAATAATCTTATCTCTAAGAGTTAGGGCCTCTCCTCTATTACAAAACGCGATTTCTTCCGTCTATTTTGGGCTGCCTATAATAGGGCCTTTACTAGGAATAATATACTTAGTAAATAGGCAGATATTAGGCTTAATCCACTTAATTTAGAGGTTGTTCTTAGCGCTATTAAGACCTAATAAAAGTAGGGTAAAATAGCCTCTTGGCCTTTATTAAGGGACTTAAATACCTTAGCCCTTTTAGTAAGCAACTAGAGGAAGGTACGCAGGCTTCTGCAAGACGTAGTTAATAAGGTTACAGAGCCGCAGGCTAAAAGGCTTAAAAATACAGTTCTTAAGCTTACTACTAATATTGCTCTCCTCTACTTAGAAAATAAGGGCCTCTAAGAGGCATTTGGCAATAAGAAGAAGAAGAGAACTTATAGTAAGCCTCTCTTTAATAAACTACGTGCAGAAACTAACTGCAAGGCTATATTCTTTAGCCCCTTAAAGATTAAGCGAGTAATAGAGCTTTAAGAAGAGCGTAAACAACTATAACACTAAGAGGAGGTACGCCGACAGGATAAGAAGATTTAGAAGCAACTTATAAAGGAAGAATAATAACTTATAATAGTATAGAGGAAGCAGGCTAGAATACAAGCTAAGGTTTAACGAGAGAAGGAGGCTGCTGAAAAACGCCGCCAGAGAGAGAAGGCTGTATATGCTCGCGTAGTAAATCTACAGCTTTAAAACAACCTTAAGCTAATAAGAAGAGGTAGACGGAATAAATAAGCTTCTAGGTAATCTCTTATTGTTATTTTAAAGGTCGCAATTAAGGATATAGATGGAGTGGTTATATCTAGGGCTGCTCGCACTTAATACTAAATTTAGCAACTTCCTACGGTCGGAAAATCTCATACGATAGCTCATCCGAATAAGGAAACTTAGTAGATTACTACACTAAAAATCTAGACGATTTTATTAACTCTATATGATTCTACAGCCTCAAATCGAGGCTTGGCAATAGTTGATTTTGGTGTGCATTGAGTGGGGCCGTGCACGCAGTGGTGAGGTACGGAGGACGGAGCAGAAAGAGATTTCTCCTTCCTATTTGGGAAAAGCGTGGTTTGGAGCGCCAAGACCCCACCAAAATCTACTCAATCAACTCGATTGAAGCTTTTGATACTAGTATATCATCTATATAGCTTCCAGAACGTAGTGTTTTAGTATCTAGAGTTCACCTGATTGGTCTCGTTCCACCGCACCTTATATTCTATAGGCTTTCGAGGTTTTCGAGGCCTCAATTGCCTCTACTGCCCTTGGCTTTCTGCCTGGCTTTCTACCTGGCTTTCTACCTGGCTCTCTACCCGTTCTACCACCTAATTACGATCGTTCCTTTGGGGTCCTTGGCTATAGAGCTGTCGATCTACAATTAAGCCAGGGCCTTAGGTGTTTTAACGTCGATTTAGAACAACTAAATTAACTAATTTTTGCCACTCTTCCTCAGTAATCTCCTTAATTTCCTCACGGCTCTGCTCAGGAAGGAAGAATTGTAGATAGGCGTTAGGTAAACCACAGCAATTACGTAGTATCTGGTAACCAGTTTTAAGTATCTTACCAATTATAGAGAGCTTATAATTAGCTTCCTTACAGAGCTGCTTCCGGCTTCGCTGCTTTTCCTCTACTCCCTCTCTATAATTGTTGCCTCCTTTAAGTTCTATAACCTTCTTAATATAGTAAGGGATCCTCTTAATCTACTACTGAATTCGCTACTGCTTAAGATCTTGCCAAGCTCTAAGCCAAGCCTTCTCTGCAGCTGCATGAGAGGTAAGTGGGCCTCTTTTTATAGTAATCCGTTTTAGGTAGCTCTAATAGGGCTTAATTATATTTAGATTAGGCGAATTACCTAGCTAAAGAAGACGTCGAATCTTGCAGACGTTAAAGTAGGTTTGGTAAATCTTTGCAATATAAGAAGTAGCTTTATCTTCCTACACGATCGTATTAGGATTTAAGTATATAAGGCTTTAGGCAAAAGGCAGAAGTTTTAGCAGTAAGATATTTGTTAAATATTACCACTAGTTAATTCTACCTCCATCTAATCGGGTAAAAGCTCCGTGTACTGCCGTGAACTTCCATTTAGTAGGTGCTCCGCCCATATGCCTCCTATAACGTAGTTTATATAAATCTCTTTTATAGGCTTATTTCTTCTCCTAGGCCTTATACGCCTCTAGCTCTAGAGCTTCGTTCTAGATCTTAATAATAGATTTTAACTTATTAAATTTCTTTTTTATTTAGGGCTTCCAAATATAATAGGGCCTTTAAAGTCGTATATAAAGCAACCCTAGAACATAAACTCAGAGTACCCCTTCTACCGCTTTTGTACGCAGCTACGTACGCAGGCCTCGTAGGATTGTCGCTATACTTAGTAGCCCCCTTAACGGTAACCTAAAACGATACTCGTCTTATCTAACCAAATTATAGCCTTCCAATCTTCTAAGGTCTAGTGGCGGTAGGCTAATATAAATCTGTATCGTTCGTTCTTTATAGCTGTAGTTAATCTAGGCTTCCTTATTGGCTTTATCTTATAGAAGCTATGCTTTTTAAGTATAGTTTAAACAGACGCTATAGAGATTCCTATTTCTCAAGCAATTTTCTAGCTGTTTTTTTTACGCCCGTAACAATCGTATATAATAGCATTAATAACTCTCTGCTTAATATTAGGGGTAATCTTTTTAATACGCCCTACGCGGGGCTTATCCCTAAGGTGGTCATTAAGGAGAACCCAATCTATACGCCAGCCATTCTCTACTGCCTTTTTTAATAGGTTACCGATGTGCTTGCCGCTAATCCCAGTAACTTAAGTAATTAGTTTTAGGGGTATACCTAAAGCCTTTATTACTACGGCCTGCGCCCTCGTTGCAAGGCCATAGTAAGGCATTTTAGGCTTAAAGAACAGTAGGGAAAAATAGTAGAAGGTATACAGAGGACATTGCAAGCGATTAAGTGAGTAGATTCTATTTAAAAGTGGGTGTAGAAGCTCGAAGTCAAAATTTTGGGTGTGGTCTTGGCACCAAACCACGCTTTTCCCAAATAGGAAGGAGAAATCTCTTTCTGCTCCGTCCTCCGTACCCTATGGTGGTCTATACGTACCGAACCGCTAACCGCCCGAAATCCGAAAATTTCGGAACATCAAATTCTTAGTCTTGATCTTGTAAAAGCTCTACTTAAGGGAGTATTCGGTTATAATCTAAAACTTTTTTAATCTAATATTAATCCGTGCTTCTACTGGCGTTAATTAGTAGATAATTAGTAGCGCTTAATCTAGTAGTCGTGCTTAATATAAAATAAAGCCGACTATTTAGTTAATCGTTTTAAAAAGGCCTTAGATAAGGCTTAAAATTAGCGACATCTTCTACTTATATTAATTAATTATCTACTAAAACATACCTATTACTAATCCTATATTACTAGCTTCTTATCTAGTATCTTATTACTACATTATTAATAACTACTATTTCTACTCCTACTGCTAATACGTATATATTACGCTCTTTACGTCCTTTGCCCCTCTATATATAGCCTATAGCTTATTAAGTAGCTCTAACAAAATAGCGTATTAATTAGACTTATAAAATAGAAGAAGCTATAGTTAATAGTCTAATAGAGGCCGTTTAGAAAGAGCTCTATATAGGTAGCTTATATAAAAAGGAAGGCTAGTAAATAGCGCTAGACGTTATATAGGTAAAGACTTAATATCTAATTACTATATAGTAGCTTATAAGTAAGTATAATAGCTATATAAGGGACTAGATGTAACGAAGCCTTATTTAAGATACTATAGTAGACTTATTAATGGGCTAGGTATATAGGTAAATAAAAAGTTAACAATGTAATAATAACTGGTGGAGTAGTTGCCTAACAGATTAACTTTAATTATATTCTAAGATTTACTACAAAGAAAGGAATTATCTAGGTAGGGACTATAGTCCTTTAAATATATAATACTGCGCCTAAGAAATACTTAAGTATATTGGTACGTTAAACAGTCTAAGTACGTAATATTCTAATAGATCTTATAGATTCTATATTCCGAACTTATAACATAACTAGCCACGTAACTCGGCTACCCCTTATCCTATAGCTCGATTAGTTCTAGTACCTCCTATACTTCTACCACTAGTCCATTTATATCTCTTCTTAGTAGCCGTACTACTGCCGATATAAGGTCCGTAATACCATCCCCCTCCTCTTTATCTTTGTCCTTAAAGATATCCCTTATCTCTAAGTCGTTTATTAGAGATATAGCATTCCCGTCTTTAATTTAATAACCTTTATTATTTCTAATGCCTCCTATTAAATCTTCTACATTTGGGTGTTGTGGTTATATAATTTTAAAAATTCTCTCACTAGGTAAAATTATATCTTTATACTCTTATTATAAGGAGAAGAAGTTAGTATATATTATAATTACGGCTCCGTCCAGTTGCTAACCTTCTTCCTATACTAAGTATACGTGAGCGAATATACGGTTGTCCTATAATGTTCGATCTATCTCTAACGCTAAGTATACGCGTCTTATTAGTTTTATTAGTCTTTAACTTCCTTATCTAATTTATTATAGGGTCCTATATTTAATCTACCACTATAAAGCTTAATAAAGAGCTTTTACTAGCCCTAAATAAACTTCATTATTCTTATAAGATAGAGCAAAAGGTTATAGAAGCTTAATAATAGGCTACTAAGGCTCGCCTGGCTGCATCCGTTTAACTACTTTATCTTAAAAAAGTTTATAAAAAGGTGCGCTCTAAGGAGTTCCGTCTTATTAAGTAAGGTCTCTATAAGCTTAAGGCTAAGGAGACTAAAAAGGATTCTAATTAAGAAGAGGCGGAAACAACTAATACGTTAATAGTGGATTCTTTAGATAATCCGGCTCGTCTATTACCTTTAATTAATCCCTTTATCTTTGGCTCCTTCTTAATATTACCTAACCCATTTTCTTCTAATACTCCTATACCTTTTATATAGCGTTCTTTAGGTTCTATAGCGGCTCTTAGGTAGTCTTATTATAGCCTATCTACTTAACCTTATACTATGTTTTATTACTAATATCCTTATAACTAATAATCTTTAAAACTTGCTATTTATCTTCTTCTTATCCTCTATATATATCTACTTTATAGATTAGTAGCTTAATATTCCTATATACTAGCTCTAGTATTATAATATGCTATATATAGTAGATCTTTATTTTAGCTAGTAGGTTTAGCTTAAATATAACTAGTAAAATTCTTTATATAATTTTAAAAGGTCTTAGTCTAATATAGTCCAATTTCTTACTTAGTTATTAACTCTTAAAATTTTTGTGTAGTAGCTATACTTTATCCCCCTCCTTAAGATCTGGTCCCTTAGATCTCTTAGCGTTATAGTACTTTTTTATTCTTTCTTATACTACCTTTATTAATTCCGTGGGGTCTATATAGGGATTTATTAATGTCTTTATCCTTTCTTTAGCTTTACTACTTATTTTCTTCGCTTATTATAGTAATAATAATATTCTTAGCTTATATCTGTAATTCGCCTTAAATAGTAATATACCTATTCTTTCTTATAGTATTACATTATATGTAAACTATATAACTAGTAATAGTAATACCCAATTTATAAGGGATATTATTGCGGACACCTTGGGTTGCCCTTAGGACAACCCTTAGACGCCCCTTAGATAGTCGCCGGTCACGTACTAAAGGCATATACCCATAGTATATAGTCTTTACAATCCCCAAGGCCTTACCTCCTTAAGGATTCGTCTCTCTCTCTTTCTCTTACTAATTTATCCTATTCCAATCATGTCCTTATAGCCCCCTATCTACAAAGTCCCCTCACATTTAAATCCTTCCTACTTCTTTTTAGAAGGGTAGTCGGCTTTAAGGACCAGATTGTTTATTTATATATTTTATTTATAACCACCATACTCCCTTAAAAATCTCGTAATAACCTAAACGGAAACTCCACGGATAACTTATAGAAAGCCGTCGCGTAAAGGCAAAAAGGTCCCTCTAACAGTAAGAGATTGTAATAATACAACCCTCTAGGTAAGATGGCTAAATAAGCCCTAATACCTAGATGCTCTAAAAGCTTAAAGACTCTTATATACCTATCGTTACCGCTAAGGAAAACGCAGATACCCTCTATAACGGTTATAACGCTACTAGAAAGCAACCGGAGCCCCTTTAGCCCCACTTAGGCCAATTAGAAGATTAAGCGCTAAAGGCAACTTTAAGATCTTCCCCTAAGCTAGAAATGCTAGAGGAATATATTAATACATTTAACTAGGAAACCAACCAGAACCCTCCTAGAAAACCACCGGCCTATAATTAGTATAGTAGTAGTACACAGACTGCTTATAAGCCAAGCGGGCCTACCCCTTTAGGTAATTTAAGCTAATTACTAACTTAAGACCTAAGCCTTATTGGGAAGCCTATACTAGCTACTAGTACTAATACTACCTTTATAGCAGAAGCTTCCCTAGGCCTAAGTTTAGAAGGTTAAGAGCTCTATACCAATCTCCTTTAAGATAAATATTAGGAAGCTATTATAAGGCTCTCGGAAGCTATATAGGAGAAAGCTACTAATAAATATATTAGAACCCTTTAAGAGCAAATCTATATCTAGTAGGGTTTAATCTAAGCTAAGTAAATTCTTTTACAACCTAGTTAAGGCTAAGGGCTTTTTAGGAGCTACCTAGTATCTACCTAAGGAGGTATAAAAGACTTAGAGAGTTATCTACACTATAAATAGAAAAAGGATATAAACCGACTGGCTAAGGTCTTTAGTAGTTTAGAACTCCGCTATAGACCTAACGCCCAGTAGTTAGACAATTAGGTTCGTAAGGTAAACAACTTCTTTAAGATGTTAATAATACGAGATAATACTAAAGAGTGTATACGCTGGATTATTAGCAAGATTAAAGACCAATTGCTAAACTAGATCGCACTTAATCAGCTTAATAAAGAGCAAATTACTATATAGCTATAGCTATAAACCTTCCTAAAGAAATAGACTTAAGATCCGTATATTATATAATATAATAATATAAAGCTATTCTAAAATAAGATATAGCTTAACCGCTATAACTTCTGCTAGTTTATAAACTTTATAAAAACTTGTGCTTAATAAATAGATTTAAAGCCCTTTAAAAATAAGGACGGTAGCATCTATAAAAAGGAGAAGATTGGGTTTATCTAGGCTAAAATTAAGCTAGCGATTTATAACGAAATAAAGCGCGTAGGAGCCCTATTATAGATTACTATATATACGGATTTTAAATAAGCAGTTCTGGATACTAAAAATATAGTAAGGAACTAGACCTCTTCTAATAGGAAGCTAGGGGGTTACTAAAAGCGTAGGCACTCTAGTAGTAATATAGGGCAGACTTAACCTTTAAAGAAGCCGTTCTTAAAGAGAACTTTAAAAGGGTTAAAGTTAAGAGCCTTAAATAACAGAAAAGACTCCTAGGGCTAACCTAATACCTATCTAGCACCTTTATAGGAACACTTTAAGAAGTTAAGAGAAAACTCTAAAGGTAAATTTTATTGGAAAAATAAGCAGGGCGATAACTATACTAATAATCTAAAAAAAAAGCCCTAGTTACAGACCTTTCCTAGCTGCAACTAGGGCAAGATATAAAAGGAGAGACTCTCTATATCGCTATTAAGCTAAAAATAATACTTCCTATAGGTAAGGTGCGTTAGTTTTAGGTATTATATAATAGCGGCGCTAAAATTAATCTTATATAATATAATTTAGTAAAAGAGTATAAACTTATCCTATTATAAAGGTAGCAGAAACCTATTATAGGCTTCCTAAATAAGTATCGGATTAAACTATATAGTGCCTATAAGCTTATAGTATTAGTGGCTAATATATATAACCGCACTAAGGTAGTTAGCCCGCAACCCTTTTAGGCGGCTAACTTTATAGGTTATAACTTTGTCCTTAGATACACTTAGCTTATAGAAGTAGATTTTAAAATATACTTTAAAATAGGAGCCTTTAAATAAGAGAATAATAAAGATTTAGATAGGTGTATATTACTAATAAGCCTAAAGGATATCCTAGAGAATATAGCCCTAGGTAAAATAGTATACGCTCTATACCTAAAGGAGTATTAAATCTAACCCTTATTTAATAGTAAGATAGGTATAGAGCCTAGTATAGGTAATAACCCCTTTATAATAAAGACCCTATAGGGAACTACTAAATAGGTTATAGAGACATTATAGGGAGGCGGCGATCTTAAGGATCTTATAAGATACTTTAAGCGTTATAAGTTACTCTAGCTTAAGCAATATACGGAGAGCATACTACGGCACCTTAAACGCTGCGTTAAAGAATTCTTTACCCTCTATTAGCTACCGTATAAAACGGTATAATATATAGTAACAACTATATATAAGCAACTACTATAGCGCACAACGCTGCCTATAAGTATCCTAAGGGAGCTTTAGAATCTACCTAACAATAACGCGGAGGATAAACGCAACCCTAATTTGTTAAATATTCTAATAGGCTTAAGGGACTTACTAAGGGTATTTTCGGGTAGGAGAGCTAAAGTCTTACTATAGAACTTAGAGTACGATTATATAATTAATCTAGAAAAAGGCAAATAACCGCTAAACCTTTTTATTTATAACCTCTTTTATAAAGAGCTTAAGATCCTACGGGAGTACCTTAATAGTTTACTAGAAAAGGGGTAGATTTAGCCTAGTAAGTTACTAGTAGGCACGCTAATCCTCTTTATCCCAAAACTAAATAGGATTATAAGGCTATGTATAGGCTATTACGGTTTTAATAAGATTATAATTAAAAACCGTTACCTACTACTACTAGTTAGTAAAATGCTAGATTAACTATCTAGGGCGAAGATCTTTATGAAGCTAGATTTATAAGACACCTATTATAGGCTCTATATTAAAGAAGGGGATAAATAAAAGACCGCTTTTAAGACCTAATACGGCCACTTTAAGTATCTGGTAATGCCTTTTAGGCTAGCCAATGCGCATATAATATTCTAATTATATATTTATAGAGCCTTAGGGGGACTAGCTAACCGCATATATATTATTTATTTAGATAATATTTTAATCTACTTAGAAGATAAGGATTAATATAGGTAATACGTCCGCGAAGTGCTGGAATGCTTAAATAATTAGGGCCTCTACGCTAAGGCGTTAAAGTATATCTTTAATACTAAGCAAGAACAAGCCTAAAGGCCGCAACAGCAGCAAAACCAGCCTAAAAACCACCCAATAAAGCAATCCGATATCGGAATCCTATTCCCTGCACTGAGAAACCCTATAAAACCACGTCGCCCTATCCGTAAAGCATGGGGGACGACGGAGGGGCGCAGGCTTCCCGCCGGGGTCGCGACGGTTGTGACGGTCGTGACGTAAGGGAATAGAACTACGAACTAGGCGGGTAATAACGCGAAAAAGATAACAGCTAGCCTAACCAGTAATAGCAAAAACTAAAGGAAATACTTAAATAAATTAAAGACGATCTTATAAAAGAGGAGGAAGAAACCCTATGGCACTAGATACTTGCCTCTGTCTAAAAGGCAATATAACGCGTTAAAGCGCTCTTAACGTGCCTAACCCCTTAAGAAAAGGAAACTAAGGCCTAGCTTAACTAGATTAAAGCTGGCATTAAGAAAATTTAAATAAATAAAGGGGGACCCCCAGGCCCAAGAGTCCCCTTAGTATAGGCCTAGACCTAGGCAGCTATCGCTACGCAGGTAGCCTGTATGGTAAATATAGTCGCGGCACTACAGAGAGCGACTATATGCGTCCGGCTTGAGGAGCCCTAGGGCCACAAACTAGGGGAGCTTCTTAAGTTTATTTAGAGAATAATACTAAGCGCTTATGCTATACGCACCCTTAATAGCGGGGACGTAGATGTCTATATCCCCTCTTAGATAACTAAAGATTAAATCCTAAATAGACTAGACGCACTAGGACTTAAGATATTAAGAAAAGACTACCTTCTAGAAGTACCTGGGGTCCCACTTAAAACCCTAATTAATAGTGGAAGGAACGTAGATAATTTGGAACTAATTTAATCTATTTATAAAGCTATAAAGCGCCTTGCGCTAGGTATAGCTATTAGTTGGATTTAATAGCTATACGACCCTAAAGCGTAGGCAAAACGCCAGGCAAACCCTAGTAGCGCCTAAAGAGAACTGGAAAAAACTAGAGGAATATTTATAATTGGTGTCCTAACCTAAGTAATTTAGTAAAAGATTATAAAAAGCGGAATAGTTATTAAATCCTAGCTTTTTAAGACTAGGCTATTTAAGAATAGCCTAGTTATAAAATAGTGCTACCACTATAATTAATAGGGACATACCTAAAGCGTATACGGAAAGTAAATAAAATGTGGATAATATGCGGGACTATATAACACCATAGATTGCCCTAAGGAGAGGGTATCCTGCGTTAATTATGGTAAAGCCTATAAAGTATAGTAAAGAAAGGAATGTAGGTCCTTTTAAAGCTACCTTAAGGGTATCTAAATAAAAAGGATGGCCCTCTTAACGTAGTCGCTCCGTATATAAGAAGTCGCAGAAATAATATACTAACCCCTAATACTAGGAAACTTCATAATTATTACTAATAAAAAAAGAGGACGGGAAATATTAGGGACTTAAGAATAACTACTTAAATAGGGACTAGGTAAACTATCCTTTATTAATAAAGTAAGCAGAGATAGATTATAATTAAGGCTCCGGTTTCGTGCCAATAGAGTAATAATAATTACTAGCGAAACTAAAGAGGAATAGGACATAAATATGGATAAGCCTATACCTACCCAAAATAAGTAGGTGTATAATTATTTAGTATAACTATAGAAATATAAACTAAGGGGTGTGTCGCCCCTTCTTTAATAGCGTTACGCCGGCGGACTACTAGGTCCTTATAGTCTAGGAGCTAGTATATAATAGATATACTAAATTAACATACTGTCCTAGGGGATTCACACTTATATATAACGCTCTCCCTATAACAAAAGTCTGCTTTATAATTAGCCGGAATATTAAAGCCGCGTATTGGAAACGCAGATAGTACGGCCCCTTTACCGTAGCCCTCTAGGTGCGCCTAGAGGGGCTAGAGATTATAATTATTAACGTTTATAACCCGCGCGAAGATGGCCCTTAGATTAGGATATAGCCTAAGGTTAAAACGGCTATTGAGGAGGCTAAGGGAGAAGTTATACTCCTAGGCGACTTTAACGCCTATTACCTGATATAGGGCGGAAAGTATATAGCTAGTGAAGAGCAGGCGGAATGCCTCCTGGCCGAAACCAATGCTAGAGGATTTATACTCGCTATACTAAAAGGAGAGCCTATATAGAAAAGAGGGCAATAGGAGAGCGTAATTAACCTCACGTTTATATCTCCAGATCTATACAGAAAAGTTAACTTCTGTGGTATAGTTGAGGAATGGGCCCTTATAAGAGACCACATACCTATCCACATCCAAATTAATAACGCCGGCTATCCGCTAGCGGAACGCCAGCGCCTTACCCTTAAAAAGCTGGATCTATAGGGCTTCCTCTAAAGCACTTAGGAGCTTAACTGGACTATATTTAAAGACCCCTTTTAAGCCCTTTAGGAAGGGATTAAATAAGCACTTAAAGAGCACTGCCTACAAGCACAGCCTAGCTAGTAGGCCCGCCGAGAATGGTTACTATAGGCTATATAGCTCCACGCTGGCGCCCGCTAGGCGTGATGACAGTACTAGGACTATAATAACCCCTAGGACTTTTAAAGATATTAAGCACTAA
>Ga0307515_10005814_pt1 | contig 24897 bp, 30 predicted proteins | sample 17_EM_MG_FD_194513 | JGI IMG/M metagenome (GOLD analysis project Ga0307515, IMG submission 194513) | Populus trichocarpa ectomycorrhiza microbial communities from riparian zone in the Pacific Northwest, United States - 17_EM | ecosystem: Host-associated > Plants > Roots > Unclassified | place... | reverse complement strand
CCGTTCGACCGCCAGAAGCATCAGGGTCTGCATGTACATGCCGATGTCCGACCACTGCGGCGGCCCGCAATCGCGATTGACCGAGAAGAACAGGGCCACCGGCGCGCCGAAGAACTCGGCGTTCTGGGCGAACTGCTGCAGGCGGCCCAGCTTGTCCTCGCGCGGGATGTTCAGCGCCCCGTAGAGGTCCTCGCCGACCTGGTAGCGGCGGGTGCGCAGCGGCTCCCACAGGTTGGGCGGATAGACGTGGTACTCCGGCTCGTCGCGGTCCATCAGCCGGGAGGCGACCAGGGCCTTGAACTCGTTCAGCGGCTCGCCGGCCAGGGCGTGCACGACCCAGGGCTGGAGGTTCCCGCCGGACGGCGCACGGGCGGCGGCCTCGAGCAGCTCGCGGACCACGTCGCCGGGCACGGGATCGGGCTTAAAGGCGCGCACCGACATCCGGCGTTCGACGGCTTTCGACACGGTGTTGAACTCGGTCATCAAGGCCTCACTAACGGATGGGCGGCTATCCCCACGACAGCGGCTTGGTTAGCATCCGGCCGCAACGTCAAGGCAAGCGACGAGTTGGGGAACGATTCCGTGCGGGTTCTGCTGCGTAACATCCTGGTGGCGCTGTTTATCGTTCTGGTCGCCGGGCCGGTGCTGACGGTGATCGTCTATCGCTTCGTGCCGCCGCCGGCGACGCCGCTGATGGTCATCCGCCTGGCCGAGGGCAAGGGCTGGAACCATCGCTGGCGCTCGATCAACGACGTCTCGCCGGCCTTGCCGCGCGCCCTGATCGCCGCCGAGGACGCCCGGTTCTGCGACCACCACGGCTTCGACTTCGACGCCCTGCAGAAGGCCTATGAGAACAACGGCAAGGGCAAGAAGATCCGCGGCGGCTCGACCATCAGCCAGCAGACCGCCAAGAACGTCTTCCTGTGGCCGGGCCGATCCTATGTCCGCAAGGGGCTCGAGGCCTATTTCACGGTGCTGATCGAGACGATTTGGGGCAAGAAGCGGATCATGGAGGTCTATCTGAACTCCATCGAATACGGCCCGGGAATCTATGGCGCAGAGGCCGCCTCGCGGACCTATTTCAAGGTCGGGGCTGACCAGCTGACACCCATCCAGGCCTCGCGACTGGCTGCCATCCTCCCCAGCCCGCTGAAATGGAAGGCGGTCAATCCAGGCCGCTATGTGAAGAAGCGCTCCAGCAAGATCGGCAAGGCCTCCGGCGCGGTGCGCCGCGGCGGCCTGGCGGCCTGCGTGGCCTAGAGGGAACCGACATGATCGCCCCCGGACCTACCCTGGAAACCGCCCGCCTGATCCTGCGGCCCACCGCCACCGAGGATCTCGACGGCTGGGCGCGGCTGATGGCGGACGCCGAGGCGGCGCGCTTCATCGGCGGCCAGATGAGCCGGGCCCAGGCCTGGCGAATGATGGCGACCATGGCCGGCTCGTGGGCGGTGAACGGCTTTGGCATGTTCTCGCTGATCGAGAAGGCCACCGGCGCATGGATCGGCCGCGTCGGCCCCTGGCGACCGGAGGGCTGGCCGGGAACCGAGGTCGGTTGGAGCCTGCTGCCCAGCGCCCAGGGCAAGGGCTACGCCGCCGAAGCGGCGACCGCGGCCATGGATTTCGCGGTGGACGCGCTGGGCTGGACGCGCCTGGTCCACTGCATCGACCCGGCCAACGTCCCATCGATCAAGGTGGCTCAGCGCATCGGTTCGCGCTTTCTCGAGGTGGATCGGCTGCCCGAGCCCTACCAGGATGTCGACGTCCACCTGTGGGGCCAGACGGCGGAGGAATGGAAGGCGCGGCGCTGACCCTTCGCCGGGATGAGCGGATTTTAGGGCGCCTCCAACGGCCGCGCATAGGCCGCCCGCGCTCGTCCGGACCGCACGAACACCCGGGTGATGCGCGCGTCGATCTCCCGGATCCTGACCGCGAAGTCGTCGGCGGCGTCCTCGATGTCGCCGGCCGTCAGGGCGTCGTGAAAGTCCAGGGTCACGCCCAGCAGGATCTCCTGCGGACCCAGGTGCATGCTCAGCACCTCGGCCACGGTGTCGATGCGCGGATCGGCGGCCAGCATCTCGCGCACGGCCTCGACGATGCGCGGCGAGGCGGATTCGCCGGTCAGCAGGCTGCGGGTCTCGTTGGCCAGGAAGATCGCCACCAGCACCAGCAGCACGCCAATCGCCACCGAGGCCGCGCCGTCGGCCCAGGCGACGCCGAACACCGCCGAGCCGGCCACGCCCAGGGCGGCGATCGCCAGGCCGGCCAGGGCCGCGCCGTCCTCCAGCAGCACGGCGAAGATCGACGGGTCCTTGGACCGGCGGATCGCCCGCAGGAACGGCGTGTCCTTGCGAATGACCTTGAACGCCTTCCAGGCCACCAGGAACGAGCCGCCCTCGAACAGCCCGGCCAGGCCGATGACCAGGAAGTTGATCCAGGCCCGCGCGATCGGCTCGGGCCGCAGGATCTTCAGCACGCCCTCATAGATCGAGAAGGCCCCGCCCAGGGCGAAGATCAGCAGGGCGACCACGAAGGCCCAGAAATAGACCTCCATGCCGTAGCCGAACGGGTGGGTCTGGCTGGGCGGTTTCTTGGCCCGCGCCAGACCCAGCAGCAGCAGGCCTTGATTGCCGGTGTCGACGCTGGAGTGGATCGCCTCGGTCAGCATGGCGGACGAGCCGGTCAGGGCGAAGGCGACGAACTTGGTGACCGCGATGGCCAGGTTGCCGGCCAGGGCGGCGTAGACCACCGTGGTCGAGCTGTTGTGGGAACCTGTCGCGGCCATGACAGCCCGAACGCGGCCGCGGCGACGCCTGTTCCGGCCTTGAGGCGCTAAGGCCGGTCCACGGCGAACCGGATGATCGCGCCGTTCTTGTCGTCGGCCACCCAGATCGCCCCGTCGGCGGCCACGGTGATCCCGACCGGCGTGCCCTGCGGACGCTGGCCCTCGACCTTGCCCCAGCCGGGCGTGAGGATCTGGGCCTGGGCGGCGGGGCCGGCGCCGAACGGCCGCGAGCCTGTCGGATAGAGGGGATAGCTGGCCTTGGCGCGGGTCAGAGGCACGCCCTTGGCGTCGACCTCGAAGGCCGCCAGCCGGCCGCCGGTCGAGCGATAGCCGTGCCAGCTCATTAGCAGCTTGCCCTTCAGGGCGGGGAACATCGCGCCCTGGTACCAGGTCATCGACAGCGGGGCGACGTGGGGCGGCAGCAGGGCGACGGGCGGGGTGTGGGCGCTGGAGGCGCAGTCCATGGCCCCGGCCCAGGCGCCCGGCGTGAGCGTCGCCATGTCCATGCAATAGGGCCAGCCATAATGGCGGCCGGCCTGGATCAGGTTGAGCTCCTCGAACGGGCTCCAGCGGTCGGCCAGGTCATAGCTGTTCTCGGCTTGCAGCACCGTACCCGACGGATGGACGGCCAAGGCGACGGAGTTGCGCAGGCCGCGCGCCAGCATCGTGTACTGGGTGTCCCAGCGACCGGGCGCGACCAGGGCATAGCGGCGGATCCCGGCCGTGGCCTCGTCGCCTTCGGACTGGTCGCAATGGTCGGTCCCGACCCGGGCCCCGTTGGCGTCCAGGCATTGGTCGGACGGCGCGCCGACATTGACCAGCAGGGCGCCGTCGGACGCGAACACGAACTGCGACAGCGGGTGGCGATTGTCGTGCAGTTTGTTGTCTGGAAGCCCGGTGATCACGTCCTGGACCGAGGTGGCGGGATCGACGGCGCGCGGGTCGAATCGGAAGACCCGGCTCATCTCGCCGACATAGACCAGCCCGTCGGGACCCAGCGCCAGGCCGTGCGGCAGGGACAGGCCGGTCAGCAGCGGCGTCAGTTGGAGGGACTGGCCGGGCGCCAGGGTCAGTTTCCAGATCACGCCGCGCGGCCGGGTCCAGTCGGCCAGGTCGGCGACCAGCCAGGTCTGGTCATCCAGCTGCAGCAAGGTGCGGGGCAGGCGCAACTGACGTTGGGCGAAGGCGCCGGGCGTCGGACCGGCCACCAGGCCGGCGCACATCCCCGTCTGGGTCTGGATCGCCAGTCGGGGCAGGCCGTCGCAGGTTCCTTGCGTCGCATAGGCCACGCGCGGGGCGGCCTGAACGGCGCTCGCGCCCAGCGCCAACGCCAGAACCGCGACAATCCTCGCCCACATCATTCCGCTGCCCCATACGACCTGAACGCGATCTAGCGTGGCGTCGCCGGGGAAGGAAAGCGGAAAGGGAAGGGGAGGTCAGACCCGGTTGTAGGGATACCGGTCGCGGATCATCCGCTGGAAGAACCGGCCCTTGGACGGGGCCCGCTCGAAGGCCTCGGTCACCCTGGGCGGCACCCCGACATAGACGTATTCGTCGCCGTCGTGGAAGGTCACGAACAGCTTACCGTGCTCGGGCTGGTAGTCGATTTGGCGGATCGCCGTGGAGTCGACACGCATGGCTGCAAGCCTCCGCATGAGGATCGTTCTGACGTGGAAAGCGCATGGCCGCTCGGCAAGGTTCCCAGGTTTTCCTGGGCGCCTCTTTAGGGTGCAATCCGTCGCGAACTGGAGTGTAGTCCCCGCTCAAGGGCCCCGCTTCACGGAGGCCGGGGGGAGAGAACGCACATGCAGCCGCATTCCTGGGTCGCCATCGTCACGCTGGTCGCCCTGCTGGTCTATGTCTGGATGGCCCTGCAGGTCGCCTGGGCGCGCCGCAAGGCCGGCATCGATGCTCCAACCATGACCGGCGACCCGGTCCTGGAGCGGACCATCCGCGTCCAGGCCAACACCCTGGAGTGGCTGCCGATCTTTCTGCCCTCGCTGTGGCTGTTCGCCATCTATTGGAGCGATCTGGTCGCCACGATCCTGGGCGTGATCTGGATCGTCGGCCGGATCATCTACGCCCTGGGCTACATCTCCGCGCCCAGCAAGCGCGAGGTCGGGTTCATCATCCAGGCCCTGGCGACGGCGGTCCTGCTGTTCGGCGCCCTGGGACGGGTCATCTGGGTGCTGATGGCGGTCGGCGCCTAAAGCCGGCTGTTCTGGCGTGCGGGGCTTGGCTATAGGGCGAGCATGGCCCTACCCGTCGACCCCGCCCGCTACAGCGCCTTCCTGGCGGCCATGTTCGTGATGGCCATCACGCCGGGTCCCGCCAACCTGTTCGCCATCGCCACGGGCATGCAGAAGGGCAAGGGCGCGGCGCTGTTGGGCGTGGTCGGCATGAACACCGCCACCCTGGTGTGGTTCGCCGCCGCGGCCCTGGGGCTGGCGACCCTGATCGCCGCCTTCCCCAAGGCCTTCCACATCCTGGCCTATGCCGGCGCGGCCTATCTGGTCTGGCTGGGGATCAAGTCGATCCTGTCGGGCCTGAAGGCCAGCGCGGGCGAAGGCGCGCAGCGCCAGTTCAAGATGGGCCGCTCGGCGTTCCGCGACGGCTTCGCGGTGCAGATCGCCAACCCCAAGATCCTGCTGTTCTTCGGCGCGGTGCTGCCGCCGTTCATCGACGTCCACAGGCCCCTGGCGCCGCAACTGGTGATGTTCGCCGCCGCCACCATCGGCATGGACGTGCTGAGCATGACGAGTTACGGCCTCAGCGGCGCGGCGCTGGCCTCGCGGATGAACGAGCCGGGCTTCCGGCGGGGTTTTTCGGTGGTGGTCGGCGTGCTGCTGATCACCGCCGCGGTCCTGATCGTCTCGCGCGGCTGATCTCAGCGTTGAAACGCATTGGCCTTGGCGAAACCACAAAGCTGCGCCATGCATTAAGCTGACGGGACGAAACGACTCCTAAGTGAAGGGATGCGCCATGATTATTCGCAAGACCTTGTCCGGCAAGGCCGGATCGGTCGCGGCCCTGGCGCTCGCCGCCCTGCTGACGGCCTGCGCCACCGCCACCCCCTACCAACCCAATGTTCCGGGCCAGCAGGCCACCGGCGGTTTCTCCGATCAGCGCCTTGAAGGCGACCGCTACCGGGTCACTTTCGCGGGCAACAGCCTGACCTCGCGCGAGACGGTCGAGCGCTACCTGCTCTATCGCGCCGCCGAGCTGACCACCCAGCAGGGCTATGACTGGTTCGAGACCGCCGATCGCCGAACCGACCGCGATGCTCGCACGGTGATCGACGAGCCCTTCGGCCGGCCGTTCGGCTATTACGGCGGCGGTTACGGCTACTGGCGTCCGGCCTGGCGCTACTACGGTCCGCGCTACGGCGGCTGGCGCGCCTGGGATCCCTATTGGGGCGACCCCTTCTTCGCCGGTCCGGCCGAGGTCCGCACCATCCAGAAGTTCGAGGCCAGCGCCGAGATCGTGATGCACAAGGGCGCCAAGCCCGTTGGCGATCCCCGCGCCTACGACGCCCGCGAGATCATGGCCAACCTGACGCCGAGCATTCAGCGGCCGGTGGCGAAGTAAGAGAATGATCTTTCCCTCCCCTTTATGGGGAGGGGGGACCAGCGTAGCTGGTGGGTGGGGCTTCGCCGCCACCCTTGAGTCATCAAACCCCACCCGACCCCTTCGGGGCCACCCTCCCCACAAGGGGGAGGGAAATGGCTCAGCGCTACCGCGGCGCCATGCGGATGCCGCCGTCCAGGCGCACGTCCTCGCCGTTGAAATAGCCGTTGGTGATCATGGTCAGGGCCAGTTGGGCGTATTCCTCGGGCAGGCCCAGGCGCTTGGGGAACGGCACCGAGGCCGCCAGACCCGCCTTCACCGCCTCGGGCGCGCCGTTCATCAGCGGGGTGTTGAAGATGCCCGGCAGGATGGTGTTGACGCGAATGCCCTCGCCCATCAGGTCGCGGGCGATCGGCAGGGTCATGCCGACCACGCCGCCCTTGGACGCCGAATAGGCCGCCTGGCCCATCTGGCCGTCCTCGGCCGCGACACTGGCGGTGTTGACGATCGCGCCGCGCTCGCCGTCCTGCTGGGGCTCGAGATCCAGCATGCCCTTGGCCGACTTGGCGATGCAGCGGAAGGTGCCGACCAGGTTGATCTGGATGATGCGGTCGAAGGCGTCGAGCGGGAAATGCTTGGTCTCGCCGGTGGTCTTGTCGCGGCTGGCGGTCTTGGCCGCGTTGCCGGTTCCGGCGCAATTGACCAGGATGCGCTCCTGGCCGTGGGCGGCGCGGGCCTTCTCGAAGCCGGCGTCGACCTCGGCGTCGGAGGTCACGTTGACCTTGCAGAACACGCCGCCGATCTCGGCGGCGACCGTCTCGCCGGTCGCCTCGTTCATGTCGAAGATCGCGACCTTGACGCCCTGGGCGGCCAGGGCGCGGGCGGTGGCTTCGCCGAGACCCGAGGCCCCGCCGGTGACGACGGCGGCGACGGTGTTGTCGAGTTTCATGGACGTTTCCTCGTGGTTTGCGTTTAATCGAAACCTTGTGGAGCGGTTTAACCCGATGAGCGCCGACGCCAAACCATCCCCCGACGTCAACCCGGGGTTCAAGCCGGACGACGTGCTGGACCCGAAGAAGGCGCTGGTGCCCGCCACGGTGCGGGTCAACGAGCAGCGGGTGACCCGCGGCTTCTGGCCGAAGATGCGCAAGGTCGCCTCCAAGGCGCCGTTCGCCGCCGAGGCGCTGTCTCTCTGGTGGTGCGCCAAGGACCCAACGACCCCGACCTCGGCCAAGGGCATGATGTTCGCGGCCCTCGCCTATTTCGTGCTGCCGACGGACGCTATTCCCGACATCCTGCCGGCCATCGGCCTCACCGACGACGCCGCGGTGATCGCGGCCGTCATCGCGATCGTCGGCCGCAACCTCAAGCCTCGCCACAAGGAGGACGCCCAGGCCTATCTCGCCAAGCTGGGCGCCGATGACTGACACGCCGCGCCAGCAGGAGACGTGAATGACCCTGTTCGAGACCCGCCCGATCACCGTCTCGATCGCTCGCCCGCCCGCCGAGGTCTACGCCTTCGCCCATGACCCTCTGAGCTTTCCCAAGTGGGCGGCGGGCCTCGGCGCGGGCCTGACCCGCGACGGCGACCTCTGGGTCGCCCACGGGCCGGACGGCGACGTTCATGTGCGGTTCTCGCCGGAGAACCCCTATGGCGTGCTCGACCACTGGGTGACGTTGCCGGACGGGACGGAGCTGTCGATTCCGCTGCGCGTGGTGGCCAACGGCGACGGCGCCGAGGTGACCCTGACCCTGTTCCGGGCGCCCGGCATGGACGACGCGACCTTCGAGCGCGACCAGGGCATGGTGGCCAAGGACCTGGCCAAGCTGAAGGCGTTGCTGGAGGCATGATCACCCCCAAGATCGCCTTGAGGGCGCCCCGTCCGGGCGACTTCGGCTGGATCGTCCAACGCCATGGCCTGCTCTACGCCCAGGAGGAGGGCTGGGACGCCCGGTTCGAAGGGGTGGTGGCCGGGGTCGTGGCCGACTTCATCAAGACCTTCGACCCGGCCCGCGAGGCCTGCTGGATCGCCGAGCGAGACGACGTCCCCGGGGGCGCGCCGGTGGGCTCGATCCTGTTGGCCCGCGAGAGCGACACGATCGGCCGCCTGCGCCTGCTGCTGGTCGAGCCGTCGGCGCGAGGCTTGGGCGTCGGTGAAAAACTGGTGGCCGAGTGCCTGAGTTTCGCGCGCCTGGCGGGCTATCAGGAGGTCATCCTCTGGACCCAGAGCAACCTGCTGCCCGCCCGCCGCCTCTACGAACGCGCCGGCTTCGTGCTGGAGGAAAGCTGGCCTTATGACGGCTTCGGCAAGGGGCTGGTCTCGGAGACCTGGAGGCTGCGGCTGTCCTAGATCCCGGCTTTGGTTCGACTTTCCGACATTGGAACGATCCGCCCGCAAGGCGGGTTTGGCCGTCACCCCGGGCGCATCAGGAGTGGCGGACATGGCTCAGCAAGACGACTTCAAGACCGACATCGGCAACGGCGGCGAGACCCACCAGCACGTGCCGGAAAAAGGTCCGCATGGTGCGCCCGACGCCCACCTGACCACCAACCAGGGTATCCGGGTCTCCGACAACCAGAACCAGTTGAAGAGCGGCGAGCGTGGCCCGGTGCTGCTGGAGGATTTCGTCCTTCGCGAAAAGATCTTCCACTTCGACCACGAGCGGATCCCCGAGCGGATCGTCCATGCCCGCGGCTCGGCGGCCCACGGCTTCTTCGAGCTTTTTGAATCGCTGTCGGACCTGACCAAGGCCGACATCTTCCAGCGGGCCGGTGAGAAGACCCCGCTGTTCACCCGCTTCTCCACCGTGGCCGGCGGCGCGGGCAGCGTCGACACGCCGCGCGACGTGCGCGGCTTCGCGGTGAAGTTCTATACGAAAGAGGGCAACTGGGACCTGGTGGGCAACAACATCCCGGTGTTCTTCATCCAGGACGCCATCAAGTTTCCCGACCTGGTCCACGCGGTGAAGATGGAGGCCGATCGCGGCTATCCGCAGGCCGCCAGCGCCCACGACACCTTCTGGGACTTCATCAGCCTGATGCCCGAGAGCACCCACATGATCATGTGGGCCATGAGTGACCGCACGATCCCGCGCTCCCTGCGGACCATGGAAGGCTTCGGCGTCCACACCTTCCGCCTCGTCAACGCGGCGGGCAAGTCAACCTTCGTCAAGTTCCACTGGAAGCCCAAGCAGGGCGTGGCCTCGACGATCTGGGACGAGGCGGTGAAGATCGCCGGCGCCGATCCGGACTTCCAGCGCCGCGACCTGTTCGAGGCCATCCAGCGCGGCGACTTCCCCGAATGGGAGCTGGGCATCCAGGCCTTCGACCAGGCCTTCGCCGACAGCCTGCCCTTCGACGTGCTGGACCCGACCAAGATCATTCCGGAAGAAGTGCTCCCTGTACGGATCGTCGGCCGGATGGTGCTGGACCGCTGGCCCGACAACTTCTTCGCCGAGACCGAGCAGGTGGCCTATTGCCCGGCCAATGTGCCGCCGGGCATCGACTTCACCAATGACCCGCTGCTGCAGGGCCGGCTGTTCAGCTACCTCGACACCCAGAAGAGTCGGCTGGGCACCGCCAACTTCCACCAACTGCCGATCAATGCGCCCAAGTGCCCGGTGATGAACTTCCAGCGCGACGGCCAGATGCAGATGGCCGTGCCGAAGGGCCGCGCCAATTATGAGCCCAACAGCCTGGCCGAAACGGCGGGCGAGATCGGCGGGCCGCGCGAGTGCCCGATGACCGGCTTCACGACCTTCCAGACCGTCGACATCGCCAACGAGTATGGCGCCAAGCTGCGGATCCGGCCTGAGAGCTTCGCCGACCACTACAGCCAGGCCCGCCTGTTCTTCCGCTCGCTGGACCCGCACGAACAGGCCCACCTGGCCTCGGCCATCGTCTTCGAGCTGTCGAAGGTCGGCATCGAGGCGGTGCGGACGCGGATGATGGGCAACCTGGTCAATGTCGATCCGGACCTGGCCAAGCGGGTCGGGGCGGGTCTGAACATGCCCGTGCCCAAGGCCTCGAAACCGGCGGTTCCGGTCCAGGATCTCGACCCGTCGCCGGCCCTGCGCATCGTCAACGGCCCACGCGCCCCCAAGGACATCAAGGGCCACGTGATCGGCATCCTGGTGGCCGACGGCTCGGACGCAGCGGCCGTCGACAAGCTGAAGGCGGCGATCAGCAAGGCCGGCGCCGTGGCCAAGGTCATCGCGCCGAAGATCGGCGGGGCCAAGGGCGCGGACGGAACCCTGATCCCGGCCGACGGCCAACTGGCCGGCACGCCGTCGGTGACAGTGGACGCGATCGCGGTGGTGCTGTCCGACACGGGCTGCGCGGCGTTGCTGAAGGAAGCCGCCGCGGTGCAGTTCGTCATGGACGCCTTCGGGCACCTGAAGGCCATCGGCGCGACGGACGCGGCCAAGCCGTTGCTGGACAAGGCTGGCGTCGAGCCGGACGAGGGCGTGGTCGGCCTGGGCGCCGACTTCATCGCGGCGGCGGCCCAGCGGTTCTGGGATCGCGAGCCGAAGGTGCGGACGCTGGCCTAGGCGGCTTGACGACGGGGGGACGCACGCCTGCGTGTGTCCCCGACACCGCAGGACCCCCTCAATCGCTCCGCGACAGCTCCCCCAGAGGAGGGGATCTGGGACCTAGTCCTCCGACTCCGCCCACGCCTTGATCAGCTGATGCGCGATCGCCAGCGGCGGGGGGGCGAAGAAGCCCTCCATCTCGCCGGTGATCAGCGCCTTGGCCTCGGCCTTGGTGAACCATTTGACCGCTTCCAGCTCGGTCTGGTCGGGCGCGGCTTCGGCGCTGTCGACGTCGGCCATCAGGCCCATCATCAGCGACGAGGGCCAGGGCCAGGGCTGGCTGGAGTGGTAGCGCACCGCCGTGGCGGTCAGGCCCGCCTCTTCCTTCAGCTCGCGGGCGCAGCCTTCCTCGATGGTCTCGCCGGGCTCGATGAAGCCGGCCAGGGCCGAGTACATGCCGGACGGCCACATGGCCTGGCGGCCCAGCAGACACTTGCCGTCGTGCAGGGCCAGCATGATCGCCACCGGGTCGGTGCGCGGGAAGTGCTCGGCCTGGCAGGACGGACATTCTCGCTTCCAGCCGCCGTCGATGACCTTGGTCTCCTGGCCGCAGTTGCTGCACCATCTGTGCTTGCGCCGCCATTCGAACATCGACTTGGCGGTGGCCAGGATGCCGGCGTCGGGCGGGGGCAGGGTAGGGGCGACGCCCCGCAGCTCCTCGAACCGCCCCAGGCCCCGGAGCGGTCCCTCGGCCGGGTCGGCCCCGCCCTCCAGGTCGACGGCGAACACCGCGATGTCCTTCCACAGGCCCAGGAACAGCAGCCGCTCGGGCGTGCCGGCCAGCTCCTTGGCCATGTCGGCGCGCAGATAGGCGATCTGGGCGCCGGTGACCTTGGCCTCGTCGCCCTCCTGGGCCGAGACGATGTCCTCGACCAGCGGCTTGCCGTTCCAGATGGCCACGGCCAGCGAATGGGGATCGTCGGCCTTCTCGGCCAGCCAGGACTCGTCGCCGCGCCGTTCGCTGGCGCGGTCCAGCGGATTGCCGGCGAAGGTGTTGGTGATGATCGAGAGGGCCATGGCCAAACCTGTAGCATCCGCGACGAAGAGTCGTCACGAGTCCGCGCATCGTGTCTTGCATCCGTCACGATGAGTCGCGATATAGGCCTTGGAGATCGGCGACGGGCGAAGCGCTCGCCAATCTGGTCAGGGCCGAGAGGCAGCAGCCACAACGAGTTAACCTTCGGGTCGTCTGTCGGTCTCCACCTTTCCCCACATTCTCGCACCATATGACCGGCAAGCGCGGTGCGAGCCTTTTGCTGGGCGCTGCGGCGCACTACACTCAGGCCATGGCCGACCACGACGACCTTCAGACCGATTCCGCGCCGCCGTGGGACGATGACGCTCCCGAGCGCGACGAGAACACCGCCGACATCTTCGGAGGGCCGCCCGCCGCCGCGACTCCGGTCGCCGTCGTGCCTGCCGCCGCCGCGCCCATGACCTCGCAGGCCTCGGACCCCGACGCCGCCTACACCGTGCTGGCCCGCAAGTACCGGCCCCGCACCTTCGAGGACCTGATCGGCCAGGAGGCCATGGTCCGCACCCTGGCCAACGCCTTCTCGACTGGCCGCATCGCCCACGCCTTCATGCTCACCGGCGTCCGGGGGGTCGGCAAGACCACGACCGCCCGCCTGCTGGCCCGGGCCCTGAACTACGAGACCGAGACCGTCCACCAGCCTTCGGTCGACCTGACCGTTGACGGCCTGCACTGCAAGTCGATCATCGAGGGCCGGCACATGGACGTGCTGGAGCTGGACGCCGCGTCCCGCACCAAGGTCGACGAGATGCGCGAGCTGCTGGACGGGGTGCGCTACGCCCCGGTCGAGGCGCGCTACAAGGTCTACATCATCGACGAAGTGCACATGCTGTCGACGGCGGCGTTCAACGCCCTGCTGAAGACGCTGGAGGAGCCGCCGCCGCACGCCAAGTTCATCTTCGCCACCACCGAGATCCGAAAAGTTCCGGTGACGATCCTGTCGCGCACCCAGCGCTTCGACCTGCGCCGGGTCGAGCCCGACGTGCTGGTCAAGCACTTCGCGCGGATCGCCAAGAACGAAGGGGCCAAGGTCGAGGAGGACGGCCTGGCCCTGATCGCCCGCGCCGCCGAGGGCTCGGTGCGCGACGGCCTCTCCCTGCTGGACCAGGCCATCGTCCAGGGCGAGCGCGGTTCCACCGTCACCGCCGCGGTGGTCCGCGACATGCTGGGCCTGGCCGATCGCGGCCAGACGATCGCCCTGTTCGAAAACGTCATGAGCGGCAAGCCGGGCGACTCGCTGACCGGCTTCCGCGCCCTGTGGGGCTTCGGGGCCGATCCGGCGGTGGTCATGCTGGACCTGCTGGATCATTGCCACGGCGCCTCGGTGGCCAAGGCCCTGGGGCCCGACGCCCTGACCCTGCCCAAGGAACAGGCCGCGCGCCTGACCGCCATCGGGGCCCAGACCTCGGCCGGCACCCTGTCGCGGCTGTGGCAGATGCTGCTCAAGGCCCATGACGAGGTGCGCCGGGCGCCCGACGCCATGGCCGCGGCCGAAATGGCGCTGATCCGCCTGTGCTACGCCGCCGACTTGCCCGGTCCCGAGGAGGCGCTGAAGGCCCTGCGCGACGGCCAGCCTGTGGGCGGTGGTCCCGGCGGCGGCGGTTCGATGGGCGGCGGCGGCGGCGGCGGCGGCGTCAACGCCCAGGCCCGGGTGATGGCCGCCCCGGCGGCCCAGGCCGCGCCCACGCTCGCCTCGTTCGAAGACGTGGTGAAGCTGATCGCCGAGAAGCGCGACATCGGCCTGCGCCTCGACGTCGAGCAATATGTCCGCCCGATCAGCTTCCGGCCGGGCGCCATCACCTTCGAACCCGGCCCCGGCGCGCCCGGCAACCTGGCCGGCCGCCTGGTGCGGGCGCTCAAGGAATGGACCGGCCAGCCCTGGCTGGTCGCGGCCGAGGGCGGCGGCGGGGCCGAGAGCCTGCTGGAGCGCCAGAAACGCGAAGACCGCGAGGAGATGGATTCCATCAAGGCCGACCCCTTCGTCGCCTCGGTGCTGACCGCCTTCCCGGGCGCCGAGATCGTCGAGGTCCGCAAGATTCTGACGCCCGAGGCGCCGCCGATCGAGCCGGACGAGTTGGAAGAATAAGAATTCCCCCTTCCCCCTTTGATGGGGGAAGGGGCGTAAAAAACGGAGCCTAGACCCATGAAAGACCTCGGCGGCCTGATGAAGCAGGCCCAGGAGATGCAGCAGAAACTGGCCGACGCCCAGGCGCGGCTCGGCGAGCTGACCGTCGACGGCACGGCCGGCGGCGGCATGGTCACCGTCACGCTGCGGGGCAATGGCGAACTGGCCAAGGTGGTGCTGGACGAAAGTCTGGTCGAGCCTGGCGAGGGCGAGGTGATCGCCGACCTGATCGTCGCCGCCCACGCCGACGCCAAGCGCAAGCTCGACGCCCAGCAGGCCCAGATGATGCAGGAAGCCGCCGGCCCGATGGCGGGCCTGATGGGCGGCATGCCCGGAATGAAGTTCTAGGCGCTTCGTCGTTCCATGGAGACCAAGATGCTCCACCTTCGCACCGCCCTGATCGCTCTGGCGCTGGCCCTTCCCGTGGGCGCGGTCGCCGCGCCGCTGCCGGCCGACCTGGCCGCCGCCGCCCACGCCTATGATCTGGCCCAGGTGAACGGCGATCGCGCGGCGCTGGACCGGCTGGTGGCGGATGACTACGTGCTGGTCAACGGCGCAGGCCAGGTCGAGGACAAGGCGCGGCTGATCGCCGACTACGTGGCGCCGGGCTTCAAGCTGGACCCGTTCACGATCGAAGAGCCGGTCGAGAAGGTGCTGGGCGACACCGCCATCCTCGGCGGCCGGGTCAAGATGACGGGCGTGGACGGCGGCCAGCGCTTCGCCTTGATGGTGCGGTTCGTCGACACCTGGGCCAAGCGCGACGGCCAGTGGCGGGTGGTCTATTCTCAGGTCACGCGGGTCACGGCCGGCAAGGCGTCCTGATGCAGAACGATTTCGGGGGAGACACACAGATGGGCAGACTTGGCGGTGTCATGCTGGTGGTCTTGGCGGTCTTGATCGGCCTGCTTCTGATCATCTGGCCGCAATACAGCGTCTATGCGGCGCGCAAGCACGGCGAGGCCGAGCTGGCCCGCGCCACCCAGAACCGCCAGGTGCGGGTGCAGGAAGCCTTGGCCAAGTTCGAGGCCGCCGACTACGACGCCAAGGCCGAGGTGCGCCGCGCCCAGGGCGTGGCGGCGGCCAACAAGATCATCGCCGAGAGCCTGGGCGGCCCCGAGGGCTATCTGCGCTGGCGCTATATCGAGATGTTGCAGGAGACCTCCGAGAAGGGCGGTCACCAGATCATCTACCTGCCGACCGAAGCGGGCCTGCCGCTGCTGGAGGCCGGGCGCCGCCCGCAGCCGCTGGCCGCGCCCCGCAAGGACGACTGATGGCCGCTTCCGCCGGACCCGAGATCGAGCGCTTGATCGCCCTGCTGTCCAAGCTTCCGGGCCTGGGGCCGCGGTCGGGCCGGCGCGCGGCCCTGGCGCTGCTGAAGAAGCGCGACACCCTGCTGGCCCCGCTGACCGCCGCCCTGGTGGACGCCCAGGCCAAGGTGCGCACCTGCTCGGTGTGCGGCTCGCTCGACACCTCCGACCCTTGCGCCATCTGCTCGGACGCCACCCGCGACAACCGCCTGCTGTGCGTGGTCGAGGAGGTCGGCTCGCTGTGGGCCATGGAGCGTGGCGGTTCGTTCAAGGGCCGCTACCACGTGCTGGGCGGACTGCTGTCGGCCCTGGACGGCGTGGGGCCCGAGGCGCTGCGGGTGGGCGAACTGCTCGGGCGGGCCAATGCGAGCGAGATCGCGGAGGTCATCCTGGCCTTGCCGGCCACGGTCGACGGCCAGACCACGGCCCACTACCTGGCCGACCGCCTGGCGCCGAGCGGCGTGTCGGTGACCATGCTGGCGCGCGGCGTGCCGGTGGGCGGGGATCTGGACTGGCTGGATGACGGGACGATCGCGCAGGCGCTTAGGGCGCGGCGGCCGGCTTAGCTCAAGCCTCCCCCTGTGGGGGAGGCGATCGCGCAGCGATCGGTGGGGGGAGTTTTAGGGCTGTCGATCTTGCCCGTGGCTACCGGCCGATCACTCCCCCCACCGTCGGCTTCGCCGACACCTCCCCCACAGGGGGAGGCTTTGGCTTCCACCGCCCCCCGACTCCGGCTAAGAACGGAGCATGAACTTCTCAGATCCCTTCCTGATCCTCGCCATCGTCTTCGCCCTGCTGGCCGTCGGCGCGGTGCTGTGGGCCCTGGCTAGCCAGCGGCGCGCGACCGGCGCCGACGCCCGGGCGTGGGAGCTGAACGCCCGGCTGGTCAAGGCCGACGAGCGCGCCCGCCTCCTGGAAGACCAGGCCGTGACCCAGGGCGAGCTGATCCGCGCCCAGGCCGCCCAGCAGGCGACCATGACCGCCAACACCGTGGCCGAGGCGCTGATCAAGCGCACCGAGGAGAACTTCAAGAGCCGCGAGCTGCTGTCCCAGGCCCGGCTGGAGGCCCAGCTCAAGCCCGTGGCCGAGACCCTGGCCAAGTTCGAGGCCCAGGTCACCGCCGTCGAAAAGGCCCGCGCCGAGGAGACCGGCGGCCTCAAGGCCCAGATCACCGCCCTGATGGAGGCCTCGGTCGCCACCCAGTTCGAGGCCCGCAAGCTGTCGGCCGCCCTGCGGCGCGGGGCCGGCGTCCAGGGCCGCTGGGGCGAGCAGACTTTACGCAACGTTCTTGAGGCCGCCGGCCTCAACAACCGCTTCGACTTCGAGGAGCAGTTCAGCGTCGAGAGCGACGAGGGCCGCCGCCGCCCCGACGTCAAGGTCAAGATGCCCGGCGGCGGGGTGTTCGTGATCGACGCCAAGTGCTCGCTGAACGCCTTCCTCGAAGCCCAGGAGGCGACCGAGGACCACCTGCGCGAAAGCTGCCTGGCGCGCCACGCCGCCAGCGTCCGCGCCCACATGCAGGGGCTGTCCGCGAAAGCCTATTGGGACCAGTTCGCCGGCGAGGGCTCGCCCGACTTCGTGGCGATGTTCGTGCCCGGCGACGGCTTTCTCGCGGCCGCCCTGGACCGCCTGCCTGACCTGATGACCGAGGCCATGGACCGCCGGGTGCTGCTGGTCACCCCCACCACCCTGTTCGCCCTGTGCAAGGCGGTCGCCTATGGCTGGCGCGCCGAGGACCAGGCCAAGAACGCCGCCGCCATCGTCGCCGTGGGCCGCGAGCTCTACAAGCGCATCGCCGTGATGGGGGCTCATGCCGGCTCGGTGGGCAAGGCGCTGGAGGCGGCGGTCGGCCGCTACAACCAGTTCGTCGGCTCGCTGGAAAGCCAGGTCCTGACCCAGGCCCGCCGCTTCGAGGACCTGTCGGTCGACCACGAAGGCAAGGAGATCGGCGAACTGACCCCGGTTGAGGGTTCGGTGCGGCCGCTGATCAAGCTGGCCGAGGTTCCCGAGGAGCCGGTGGCTCGGCTGCAGGCCAAGCCTTAGCGCTCCTTTTCTCCGCTCATCCCGGCGAATGCCGGGACCCAGATGGACTAGCTTTGAGGCTGACGCCAAGAGCTCAGGGCCATTCCAATCAGCCACACCGCTACGGGATCTGGGTCCCGGCATTCGCCGGGATGAGCGGATTTTGAAACAGACGTGACGCTCCCCCGCGCCCTTCCGTCGCCTTGACCCCGGGCGGCGCTGCCCTTACCTGAGCGATATCATGGCCATCCGTCGCATCCTCACCGTCGATAACCCCGCCGATCTGGCGATCCTCAAGCAAGTCTCCAAGGACGTGCCCGCCGTCGACGACGCTCTGCGCGCGCTGATGGATGACATGCTGGAGACCATGTACGACGCTCCCGGCATCGGCCTGGCGGCCGTGCAGGTCGGCGAGTTGGTCAATGTGATAGTCATGGACCTGGCCCGCGAGGGCGAGGAGCCGGCCCCCCGCTACATCGTCAATCCCAAGATCACCTGGGAATCCGAGGAGTTGTTCTCGTACGAGGAAGGCTGCCTGTCGGTGCCCGAGGTCTATGACGCCGTCGAGCGTCCGGCCAAGGTCAAGCTGAGCTACCTGAACTATCAGGGCGAGGCGATCGAGGAAGACGCCGAGGAGCTGTTCGCGGTCTGCATCCAGCACGAGATGGACCATCTCAAGGGCGTGCTGTTCATCGACCATCTGTCGCGCCTCAAGCGCGACCGGGCGATTTCCAAGGTCAAGAAGGCCCGCCGCGCGGCTTAAGAGTCAGCGGACGAAGCGGGGACACACACTCACCCCGCGACCGTGGCCGCGACGGCATGAGCCGCGCCGTGAGTGTGTGTCCCCATCTCTACCCGCGACCTATCGCGTCGCTTCGTGGACTTCCTTCTTGGCGTCGTGGCCGGCTTCCTTGGCTTCGCGGTTGAGATCGCCCGCCGCTTCCTTGGTCGCCGCGCCGGCCTTGGCGCCGGCTTCCTTGGTGGCGTCGACCGCTTCGCCGGCCGCGACCTTGGCCTCGGCGGCCGCTTCGGCCGTGCTTTCCTTCAGGGCCGTGCCGGCTTCCTTGACGTCGGGGTCGTTCTTGATGTCGGTGGCGGCCTGCTTGATCTCGGAGCCAGCGGCCTTGGCGCCTTCCTTGATCTGGGTGGCGTGTTCGTCCGAGCAGGCGGCGAGCGACAGGGCGGCCAGGCCGGCGGCGGCGAGCAGGGTGATGGAGCGCATGGCGTTTCCTCCTGGGAAATTGGGTCGCTCATAGAACGGTGATCCACGGTGAAGGTTCCGACTCCGGCTTTCCCCCGAAGGGTTAGGCCGCTAAACCGCCCCCATGCGCATCGCCTTTCTCGGAACCCCCGAATTCTCCGTCGCCTGCCTGGCCGAGCTCGTCGCCGCCGGGCACGAGATCGCCTGCGTCTATTCCCAGCCGCCGGCCCCGCGCGGGCGTGGCCAGGACCTCAAGCCCTCGCCGGTCCACGCCTTCGCCGAGAGCCTGGGCCTGCCGGTGCGCACGCCCGTCTCGATGAAGACGGCGCAGGAGATCGAGGCCTTCCAGGCCCTCGACCTCGACGCCGCCGTCGTCGTGGCCTTCGGCCAGATCCTGGTGGCCGAGGTGCTGGACGCCCCGCGCCTGGGCTGTTTCAACCTGCACGCCAGCCTGCTGCCGCGTTGGCGCGGCGCGGCGCCGATCCAGCGGGCGATCATGGCCGGCGACGCGGTGACCGGCGTCCAGGTGATGCGGATGAGCGTCGGCCTCGACGAAGGCCCGGTGCTGATGGGCGAGCAGGTGCGGATCGACGCCCTGGAGACCGCGGGCTCGCTGCACGACAAGCTGGCCGCCGTCGGCTCGCGCATGCTGCCCGTCGCCCTGGCCGCCATCGAGCGCGGCGGAGCCCGCGAGACGCCGCAGAGCGAAGACGGCGTGACCTACGCCAAGAAGATCAAGACCGCCGAGGCCCGTATCGACTGGACCCGCCCGGCCGCCGAGATCGACCGCCACATCCGGGGCCTGTCGCCGTTCCCCGGCGCGTGGTTCGAGGCGCCGAGCGAGAAGGGCCCCGTGCGCGTGAAGGCCCTGCTGTCGCGCGTCGAGGACGCGGAAGGCGCGCCGGGCGCGGTGCTGGACGACGCTCTGCTGATCGCCTGCGGAGACGGCGCGGTGCGCCTGCTCAAGGCCCAGCGCGAGGGCAAGGGCGCGCAAGAGGCCGAGGTCTTCGTGCGCGGCTTCCCGCTGGCGATCGGGACGGTCCTGGCCTGATGCCCCGCTATCGCCTGACGATCGAATATGACGGCCGGCCCTATAACGGCTTCCAGGCCCAGGCCTCGCAGCCGTCGGTGCAGGGCGCGATCGAGACGGCGGTGACGGCGTTCAGCGGGCAACAGGTCCGCATCGCGGCGGCCGGGCGCACCGACACCGGGGTCCATGCCACGGCCCAGGTGGTGCATGTGGATCTTGAGCGCGACTGGCCGGCCGAGACGGTGATGAACGCGCTGAACGCCCACCTGGTGCGCGAGGCGGTCAGCGTGCTGGACGCGGTGGTGGTGTCGGACGACTGGCACGCGCGGTTCTCGGCCAACGAGCGGCGCTACCTCTACCGCATCCTCAATCGCAAAGCCCCGCCGGCCCTGGAGGCGGGCAAGGTCTGGCACGTCAAGAAGCCGATCGACGCCGACGCCATGCACGCGGCGGCGCAAGCGCTGGTGGGCCTGCACGACTTCACGACCTTCCGCGACATGGCCTGCCAGGCCAAATCGCCGCTGAAGACCCTGGACGTGGCGCGGGTGCTGCGCGTCGGCGACGAGGTCCACCTGGTGTTCGAGGCGCGCTCGTTCCTGCACCGCCAGGTGCGGTCGATGACCGGCACCCTGGCCGAGGTCGGGGTGGGGCGGTGGACGGCTGAGGATGTGCGGGCGGCGCTGGAGTCTCGGGACCGTACGGCCTGTGGGCCGGTGGCTCCGGCGGATGGGCTGTACCTGACGGGGGTCGGGTACGAGGGGGAATAGGGCGGCGAACACTTGCCCCCTACTGGCCTTCGGCCGTCTTCCCCCATAGGGGGAAGAGCCTCGCGGCGAAGGCTCCGCCCCCTCGCCGCGACAGACCGCGAAGCGGTCAGGTGGGGGCAAGTGCGTGCGCCGCCGCTTAGTCCATCAACTCCGCCGGCACCTTGCCGCCGTTTTCCGACAGCTTCTTGATCACCTGCTTGTGCAGCCAGATGTTCATCGCGGCGCTGTCGCCCTTGTCGCCGGCATAGCCCAGCTCGTCGGCCAGTTCCTTGCGTTCGGCCAGGCTCGACTCCATGCCGACCAGCTTCATCAGATCGACGATCGAATGACGCCAGTCCAGCTTCTGGCCGGCGCCGGCGGCCATGTCGTCGAGGGCGGCGGTGACGTCGATCACCTGAGGCGGCGGGGCTGGCGCAACGCCGACCGCGGCGGCGGTGGGCGCGGGGCCCGACGGGGCGGCCGGCGCCGGGGTAGGGGCCGGAGCCGTCTTGGGCTTGTGGCCGAAGATCTTGCCCATGATGTTGCTGAAGATACCCATGTCGCCGACTCCGTGTGGGATTGAGAGACGGGTCAACGCGCCGACGTCGTGATCGGGTCCAAGGCCGTGACGCTTCTGGAACGGACGTCTTCACACTGAAGCATGCCCTTTGATCCGCTCATCCCGGCGAATGCCGGGACCCAGATCCTTTAGCCGTGTGGATGATTGGAAGGGCTCAACGCTTGTGGCGTCAACCTTCAAAGCCATTCCATCTGGGTCCCGGCATTCGCCGGGAGGAGCGGATCTAGAAGAATGGGAAAACGGCCCTACAGCACCGAGCAATTGGTCAGCTGGGTGAACCGCTCCAGCGCCACCGTCCCGACCACCGAGGTGCCGAACCGGTCCAGCTCGGGCGACCATACCGCGATCGCCGCCTTGCCCGGTACGATGGCCACGATGCCGCCGCCGACGCCGCTCTTGGCCGGCAGGCCGACGCGGTAGGCGAAGCTGCCGACGCTGTCATAGATGCCGCAGGTCAGCAGCAGGGCGTTGAGGCGGCGGGTCAGGCGTTCGGGGAAGATGGTCTCCTCGACGATCGGCGAGAAGCCGCCGGCCGCCAGGGGCAGCATGGCCCGCGCCAGCTGTCGGCAGCTCATGGTCAGGGCGCATTGGCGGCAATAGGCGGCGACCACGGCCTCGGGATCGTGGCTGATCGTGCCCTTGCCGCGCATCAGGTTGGCAATGGCCCGGTTCTGCCAGGCATTGGCCAGTTCCGAGGCCGCCACCGCCTCGTCGATCTCGACCTTCTCGCCGGCCAGGAAGCCCGCGAAGCCGCGCACCAGGGCCGGCGGATCCTTGAACACGTCCATCAGCTGGTCCGTGATCGCCAGAGCCCCGGCGTTGATGAACGGGTTGCGCGGCACGCCCTCCTCGGATTCCAGCTGGGAGAGGTGGTTGAACGGCGTGCCCGACGGCTCCTTGCCGACCCGGGTCCAGACCTCGTCGCCGAAGCGGTTCAGAGCCAGGCCCAGCGCGAAGACCTTGGTGATGCTCTGGACCGAGAAGCCTTCGTCGGCGTCGCCGATCACCGCCTCCTGGCCGGCCACGGTGCGCACGGCCATGCCGAACTTGGTGGGCGTCACGTCGGCCAGTTCGGGGATGTAGTCGGCGGGCCGGCCGCGCCCGAAATACGGCTTCACCAGCACGGCCACCTCGGCCAGGATGTCGGCGATCGAAAGCTCGTCCATGGTCAGATCCGCTCCCTCAAATCCTTAGAGCCACCAGCACCGCGCCACAGGCGATCAGCGCCACGCCGGCCCAGTTCAGCGGCGACAGCTTCTCGCCCAGGAAGACGGCGGCGATGATCGCCACGAAGACGACGGACAGCTTGTCGACCGGCGCGACCTTGGCCGCCTCGCCCAGCTTCAGGGCCCGGAAGTAGCACAGCCACGAGGCCCCGGTGGCCAGGCCCGACAGCACCAGGAACAGCCACGAGCGCGGGGCGATCGACCCCGGCGCGCGCCACTCGCCGGCCGCCGTCAGGATCAGGGCCGCGAAGGCCAGGATCACCACGGTGCGGATGAAGGTGGCGAGGTTGGAGCCGATCCCCTCGATCCCGACCTTGGCCAGGATGGCGGTCAGGGCCGCGAACACCGCCGAGGCGAGCGCCCAGAAGGGCCAGCTCGTCAGGGCGGCGCGCCCCATCAGGCGAAGGCCGCGAAATAGCGGCCGATCAGGGCCTGGTAGATGTTGGCCAGGTCGCGCACCTCCTGCACCGGCACGCGCTCGTCGACCGCGTGCATGGTGGCGCCGACCAGGCCGAACTCGACCACGGGACAGAGGCTGCGGATGAACCGCGCGTCGCTGGTGCCGCCGGTGGTCGACAGCTCGGGCACGCGGCCCGTGGCGTCGCCGACGGCGGCGACGATCACGTCGGTGAAGGCGCCCGGCGCGGTCAGGAAGGCCTCACCGCTGATCTTGCACAGCGCTTCGACCCGGCCCGAAAAGCCCTCGGCGGCCTCGCGGCACTCCTGCTCGATCCAGGCCTGCAGGTCCTTGCCCTGGTGGGCGGGATTGAAGCGGATATTGATCCGGGCCTTGGCCGAGGCGGGGATGACGTTGGTGGCGGTGTTGCCGACGTCCACCGTGGTGACTTCCAGGTTCGAGGGCTGAAAGCCCTCGTAACCCTCGTCCAGGACCTTGCTCTGCAGGCGCGAGAGGATGTCGACCATCACCGGGATCGGGTTGGCGGCGCGGTGCGGATAGGCCACGTGGCCCTGACGGCCGTCCACGGCGATCCAGGCGTTGATGCTGCCGCGCCGGCCGATCTTGACCATGTCGCCCAGCAGGTTGGCGCTGGTCGGCTCGCCAACGATGCAATGGTCGATGATCTCGCCCTCGGCGGCCAGGGCCTGGACGACGCGGACGGTGCCGTCCTCGGCCACGCCCTCCTCGTCGCCGGTGATCAGGAAGCTCAGCGAGCCCGGCAGGTTCTGGGGCAGGTTGGAGACGGCGGCGACGAAGGCGGCGATGGCGCTCTTCATGTCGACCGCGCCGCGGCCGTAGAGCACGCCGTCCTGGATCTCGGCCTCGAACGGGCCTTGGGTCCAGGCGTCGCTGTCGCCGACCGGCACCACATCGGTGTGACCCGCGAAGCAGAGGTTGGGCCGCGCCGTTCCGCGCCGCGCGTAGAGGTTCTCGATCTCGCCGAACCTCATGCGCCGGCAGTGGAAACCCAGGGCGTCCAGCTGGCGTTGAAGCACATCCATCGCGCCCTCGTCGGCCGGGGTCACGGACGGGCGGCGGATCAGGGCTTGAGCCAGGTCGACGGGGTCGATGCTGACAAGGTCGGGCGCGGGGGTGGTCATGATCCTGCCTTTAGGCTTCCCTCCGGCGGGACGCAAACCACGCAAGCTTCTTCCACGGATTCCCCATGCCCAAGATCGACATCGACACGGCGCCCACCCGCTTCGGCACGGGCTATCCGCCGCCGTTCGACACGCCGTGCGCCGGACGCCGGCGCTGGACGCTGGGCGACGCGGCCGGCCTGACCCAGTTCGGCGTCAACCTGATGCGCCTGCCGCCCGGGCAGTGGAGCAGCCAGCGTCACTGGCACAGCGCCGAGGACGAGTTCGTCTGGGTGGTGGAAGGCGAGGTGGTGCTGGTCGAGGACGGCGGCGAGGTCGTGCTGCGGGCCGGGGATTGCGCGGGCTTCAAGGCCGGCGTGGCCAATGGCCACCACCTGGCGAACCGCTCCGACCGCGAGGCCGTGCTACTGGAAATGGGCTCGCGGCGGCCGGACCAGGACACCTGCACCTATTCTGATATCGACATGGTCGCGCGGGCGGGGGAGGACTTCTACCGGCATCGCGACGGGACGCCGTATCCTGCTCCTGAATAGGCCTCAGGCCACGGCGACGGGATCGGCCAGCCATGCGCGGTTGGAGGCAGGCGGCGGGCCAAACCGGTTGGCGCCGCGCGTGCCGCGCCGAAAGCCCAGTTCGATCCAGGCCCAGATCGCCAGGACCAGGCCGCCCAGGGACAGCGGCAGGGCCAGCAGTATGCCCGCCGCGCCGAAGGCGTCCGACACCAGATGGGCGGCGCCCAGCAGCGAATAGGGCCCGACGCTGAAGGGCAAGATCCACCAGCCGGATCGACCGCGGTCGTGCAGGCGCCGAATGCCGACATAGATCGCCGCCGTGACGATCGGGACGATCAGCAGCAACGGCGCCAGGCCCAGCCAGCCTCCGGCCAGGGTCGCGAACACCGTCAGGCACCAGATCACGGCCGCGCCCAGGGACTGGACCACCTGGAAACGCCAGAATCCCAGCCGCGAGACGCGGCCGGAGGTGCTGAAGACGCGCCGCGATCGATCCATCATGCCCTTGCCCCCTACCTCGACTATAGGTCGATCGAAGGCGCGCTGGCCAGTTCGGCGCGCGGCTCTGGCCGAAAGGCGCTCAGGGCGTCGACCACCTCGGCCATGACGG
>Ga0307515_10005813_pt1 | contig 24898 bp, 19 predicted proteins | sample 17_EM_MG_FD_194513 | JGI IMG/M metagenome (GOLD analysis project Ga0307515, IMG submission 194513) | Populus trichocarpa ectomycorrhiza microbial communities from riparian zone in the Pacific Northwest, United States - 17_EM | ecosystem: Host-associated > Plants > Roots > Unclassified | place... | reverse complement strand
ACTGAAAAAAAAAAAAAAACGTGAACAGTGCAAAGTGAATTGCACTGTTCACGTGAACAGTGCAATTCAGTGTTTCACGGGTTGAAACTCGTAAAAAAGCAGTAAAATACTGCTTCTGAAAACTCGTGGTCCTGCCGCATATAAATGGCGGGACCCATGTGTTTTGAAACATTCAGTATTTGTAACCAAATGGTCATTTCATGCGTTTTTGAAAAAACATGAACGCTAACGCGTTGCCAAACGGGTTCAAAGAACACTTCCAAAACGGCAAGTTCCAAGTACTGAGATCGATGAGCATTGAGGTGATATTATCGTTGCTCCAGAATAGAGAAGAAATAATTGTTTCTTTGACATGTCAGTGATGGCCAGTACTCAATTGAAATTTGAAGCATCCATCCATCAACTTTGTGCGGCGAAATATCCCATCTTTAATTAGAAATTCAGCGTGGAGATATAGAATATGAATAGCTCTCCCCACCTTTATTCTCTTAGTGCATTATATCATTCAATATATTAAACAAAATTTCAGCTCTTTTGACTAAGAATAGCTCTCCAACATAAAAATCTTGTTTTAGCTCTTCAACGTAGCTCGCCCTTAATTTCTTTGTCCTTTTTATTTTCACTTTCCTTTTGGCTCTTCCCATGAGATTTCCTACACAGCCTTTGAAACAATATAAGCTGAAAAAGGGTAGGCCAATGTTTGGTTTCCACTAAATCATTCTTGACAATATCCTCCACAACTCTTCCAACAGCTCCTCAACCTTTTCTTCTGTGAAGCCATCAGCATCACCTAGCTCTCCTTTTGGCTTTTTTTCGAGGAATAAACTGCAGGAGAAAACAAATTTTGATAATTCCTTGTTGAAATATTGAGTTGTCAAGATAAGAACGCTTCCAAAACAGCAAATTCCAACTGAAATGGGCATTCAAGTGATAGGTTGCTTAAATACAATCCAGAAGAAAATTAAAATTATTAAAAGAGAAATAATTGCTTCTTTTATATACCAGTACTCAATTAAAACTCGAAGCATACATCAACTTTGTGTGGTGAAGATATAGGATAATAATAGCTCTCCCCACCTTTATTCTCTTAGTACATAATATGCATACACTGCAAGTACATTGGTTGATATCATTCAAAAAGTTGACATTTCTGTCTGAAAAAAGAAGCAGCCAGAAGGGCGCTGATGATCAGGCATCACAGCCAACATAACAGGACCTCGTGCAGCTTCTTCAACAGTGAAAATCCCAGTGCTATCATTGATGTCTGTGCTAGTATAACCTGGACAGACTGCGTTGGTAGCAATTTTGGGGTACTTCTTTGCCAACATCCTTGTGTAGGCATTAAGAGCAGCCTTGGACACTATATAAGCTGAAAAAAGGGGAGGCCAATGTTTGGTTTCCACTAAATCATTCTTAACATCCTCCAGGAAATCTTCCACCAGCTTCTCAACCTTTTCTTCTGTAAGGCCATCAACATCACCTAGCTCCTTTTTGGCTTTTTCATTAGGAATAAACTGCAGGAGAAACAAATTTTGGTAGTGAACTTTTCCATATATATGTATGCTGATTGGAATCTGATAGTGAAACTATATCTACTGCCTGAAAGAGATGGATATGGCGTGTTTACCTTAAGCTTCCCCAGGGTGGAGGAGACATTGACTATTCTTGCAGAACTGGATTGCTCAAGGATAGGAATTAACGCTTCAGTTAGGTGCTTGGTTCCGTAATAATTAGTTCTCAGGCAACTGACTGTTATTTCATAAGTTTGGTTCACAAATTTTTTTTGTGATACAGCATTTGGACCGGTAATCTGATCAATACTCCAATACAGAAAAACGTTAGAAATTGAAAACATATACTTGTCTTTTTTTCATTTCTTTAATTATAATCGTTTTCAACGACATTTATAAGATCATATCACTTTGAGAGACTTACATCTTCAACGCTATATCTAAAGTTCTTCCTGTCTTCTGCTTTAACTCCGCTTCCAAGAACGCCTGCATTGTTCACCTGTTGCGGTTGCCTAAACATATTAGAATCTGTAGACAAGTGCCAGTCACAATATACATTTATCAAGACGAAAGAACTCTTTGGAAGGAAATGAGTGTATTACTAATATATCAAGCCTTCCGAATTGGTTTCTGATGAAATTGGCCAAGGAAGCAATACTGAGATCGTCCACCACATCAAGTTGATGAAAAACTACATCAGAAAAACCTGAAACTTGGAGGCTCTTGACAGCTTCAAGACCCCTCTCCTCATCTCTAGCTGTTAAAACCACCAAAACCCCTTTAGATGCCAACTGCCTGCAAATCTCCAAACCAATCCCTTTATTTGCACCCGTAACGACTGCAATCCTGAAATTTCATATAGAAAAAGAAAAGTATTAGAATATGAAGTTTGTGAGTATATTTTTCGAGTCAACACATGTTGCAGAGGAGAGGTTTCGTAATAAAGAAATGCCTTTTGGTTGGAATTACTTCTGCCATTGTTGGCGAGAGCTTCAGATTGTGTGATGCTACCGAGATAATTGTTGGGACAACTTATAGATATCCATAACAGTTAAGAAGATGACAAGTACTAAGAGAAAGAGGTCACGTATGCTATGACCACTTTTGGTTCCCACGTATGCGGTGACCTCAAAACAGCCAAAAAGTCCCAAATGTTCACTGACGCACGATTTTTCGATGAAGACATTTGGTGGTATATAATGAGAAAATTATACTTGGAAATAGAAAGATGAAAAAAAACTGATTTGTTATTATTATAGAACGAATCACCAACAAAATATACTTATCGTTAATATATATCAGGAAATTCATTGGCAATATTTAAATTATAACCTAATAGACTATCTCTCTTTCTATTTCTTTTTCTTTTCTATAAAAATACAGCACACATCACCCGCGGTATTTTTTCATAAATTAAGCTTTCATCATTACAAATTTGACTACCTCAACACTCAATCTATTAACATCTTTGTTCTAGTTTACTTTTTTTTTAAGATTCGCCACATCAAGTAAGCAAAACTACTCATTTTTAAAATGTTAGTTTCTTAGCATTTTTATGTAGTATATGCAGTTTGTTTTTGTATTTACTTGTTTTATAGAATTTTTTTCATAAAAAATTGTTGTATGAATGTATGATTTGTGCATATTAGGGTTTGTTTAAGATTTTAAAAAATTATATTTTTTTTTCATTTGATGAAATTGAGTTTGATTTTATGACTTAGGTGTTTTGTAATGAAATAAATAATGACTTATTTAATGGATATATTTCATATTTTTTGAATTTTATTGTTAAGTTGGAAATTTCGATAAATGTGGAGGAATTTTAATTTTTGTAGAAAATTAATGATGATTTAAGGGTACCAATGATAATTACTTAGTGGGGTATCGATAATTTGTTTAGTTCACATTATTAATTAATACACATTATCATCAACATTCTATATAGATTTCATATATGTAATGGATGATCGTTCTTGAATGTATCGAGTTTTATCTGAATGGCTACGTGGGATGGATTATTATAATGGAGTTGAGGGTTTTATTAAATACACAATACCTAATCCGAAAAATATTAGTGGATGAGGTATTAGATGTCCATGTAAGAGGTGTAAAAATAAAAGGTTTCTCGATTTAGATGTTGTTACAATGCATTTTCTATAAAAAGGGTTAATGGAGAAATACTAGTGTTAGTTTGCACATGGAGAACCATATATAATGAGATCATGGTAGAAAATATGGTTGAGTCAACTTCTAGTTCTATCAACGTGCATGGAGTTGTAGATGATAATAGTAATCGTTATAAGAGTATGGTTATAAATGCAATGAGAATGAATCAGGGTGATGCAGGTAAATTTTCAATTGCAGATGAAGAACAAAATGCAGACACAACTAGATTTTTTGATCTTTTAAAAGATTATGACAAATCATTATGGGATGAATGCATAAATCACAATAAATTATCATCTATTGAACATGTATTCACCATTAAATCAGATCACGAGCTAAAAAAGGCCGATTATGATAGAATCGTTGAATGGACGAGAAATATTTTACCTAAAAAAAATAGGCTGAAAGAGAACTTCTATGATGAAATCCCTTGAATTAGGATACCAGAAAATTGATATGTGTCCAAAATTCTGCATATTGTACTACTTAGAAAATGTAGATTTAACCAAATACGGAACCTGTTAGCATGCTCGGTATAAACCCGAAACTGACAATGAAAAGACTTTTGTCACACATAGAAAAATGAGATACTTTACAATCACTAATAAACTGGAAAAGTTATTTATATCTCCAAAGACTACTGAGTACATGACATGACATAGGCGACGGATGAAGTCATAATGTACTCTTCCAATGGTAAAGCCCGGAAACAATTTAATAAAGAGCATCCTTAATTTTCAATGGAACCACAAAATGTACGTGTTGGGTTGTGTGAAATATATCGACGAACTTAATCCGTCAGTAATACTGTCAATAATTATTTAAAAATATTTTTTTAAAAGTCTATTTAACAAAAGTAGAAAATAATTAAATAAATTAAATTGATATAAATCAACACTCAATAGTAATACTCAAGAACTGAGTTGCTTGGAAAAAAAAACGAAGAAAATCAACTCAAACAAATTTGTAACAAATAAATAACACAAAAAAATAAAACAACAACAAAAAATAAATAAATCATCTAATTGTTTTTTTCACCTAACCTAAATATCCTATTCCAGAACCCATAATCAAACAACAAATAAATTAACAACTAAAATAAATCCAACTAACATCCAACAAAATTGATCTCATATGAAAAACAAATCCTACAACAACATTCATATAATTATTAAGACCATAAAAAATAAAATAAAAAACAAATATAATGAAATAAAACACAAAAAAAAGAGAAGAAAAAAATTCAAAATCTTACCTTAATTTAATTGCGAGTGAAGCTGAGAAGAGAAAAGAAGACATACATGTACGTGGAGGAGAGGAGAAGAGAAAAAAAAAAGGAATTGAGTAGAGAAGAGAAAAAAAGAGAAAGGGATGTTGGTGTTTTTTACAGAAGAAGAAGAGGCATATCTATTATGAAATGAGGAATTTTGGTCTTTTAATTGGGGTATTTTATCAACAGATAATTAAATATTAATATTTTAAACCATTTTGTCAGTGATTCCGTCTGTAATATTTATTTTCAATTTTCAATTTAATCAAAAAATTTCAGAAACCCCCTAAATATCACCGATGAATTTTCAATATGTCGGTAATTTCGTCTGTAATATTTAATTTAATCAAAAAATTTCAGAAACCTCCCAAATACCACCGATGACTTTTCAATCCGTTAATGATTTCATCTGTAAAGAACAGTAATTAACAGTGTAATTAAGGAGTGAACAATTCTAGATTTATCTGAAAAATACCAACATAATTAATATGTTGGTGATCCTGTATGTAATTAACAACATGAATAGTGCAATTGAGAAGTGAACAATTCTAAAGCTCTCTGGAATATACCTACAAAATTAATTTGTTGATGATACCCTCTATAATTAACATAATGAACAGTGTCGAGAAGAAGGGAGCAATTTACTGATGGGTTAGCAGATGAATTTTATTGATGGTATTAATTCGTCAGTAATGTCGTCTGTATAAATGACACATCGTCATACTTTTTGGTTTTTTTAATTCATTCTTTTTCGACTGTAATTCCCTTGGTATATATAGAGGGAATATTTTCGTCGGTGTTTACTAACAGATATAGTGAGGGAATATTCTATTGGTAAAATTCACAACAATCTACCAACAAAAATATTTTATCTGTATTTATTTTTATATTTACTAATTTTCTAATAGTGACACATCGTACAAGAGAGGTTGAGGATGAGGTATTTAAGAAATGTCTTTTAGGCCCTATTTGTTTCATGAAAAGTGGTTTTCTGGAAATCACTTTCTAAACTTTCCTGTATTTGTTTGTCATTAGAAAAGTTGGTCAACCGAAAACACTTTCTAGTCAAAGAAAAATTTGGCTTAGTTTCCAGGAAAGTATTTCTCTTTTATGTTAAGCGGAAAACACTTTTTAAAAGTTGTGGAATTTTAGAAATGTTATGTTATTTGCTGATTATATCAAATTTGGTTCTCAAACTTTTGATTGCTATATTTTTTTTTTGAATATTTTTTATTTTAATTTACCCCATAGAATTTAATTTAATTTGATTTTTATATCAACTTTGATCTTTATTTTTATGATTATTATTTGCTTTTCTCTTATCATTTTTTTTAATTAAAATTTTTTATCTATCGGATTTGGTTCTTATTCTTTTGATTGTTATTTATTTTATTTGAAATAATTTATAATATTGTAATTATTTTTTTATTTCATCATCTTTTTACTTTTTTATTTGTTAGATTTGATCTTTATTACTTTGATTGTTATTTATTTTATTTGAGATAATTTATGAAATTAGTTTTTTTCAATTTCATTCTCATTCAACGTTTTAATTTGTAAGATTTGTTCCTCATTATTTTAATAAGCTTGAAAAAAATATTAATAAGTTATTTTACAGCTCATTTTTCATAACATAGTCAAACACTGGAAAATGTTTTCCGATTTATTTTTTATGATACTACCAAACATCAAAAAATAATTCACTTTTCAGAAATTTATTTTTTTAAAAAATTATTTTTTAAAAGAACTACTTTCCAGTAAATAAATGAGATTTTACTTGAAAGTATTTCTAGCATTTTGGGTGAGAGCTTGAGATTGTGTAATGCTGGTGGGATAATTGTTGGGACAATTTATAGATTCATTTCCATGATACATAATTTTATTTGTATATTTTTTTTTAAAAAAATCGGGGGTTAAAGCAATGAGAGGTTAAGCATGCTATGACCACTCTTGGGTTTTAAGTACATGGTGACCTCAAAATAAATAAATAAATTCCACGACCTCTACACGAGGCCATGCAGTCCAAGGTGTTGACCCCCGTTGGTTCGATTTAGACATTTGAGAAACCCTTGGGTTCTTATCGGTCCACAAGTATCACTATATGGGCTCGATAACACTCTCCCGAAGATTCAAAATCCTCTTCTGCTCGGCCTGCACATTTTACATCCCGAAATTAAGAGGCAGATGTTCCGAATCCAAAAACTAGGTGGACCAGCCTAATTCAATGGGTTTGGAGCAGTTAAGTATATTGATCCATGGAGCCAAGAACTCTAAGTTGTATGGAACCCCTCTTGTTTCCAGTACAAAACCTTACCTGCACATGCACATACTCTGCTTTTCTTCCAATTAGAGTATATGAAGGAGCACCGCACATTTCTTATGATAGTAGACTTGAAGCTCAGATTCTCAATCAATGAACAGGTTTGTTAATCCCACACAGTAGAAGAATCTGTAAACAAATATATATATATATATATATATATAATCCTCAGACAATCTGCATGCGAGGAAAAGATGACCTCTATCCTCGTCAACAGGGATTAGCACATGATACAGACAGGGACAGTTGCTCTCCCCTGCTTTATTCGCCTCTTCTTACCAAAGAACCTAATCAAGATAGCATGCCGGCCAATGAAACTATGCCTTGGGATATGTAGAGAACTCCATAGAAGTCTAAGCCACTATTTTTTTTCCCTTCCTTCCTGTGATAGAGCTCCCTACGCTTTTAATAGAAGAGCTGTCATCAGTAGTTAACTTCTACGAAACATTATCATTATGCAGAGGATTGGGACAGATGAGGCCACGTACAACACTTTGATTAGCTTCCTTCCTTCTCTTTCGATCATTTGAGAGCGCTTAGTTGTTGCAGGGAATCCAGATTCAAACGTTAGTCTAAGACCATTTTTCCTTACTAGGGCAATGTGGATGCCAAAAGTCCCACCATAGATGTACCCCCATCACCTGCGTGTGCTCGAGTTGATCCCGAAAAGGAGTTCTGATTTTCAAGAGCTAGCTCCATGTCCAAGAACAATCATTCGTTTGTATGAAAAAATTATTTATAAATGAATCTTGAGTTTTAAATTCAATGGTTAGAGCTTGATAGGAGGGGGGGAAATGACTAGTTAAATTCTTTTTATTTTGATCATAAATTAAATTTTCTCCTTAAAAACTCTTTTTCCTCACTAAACTCTTATATGAAGGTATCCGAACTTACTTAATTATTTTACTGGAGATTTCTTTTACTTAATGAAATATATTTTCTTAATATTTTTTTTTAAATAGAGTTTACATAATATATACATACTTCCTTCCTTGGAAATATATAAACAATATCTTCTTTTTTAACCTTGGCATGAGTGAACAACTCCAAAACTCCATAGCTACCTGTCACTCGATGCTACTACCTCCACTTAAATTAAGCCACATATATAGATTTACAGTCATATTAAAGTTTATTTGATTTAAATGATTTAAGAACAATATGTAAAAATAAAATTATATTAACTTTAATATAATATATTAATTAGTTTATATACTCTTACTTTAATATGATACATCTTTTAATATCTTGAAGTGAATGCACAATTGTCACTTTCATGACAGCACAATTTATAATTATCATGTCCACTTTTTTAAAAACAAAGCGAATCCCAATAAACATTAATTATAAACAATGTTATCATAAACATGAAAAGACTACTCTCACTAAAGATATTTGATATGTACTGTGTAATGGGGTAATCGTGTTAAAAGAAAATTGCACACAATTTTAACTTGTTCAAAAAGAGAGACAGGTTATCATTTTTCATTGTTGATTTCGGTTTGTATTGTATTACCAGAGAAAACAAGATATTCACTTATAAACTTATGACTACTAACATTACTAGCTAGCTTAATCAGCATCTATAAAATCAAAATAAGTAGCTACATATGATATGTAAGCCAAATAAAACTGTACCCTTAAAATAACATCAAATATGTTTAACGACAACCTAGTGTGCAGTGATACGAGCATACATAAAAGTGAGATATTAAAAAACACTAATAATTTGACGAGAACATGTAGGATAAAAAAAACAAGCAATCGAGCACCACAGTAACCTTCAAGGTAGAAATAGGTATCAATAGGTTTGCAAGAAGACATACTTGCTCTATAGAGGATGTCAAAAATATACTTATATTATTGTAGCATGAGACCAATGCTAGTATGATGAACCTCAATCCCCAAAAAATAATGAATAACGCTTAAATCCCGAAGCTTAAACTCAGAGCTCAGTAACTATATCAAGCGGTGAAGCAAGACTGAATTTCGTCCAGTAAGTAAAATATCATCAATATAAACCAATAGATAAAAAATATCACATGTACACAAGATGAATAATGATGTGTCAACCTTATAAGCACAAAATCCAATAAAGAAAAGATAATAACTCAAGCAAGTGTACCATGCCCGAGGAGCTTGTTTCAAACTATATAAAGACTTATGCAACCAACACACATGAGAGGAAAGAGTAGAATCAACAAAGCCTGAAGGTTACTGCATGTATACCTCTTCGTCAAGGGTCCCATTGAGAAAGACATTATGGATATCAAGTTGATTAATCTTCTAACCACGTGAAACTGCAATGGAGAAAAACAACCAAATAATAGCTTGCTTAATGAAAGGACTAAAAGTTTTAGAATAATCAATACCTTTTTGCTGAGTAAAGCCTCTAGCAACCAACCGAGTCTTATAACACTCAACGTTGTCATCTACATAATGTTTGATCTTGTACACCCCAACGACTACCAACAACATTCACCGCATGATGAAAAGAAATCAAAGACCAAGTGTCGTTGAAACGTAGTGCCTGAATTTCATCTGTTATAGCACCATGCCAAACCTAATACCTATCGGCATTAGAAAACATAATTGGTTCATAGGCAGGATAAGAGAGTACCCGAGAGATAGGGTTGGCAGATGAAGTTGAAGAGGCTGTCAAAGTTGTTGTATTTGGCAGTTGTAGATGATGAACTATAGGATGCCTACGAACCACAGAACTAAAGGCAGGTAAGGCTAAACTTGTATACTCATGTAAAAGATAAGATGAGAGGTCAACAACCAAATTCAACCCAGCAAGTGTAATATCCCACATCGACGGGTGAGGACTTGAGGGAGGCCCTTATATGAGCATGCTCACTTTGACTAGTAAGACTCGTTTTGGGGCTATGCGTGACTGCTAAGAACAAATCTGTGAGGCCCGTGGGCCAAAACGGACAATATCTTGCTAGTAGGGTGGGGTGTTACATTTGATATTAGAGCTCGGCTCACTAGCTGTCCGATGGCGCCGACGGGGTTGTCGGGCTCCTTAAGATGAGTGAATTGTAATATCCTACATCGGCGGGTGAGAACTTGGGGGAGGGCCTTATATGAGCATGCTCACTGTGACTAGTAAGACGCGTTTTGGGGCCATGCGTGGCTAACAAGAATAAATCCGTGAGACCCGTGGGTCAAAGCGGACAGTATTTTGCTAGTAGGGTGGGGTATTACAACAAGAGATTCAGACCGAGAGACTGGAATGGTAGCAGTAGACCCGAGTGAACCAATAATAGAACCGAGAAAACCAACAACATCAGACCTAGAAAATTGCAACTCTGAAGGGGAAGAACTTATATCTGGATAATGATCATTCGATAAACAATTATATCGTAACATAAGGGCAAGACTAGTGGTTTGTCTTAAGGTGGTAGAAACGGTAGGCAATATGGGTAGTAAAGAGGTTGCAGGCGTAGGGGTGTGAAAAAGTGGAGAATTAAGCAAGTTAAGCAAGTGGATAGTAGGAATATGATGTGGAGAGGTGTTGGGGGATATGTCATATGTTCAAATTTGTCAAAAGAAAATACTTGTTCATGAAAACATACATGACAAGAGACATAAATACATTAAGATATGAGGTCAAGAAAACGATAAACAAGATGAGAGGAGCTATATCCTAAGAACACATATGAAGGGGAATAAAAATCCAACTTATAAGCATAATAAGGAAGCAGATACGAAAATAAAAAACACTCAAATAAATATAGAACATCATAAGTAGGAGTACGATGAAAAAGACACTCAAACAAGGACTTATTTTTTAGGACAAGAGTATGCATACGATTAAAAAAATGCATTGAGGATTCAAACACATAATTCCAAAATCATAATAGGGCTTTACACCGTTTGAGAAGAGTAAGACTAGTTTTAACAATATACCGATGACGCCGTTCAACTATGTTATTTTGTTCATGAATGTAAGGACAAATTAAACGATGAATTGGATGAAGAAGCAAGTTCTTGCTCAAGAGTACGCCAAATATAGTGCGAGGTTTAGCAATCGGCAACAAGATGCAGTACATGTATTGAAAGAGAAGAAATAGGTGCACTTAGAATAAGTTGATCTTGTTGTTTCCAACGAAAAAAATAAGGATTAACCTGAAGAGAAGAGCCATTTGTAGTAGCTATGTGAGGAGGAGGACATCGCAAAGCGCCATCAACAAATTGAAAAACACCTTGTTTAAGGAAATACAACTTCATCTGCATTCATCAATAAAGATAATTGGTGTTTGTAAGCTTCAAAGAGATAATGTACCGAGTGTTAGAAAGAGGAATGATTGTCACAATAGAAGCCTCCATGGCAGCAGTAGCCACAACAATAGAAGTAGCAACAACAATAGCGATGGATGAGTCCAGAACAGAGGAAGAAGCAGAGGGTTGCACCGATGGTGGAGAAGAAGAAGGCAGCAGGAGCAACAAGAGTGGAGTCCATTGGAGAGAAGAAAAGAAAAGAATTTTAATGTGTTTAGAGCTCTGATACCAAGTTGAGAATGATAGGAGACTTAACCAATTAGTCAACCAACATTTCATATTTATACAAGTAGAGTAGCGTATAACAGTTAATGTAGAGATTACAATACAAGAGTAAGCCTATATCAACCTTTACTCTATATATATATATATTATGCAATTTCCTATAATAAAAATAAATGTGAATGATATTCACCTCTCAATTAAAAATGTATAGACCAAGTTTCAGACATCATATATTTTTAAAAGATTTATATTAGAAAACATATATAATATATTCGTTTTTTTAAAAAATATGAGAGGATTAGGTGTGAGGTTTTAATTACTTACAACTCTTTAAATATATATTATATGCTAGTCAAAACTGACCCACTCCTCGGCTTGTTCGAGGACTCAAACCAATCAAAGCAGGTACTGTTCTTCAATCACTGTACTTATAGCTTAAAAAAACGAATTAATTTGCTAAAGCATGGCCGATACAGCCCTAGAAAAAAAGTAAAAGATTTGTGCTTGCTAGCTATTGTTAGCATGATTGATTAATTACTTAATTAATTAGAGCACCCCCGAATCCATCTGGCATTGTCTGGGTTTTGACTCATCTTAATGAATTAAAAATCAAATATTAATTACTCATTATATTATTATATGGATACACTTTTGAGCCTGAAGCATCTTCCTCGAATGTCAATGAACTTTGCGTAGTATGATCCACGTCATTTTGTTTCTTCTATGATCCTCTATACATAATTTCTGATTAGTATATATTTAATTAATCCTGATCAATCATCTATATATCTATATTCTACGTCCTTGTATGTGTACGTAAGTACGCCAAGTTAAATCGAAGCACGTGTATCCCTTAATATATGTGTGTACGTATAAAGAAAAAATAAAGAAAGAGTATATATTTCTCTTCAGACGAATGAGAACATGTTTATTAATTAATTAATTAATTAATTGTTATATGGAGCATATTAGCATATATTATATATTATATATGCATGTCATCAACCATGAGAAGGAACAGGTCGATCATGAGCAACCCAAGAATTTTTAATTAAGCATTGTATGGTTTCGTGGAGTTAATTAAGCTGGTGGTTAAGAAGAGATTTATTTCATTCTTTGACATTTTAAGTTTAGATTTTAATTAGCGTTATTATATATATATTTGACAGAAGTTTTTTTTAATGCATTTGACAGAAGTAATTAAGGGATATGTTTTTAAAATAGTTAGATTTTTTTTAATCTTAATTGATACACAAATCAGTCCAAATACACTCATCTTTGAATAAAAAATTGCACACTGTATTGTTTTTATTCCTTTTCTTTTCTTTTCTATAGTCATGCAGCGTGGAACAGATCATTTTGTCTTGCTTATTTACCTAATTGCGCATGGTGAGACAACGTGGAAAGCAGACGAGAGAGACTTCACAGTTCCACATATCTATACATATAATGTTCTCTGTAAGTATATAATTTTGCAAGGAGATGCTGTGCCTCTACCTACCGAAAATTAAACGCCAATTAATTAAGATATGCAGAAGGCTCGTTAATCTTAAGCCAAATTACCCATGCAAGAGTGAGTTTACTGTCTCCTTGACCAAGAATGTACGTAGAGGCTAAAAATCTTGGATTTGATATCAAATTAGTAGCATTTCCACCAATTATTTATTTATATTATTAATCATGCACATAATATCTTAATTTATTGCTTTCAGAATATATATATATATTATTACCCATTCTTTAATTCTCCATGTTAAGTTGTATTTGTCAGACTAATTTAATTAATCAGCAAATTATAATTAGTACGGGGCTTTATATATATCAGCTTTGAGTGATTTAATTTCTAATTCTTTCCTCAATTGTCAACTAACGTTGGGAATTAAACCAGATTTATTAATTATACGATAAGGAAATCAATTCCGTTAATGATTTGGTTTCCACTTACGTACGTGGACTGTTTTGCTCAAGCAGTTTAGGACGTACGTAGTTATAATATATAGATGGTTAAATGCTGTGCATGCTAATATTTATAGACATCTGATTTTGTTCGTAGAATAAATAATTAATGTACTTATGTCGGTTAGCATTAAATATATTATACGTAAATTGGTTCAAGAGTTTTTTTTTATTATTAAATAAAAAATATTTATTTTTATTTTCTTGATGGGTGTGTCATTTAAACTTTGCATTTATACACACAGCCACTCGCGTTTGAAGTTTATTTTTTTTGGATGAAATACGAGATATTTACACCACGTAGTCAAACAAACAATTGAAGCATGAACATGTAATATATGTCACGGTGCCGTGCGAATTTTGAAGTAAAATGACAAACGTACGTGTATAATCATATGACCAAAGTTTAATTCTGTCAATCCATGAAAATATATAAAGCTTGGGAGGGGGACAGGTGCCTTTACTCAATCCCTGTTTCCTTATTCCTTGAATCCATGTATCAACAATTTATCAGTAAGAAAAAATCTATACATCAATAAAATGATTGAAATTACGGGGGTGGCCTAATTTGTCACTTGTAAAAAGTTTTATTGAGATGATGTTTCAAAAAAATCCAAATAGTCTAGAAACAAGGCTTCTAGATTAGATAATAGGTAATTCAATTGGTCCCAGTAATATCATTTATTCTCTTTAATTAAAGTGGTTGATAGCTTATATACCTGGTACTTGGTAGGCTAAAAAAACTTTTGGCTAGCACCTGCAAAAGGTTCTCTTTGATGGAGGTATGGACTCTCCGATGTTTAAATAAATATCTTTTTAGAGAGATAAAATACAATAATATTATCGAGAGAGATGCTCTGAGAATATATATGTAGTAGAGAATAAAAATTGTAAACCTTTGTTATGAAAGTTTCATGATATATTTATAATTCATAAGTCTTGTCTTTTGTGGAGAGGAGGTACTGGATTGTAATTTCACCTTTGTGATGTTTTAAGTTGTATTGTAAACTGTATTCCACTCATTTTTATCCAGTAAAAAAATAAAGACATAACAGGTCATGAATGACTTTAATACACCTAAAGGTGTTGGCGGAGTATAGACTTGTTTAATTAAGTCTATTTGTTGAGAACTAAATTTTCTAAGATTTTATATTAAAAATTTATAGAATTGATGACGTTAGATTCATGTATTATGCTTGAATCAGTTGGTGTGACGAATTCAGCCATGTCCGGTAACAAAAAGCCTCGGGCTCAACACTTTCAGGAACACACGCGTCAGGCCAAGCTACTTGGCTTGGCAACACCTACCAGACCTAAGAGTTGGGTTCGGCAGCGTAGTCCCCAATATAGGTCTGGCAATGCGTTGCCAGACACATGTGTCGTCTGGGTCCAGCAGGCGCCAGAACTAGTAATATATGGGTCTAGCGTTGGCTAGACCCATATGTTGTCTGGGTTTGACAGGCGCCAGAACGAGCAAGATATGGGTCTGGCCAATACCAAACCCAACGCGCCTGGGGTTTGACACACTACAAAGCACACCTGTGATTGAGTTTGGCTAACATCGGACGCAACCCGGAGCTTGACACAATGCCAAGCACACCCGTGGTTGGGTTTGGCTAATACCGGACGCAGCGTGCCCGTAGCTTTGCACATTGTTAAGCCCAATCGTGGTTGGGTCTGGCTATCTCTGGACCTAGCGTGCCTAGGCTTGGCACACTACTAAGCCCAATCGTGGATGGATCTGGCTAGCGTCGAACCTAGCATGCCTCCACTAGAGCGTATTTGTGTTTGAAAAAATTACACATGTATGTTTTTTTATCTGATATTTTTTTAATAAAAAATTATAAAAATATTCTGATAAAATATTGTTTCTTTTTTAAAGTGATCTACACACGTAATCACTCCAATATTTTATTTAATTTATTTTTTTATGTAGAGTTGGGTTATTTTATGAGAGAAAAAGGTAAAAAGTAATTAAAAGAGAAATTATGAGCCATTCAATCATAAGATCCATGTATGAACATGTTTGGGAACGCGGTGCAAACCGCGTTTCCAAAATTTTATTTTATTTTTTTTGTTAAAATTTAATATGGTTTGTACGTTTTGGATTGTTTTGATGTACTGATATCAAAAATAATTTTTAAAAAATAAAAAAACATTATTGATATATATTTTAGCACAAAATATTATTTAAAAAATAACCACTATCATACTACCAAGCAGCCTCTATAAGTACACGAGAGCTTCACCAATCTTGTGGGAAGATTCTAGTTATTTATCCCTTAGAGTCGTCTTTGACTCCCACTCCCATCCATTGAAATAATTAAAAGCACTGTTTGTTTCTACTTGGAATTGGTCCTGGTGCAGTACATCTAGCTAGCTAGCTAGCTAGCAGGCTAATTCAAGTGGGAATGTTTTTTTTATTAGGATATGGCCCCACATCTAGCTAGCCCTCAAGTTCTAACTTAAACAGCTAGAAATTAGCTCACCTTTATATTTTAGATCCGATCTCGAATTTATCTTTTCAGCTTTAATATATAGTTTTCAATTCATCAAAGTATTTTTATGCAAACCGATGAGAGCATATGAAATTCAAATGTAATATGATTTATTAAGAGAACAACCAAGAAATCGTTTTTTCTTTGTTTTAATATATATATTAGGTTTAGGGTTTAGATTTCTCAAGTCAGGATATCTTCATCGGTTTGAATTAAAATATCCACTGAAATGATGAATTAGAAATACAATTAAGGATATAGCAATTAGATATAAAGAACAAATAAAACACACCGAAATTAAGTAATTATTTAGTGTAAGTTAAACGCAAGTCTAAGTGCATGCACACAATAAATAAAATATAGCAAACTAAGAAAGTATTTTTTTATTGGACGGTTCAGGTAAGTTTGTAAATGCATCAATCAAGACTAAATCCATTTCTAAAGCGATATGTACTGCAGTACTGTGTTTAGACGAATTTAATAATCTTTTTCGTAGATATTAATCTTAAAGTTTTTTAAAATGGGGGGACAAAGCCACGACCCATCAAGCATCCCAAAAGTTGGAACTTATCCATGATTCCAACGAACCAGCTCGCTTGCTAGCCAGCAATATATATATATATATACAAGCACCTACCTAGCTAGCTAGCTAGCTAGCAACAAACTGGGAGTGGCCCTGGTTTTGTCAAAGGGTGGTTTCTCACAAACCACGTCTTCCTCGCTCTGGTTTTCCATCTGGCCCATAGAATATACGTAATAATACAGAAGGAAGCTAGTTAATGGACGATCATATGACTCCATGCTTGCATTCTATCTTATAATTATTAATTGCCTGCTTTTCATACTCTATGGGCATCTTGGATCACTCATGCTCAGTAATTAACGGCTCACAACAACTTAACATATATATATATACACTTTACACTTTAACATCATTACATAAGTTATTTTTCAAGCAATTTTCTTCATATTAATTAGTCAAATGTATTCAGGACAATTTAATAGATTTCTATACATTTTGATTTAAAATTTCGATATCTTAATGTCAACAATTTGAAGGGAAAAAAAAACTTAATTTCTTGTCTTTTCCTGGTTCATCAAAACCAGCAAATTAATCTGTGGAGACAGAAAAATGCTGGTGGTGTCAGTTTCTAAATTATCTGTGTGTTGTGATTTAAAAGGGAAAACAGAAGGAAATCACTGCATGGGCATGGCTTTGCTTTGCACAGAATATTTTTCTTAATTTCCTTTCCTCAAGATCATGGTACCTTGTCAATCATTGTGGAATTAATTATTTAGTCCTTCCTTCCTTCGTTCCTTCGTGTGACTCAAAAGTCAAATCCAATTTGGACATTCACCATATTCCTGGTGGTGGAAGTGGAACCTCAATCTTTTCTCTCTCATCCTGAAAAAAAAACAAATCATAGCTGGAACCAAGCATCTCTCCTGCTCGAAAAAAGACATTGATATTGATTAATTATTATCTTATTATTCTAAATTTAAAAATAAAAACTTTAAATTACACAAATGCCGTACTCAATTAGGGTTTTTTTCTTATAACATCAACTATATATGGACTTTGACTTCTTGGGTATAATATCTTAATACCTACCAAAAGGTTATAAAGTTCACGCTTTAATTCCCTATATTAATAAAAAAAAAAACTAAAATTGCTATTGAAATTACTGTACATGTAGATATAATTTACAGTGGATTGTAACAGTGGATTGCATGATACTTTTTCTGATGCATAGTAATTTCAATGAGAGCTACAGAGAAAATTGAACATGTGATGTGATGGTGGGTTGAAAATGTTTGGTTTTCTCTTGGGCTTTAGTGGCTCTGTTTATTGCTTGCTATGAGGTGACTATTGGATGAGATGACACCTTTTCGTCTTCGTTTTTTTTTACATGTGGATTGCTTGATGTGTTGGTTGTCACGGGGGGTGTTTGCCGCTCTATGGGCGGCATTGTTGTTCAATTCAGTGCTAGGTTTTCTTTTCTCGCATTAATTCCATTATCTTTGGACGCGTGATTAGCTTCTCTTTTCTCTTAGACCTTTGATATCAAGGGGTGTCCAAGATGGTTTTTCATCTTCTAGGGCTTTTAGTCGCTGACCCATTCTTATTTTCCTTTTTTTTCCAGCATGGTTGGTTCGTTCTTGCATTTCAATCTCTATGGTGCCATTGATCTCAAACACCAAAATTGTTAGGTGGTTGATCCTTGGGAACGTGTGGTGTTGGGTGTGTTCTTCCATCGGTTTTGCAAGCGTAGTCCCCTTATTACCAAATTCTTGGTCTGTGCGTGTGTCCTCTTTACTAGAGCTTTTAACCTTGCTAATGATGTTGCATTAAATGCAATAACACTCTACAGGGTTTGATGTGTTTTCCAGAGTTTGGGTTTTGTTTGCTTTCGGATAACTCTATTTAGTTATGGTTAGTTATGGCTGGTGGCTGCTTCTTTATAGGTACAGTTACAGTTAAGTTTGTTTTGGGTGGCATTCATCACGACAACAGTTTTCTTGGGTACTTGTTACTGCTTTTTTTTTTCATGTTATTTTGTTCATTTTGCTTTGGCGCTTTGAGATAGAGTAGGTTGATGCATTTTTCTTGGGCTTGGTTTGGGTCTGGGCTTATTTGTTTTATTTCCTTTTGTTTTTGTGTCTTATTTAAGGCATCGAAATCACCTATTTCATTTTTTTCAGCCTTTTGTTTGTGCTTCTGGTTCTGGTATTTTTATTTTTCTTGTTTTGTTACCCGCATTTTATTTCTCCTACCTTACCATTAGTCACGGGTCTACTACATAATTAGTGTCTTTTTATTATGTTATGTGGGCTATGTACTTTGTTTACTTAAGCTGCATCATTCTTGTTTTATTTTGGGTTATTTGTTATTGTTGCTTTGTTTTATCACAAGGTTTCTTGCATGCTACGTCTTCCTAGTTTGATCTTGCATCATTGGTATTGGAGGGTTTGTATATTTATATTGATAGAATTAGTTAGTTGTGTTTGCATGGGAGTACTCAGTCTGTCTCCTCTTTCTCCGTGCTTTTAATTGTTATTTTTACTATGAATTTTTTCTGTTTGTTGCCATCACCCTTATCTTTAGAAAAATATTAATCCCTTTCTACCTAGGCTTTCACTATGTTCGTTTCTATGCTTGCATATTATACTATGTTAACATATTTGTAAAATGATGCCTTTCTATATGTGGTGCTTATTAATATTGTTTACCCGAGAGCGAACAAAATTTACATTCTTCATCCTTAATTAGACTTTCTTCTTTTGCACTTAAACATGTGTATTTGATTTTTATTTGTTGAGTTTTTTCTTACATTTTTCTTTGTTGTGCTGTTATTTCTATGTAAAGGTTTAAGGTCACTTGCGTTGTTACTGATGGAGAAGAAGTTGTTGATTTCATGTTGGTTGGTAAGATAGCCTAGAATTTCTTTGGGTCGTCTGCACACAACTATGTCTACAATAAGCAATTCAGTGACCCAAGCATCGTCCCGCCTCCAATGGTAGCTAAATTGAACAGTTATTGGATTTTACAATTGTGTTTTGGTGTTTTTATAGTTAGGACCAACCACTATGATATAATTGCAACAAACATCTTCAACAATAGCAACATTGATGATTCTAACCTAAACCCTCATTCTTCACGCTCCTTGGTAGAACAAAAGCCATTCATGTTACACCAAAAATCATACCACACGTAATCACAGTTATTGCTTCTTCATAAACTCCCTTGTCTGAACCATCAAGTATTGGTCATATCACTACCCTTGGAACTAAAAGAAAACTTGAACTCACTGACTTAAGAGCACAACATAGGTTTGCACACTTAAACACAGCTCCATCACATTACCATTGAATTCTTGAATGTTATTTGTTAATTATTTCTCATTGCATTCATAATCTTTTTTTCCACCAACTTGTTTTGTTTTGCTTTATTACAGCCAAACTGGGGCATCTCATTCTAATGAGCTTGTTATTAATTAAAAAAAAAAATCAACATCCAAGATTTAGCTCCAAACACTAAAAACAATCTCTTCATGCAAAAAGGCAGCGAGACTCGCCATCATCTAGCACTTAGGTTCATCTCTTTTTTAGCTTTATTATATTATTTTTGTTGCCTTTTATCCCTATAAAGAATTATTTTTTTCATTTGCATTTTTTAATTGGTTCATGATTTGTGCTTTTTATGAAGCTCCTACAGATATTCTCTTTTAATTTGCACATAAACTATTGTTAGCCACAGTCTACTCTCACTTTGCTTACTTTTCTAGACATTAAGAGCTTATGACTTAATCTTTTTTAAGAAAGTTATTTGCCCTTCTATCTTCATAAATATTCATGTGCCTTCCTAAAAGGCTTTTTTTGTTGTCAATGCCTTTGCTGCTTTAACACCTCTTTTTCATTGTTGTCTACTTGTAAGCTTACTTGCTTTCCAACATTTCCTGCATTTAAGAACTTTGATCTCACATGTTTTTTTTTTTTTTTTGCATAGGTTACTAAACCATACATCCTAGCGATGCTCCTCCTTCTGTTACAACTTGCCATTCTCCAACTTTTTTGGTTTGCTCCATGACATTTAAACAACTCTTAGAAATGAAAATGCATGGCTTTTTTGGTTCTAACATACACTTTTCAATGTTTATGTATAAGTTACGTATGCAACCTCTCTTTATTCTTAAATGAAAAATTAGATAAATTTAGCTTTAAACTGTTATTTTACCGTTATTTATACACATGCACCATTCTTTGCACTTTAACATGCTCTTAGTCAGGTTACAACTTAGAAAACTGGAAGAAAGAATGGCATCCTCTTAGTCAAGTTACAAGTTAGAATATCATAAAAAATAAAAATACTTTAATAAGATCCCGTAGCAAAGCGTGAGCACCTCATCTAGTGTATATTATTATACAAGAAGTGCTTGTATTAGCCTATATATATATATATAGTAGTCATATTAATTTTCTATAAATAAAGATCAATTGTGTATATTCATACTAATCCTTTTATTAGGTTAATACACAATCAGAATATTGTATAATACTGGCAGCATATTCTGTCAGTATTTAAACACTGATTCTGTTGGGAAAATATTAATCAATAGAATTACGGACATTAATTTGTTGTCAGAAAACATATCGTCGGTGATTTATATTATAGAGGTCATTTCTTTAGTAATATAATCATCAATGGATTTACAAACTGAAAAGGCATGCCAAACAAAAATAATAATAGGCGTCATTCTGTCGGTAATTTCTTCAGTGATTATAGCATATTACACATGAATTAACCTGCCAAAGATTTATATATTTTTAGTGGCAAGTACTGTGATTATTTTTGAACTATTTGAAAATTTTTGAGGGACTTATTTTGCTGGTCATTCCGTCTGTGATTCAAATTCTATCAGTATAGTATTTAATATTAAAAAAATTAAAAACAAACAAGAAAAAAATAAAATAAAATAAAATAAACCAAATTTTTATTATTAATTGAAAAAATATTATTCAACAACAATTTATCCCTAAAAGCGGATCTTCGTTGGGACCAGGTGGGCGACAAGGCAGACCACATGTACCAATGAGAGTTGATAACAACTGCTTGAGGACATTCACTTTATCCCTCAGGTCATCCATTTCAGACCTAGGTTGGGTTGTCTCAACACTAAGTCAAGTCGTTTGAGCTTCAACTTGTTCTTGTACAATTGATTGGATGGTCAGAGATTGAGAGCTTAAACTTCATTGCGAGGAACTAATGGTTGATACACTACAACTTGTCTGTATATCCTCGATCATAGTGTTTTAAATACCGTAAACTCAATTTCTATTGGATCCACCAGATGATCCAACCTCCAACTACAAATCCAAATCGAGTTCTTGATGGGCCAAATAATCATCCTTGTATCTCTCCTATAATCGGGTGTTATATGTATCTTGGAAAAAAAAAGTCAGCAATTTTTTTTAAAAATAACAATTTAAAAAAATGGTAGAAATCCAACTCACTATGAACTTTTGAGCTCGGCTATATACAAGCCAATGCACCTCTTTCTGACAGTTCTCATTTCACATGTGAGTTTCAACCAAAAGCTTCATTAGTCTTGGATCGCGTCTAAGAACCGTAGCCTACAAAAAGAAGCTATTGTTAGTTAAAAATTTCATATAAAACAACAATTTAAAAAAATATATGTAATAAAACAAATTCATACCATCCGCTTCATATGTGAAATAAACAGAATAGAGCTACTGGTATGCGTGGTAATGGAACCATGAATCTTCTTATTCCTATTCACTGTATTGGACTGCGACTCCCACATGAAACGTTCAGATGTAACGTGCTTGATTTAAGCTTCCCAAATAGCCTATAATTTTCTTCAAATCTCTGGAACTTTCTAAGGGACTCAGTCCATCGATAATTTCGTATGTAATTATCAGTGGAAAAATCTTGTAATTTTTTTCAAACTCTCTAGAACTTTCTGAGGGACTTGGTCCGTATATAATTTCATCTGTAATTATTGGTGGCAAAGTCATTTGATTTTTTTCAAACTCTATGGAACTTTCTGAAGGACTTAGTCCGTCTATAATTTCGTATGTAATTTTCAGTGGCAGTCATGTAATTTTTTTTCCAAATCACTAGAACATTCTGAGGGACTTAGTCCATCGGTAATTTCATTTAGAATTGTAAGTGGAAAACTCCTATAAATTCTTTTCAACTCTCTAAAACTTTTCTAGTGACTTAATCCATTAGTAATCCTGTTTGTATTTTATAGTCCATCGGTAATTTCATTGATATAAAACAATATTTTTTTCTAAGTGTTCTTGTGTTTCTTACTTACCCAACCTGTAAATACAATAAAATCACAACACAAAACACCATTTATGTTCAATAACTTAATAATATAATCACAACAATAAACATTCCATTAGTGTTAACAATAGTTCATTGTAAAGGAACAACCAGAAATATTACACTAAAATCAAATTCATTAAACATTGATGTTCTACAATTAAAACTAGTTCAAAATCGATTTAATCAAAATTGTCTTATTCTTTTTCAATTTTTTCATCGTTATGTCCATCATAATTTTCTTCGTTAAAATAAAGCTAGTTGATATTATTATCTTCATCAACTTTTGTATGTCCACTAGTTCTCAATATATCATTTAACTTCTCAACATCAACACCAATAAAAATAATCTTATCTACGAGAAAATTTAATTTTTTTTCTAAGTCAGTAGAAGGAGCAACTCAATATGCATCAACTAACTCACCAATTTGAAAGACATTGTCTCCCACAATTACTTTATCTTTACCATCGTAAACAACTTGGACATGACTGCTGGGTTTGGTTTTTACTACGGATAATCAATCAACCCTAAAATGATCTTTTTTAAAGGTAGAAGTGTATGTGTAATAAATTTTTTGGTATTGCTTGGAAAAAATAAACACATCGTTGATGTTGCAAAGTCTAGCTTTTGTATTAATTTCAACCAAACCATGGTAGGGATCTACTCTGATTTCTCTATCGATGGTATCATACCAATAGCATTTGAATAAAAAGACTTTATTCTGCTTTCTATGATATTGCAATTTAATCACCTCTTCTAACTTCCTCTAATAATCATCTTCAAACTTATTATAAGTTGATCCTTTAACACAAACTCCACTATTATAGGTCTTTCATCTCGTTATAACATTTGATCTTTCTTTCAAGACCCAATTAACATAGTAAATTCAAACTACCACTAACATTCATTCCCAATCGATAAACCTGGTACATGATTACAATCATTAATAGTTAAAGAGAAAGGTTTAATGAAATTAAGTATTAAAAGATAAAAGAATTATTAAGTAGTGCTTACATGTATTCTGAACCACGTGGCAAATTATTCATCTTATAATTGAGAAATTTGAGATTAGTCAAATATGAAATTTAAGATAGTAAAAATTGATAATGTTGTCTACAAGAAATTATTCAATCTTTTAGTTTATGAGAGTATAAGAGAAAACTTATTTAAAAATAACAAAGTGTTAATATTGTACTTACTGAATAAAAGATCTAAATTCATCGTAGTTAAATAACACATAATTATGTGCATGTTTGAATTTGATTTCTATTAAATATCTTCCCCTCACTGTATTTTTTAGAAAAGGTTGTCGAGGATGAGAAAATATTGATAAATTCTCACTTAAATCATTATTAATTTTATCAAAAAATTCAAATTCCTCTAAATTTACCAAAATTTTCGACTTAACAATAAAATTAAAAAAATGTGAAACATACCTATTAAAAAAACCATTATTTATTTCATTATAAAACACCCAAGTTATAAAATCAAACTCAATTTCATCAAAATAACAAACAAGTACAATTTTTTAAAATCTCAAACAAACAAACCCTATCATGTACAAATCATACATTTATACAATAAATTTTCATAGGAAAAAACTATAAAACAAGCAAACACACAAACAAACTACATATACTACATAAAAATAACAAAAAATTTAACATTTTAAAAATGGTCTACACAAAAAAAAATGGGTAGTTTTGCATACTTGATGTGGCGAATCTTCAAAAAAATAATAATCAGAATAATGGTATTGACAAATTAAGTGTGGGGTGACCGGATTTGTGATGATAAAAGTTTAATTTGTG
>Ga0307515_10005810_pt1 | contig 24906 bp, 21 predicted proteins | sample 17_EM_MG_FD_194513 | JGI IMG/M metagenome (GOLD analysis project Ga0307515, IMG submission 194513) | Populus trichocarpa ectomycorrhiza microbial communities from riparian zone in the Pacific Northwest, United States - 17_EM | ecosystem: Host-associated > Plants > Roots > Unclassified | place... | reverse complement strand
GCTTCGCGGATTTCTCCGGTTTCCGGATCTTCCGATGTCGAGACGGTGGTGAAATTGATCGGCCCGAACTCACGCACGAAGCTCGACCAGGCAATGCGCAGTGAGACCTGCGCCTGTTTCCACGGCTGATCGCGTTCCTGTTGCTTCAGGACACTTCGAACGGCGTCGCGGATCGGGATCAGCTTGCGGATGATGCGCGCATGTTTGGCAAAGACGCCGTCGGTCGCCCTGCCCTTTTTGACTTCGACGGGAACGGGCTGCCCATCGACGACCTGCATCAGGGCTGTGCCCTTGCCGACAAAATAGCTGCCCTCACGAACCCTCGGATCATCGGGACGCTCTGCCATGGCGTCGGCAACGTCATCCTCAAGTTCGAAATCGACGGACGTGGGCTCGCCATCGCAGATGTCGGCCGGAAGCCGCTCGACGGCCGCGGTCAGTGCGGTTTCCAGATCATCATCCAGCGGCAGGCAGGTGTAGGTTTCGCCGTATTGCCCTGAGACGATCGCGTGCTTTCCGAGCACCATGTCCGCATGGTCGGCGAACCAGCGATTGATCCGGATTGCCGGCTCGCCGTCGACGGCTGGCCGAACCTCGGCCAGATCGAGCCACGCATCATCACCGACGGGCTCATCTTCCCGACGCCTGCGGAAGAACAGAATATCGACCACCACATCCGTTCCGGCATCCGCCCGGAAACTTTTCTCGGGCAACCGGATCGCGCCGACCAGATCGGCCATACCGGCGATATGTTCCCGCGCTCGGGCATCAGCCTTGTCCATGGTGCCGGCGGATGTAACGAAAGCGGCAAGCCCGCCGGGCTTCAGCCGGTTGATCGCCTTGGCGATAAAATAATCATGCAGCCGGAAGCCGAGAGACCGAAAGGCATGATCGCTATGCACGGTGCGATCGGAGAAGGGCGGATTGCCGATCGCGAGATCGAAATGGGCCGACAACGCGACCCTCGCAAAATCTCCGGTGATGATTTTCGCCCGCGGCTGCAGCAGGCGGACAATGCGCGCGGTGACCGGATCGAGCTCGATGCCGGTCACATGGCTGACATTCGAAAGCGTGTCCGGAATCAGCGCCGGAAACATGCCCGTCCCGATGCCCGGTTCCAGGACGCGGCCGCCGGAAAATCCCATTCGGGCGAGTGCCGACCAGATGGCGCGAACGATGAACTCCGGCGTGAAATGGGCGTATTGGGTGCAGCGGGCGAGCGACGCGTAGTCTGCAGCGCTGACGGACGACTCCAGATGTTCGGCGATCTCGTCCCAGCCCGTACGAAACTCCTGTTCCCCCGGTCGGCGGAACATGCCATTGGCCAGTTCCGACGCACCGAAGCCAGTGAAGCGGATAAGCCTGGCCTGCTCATCCGGTCTGGCCGTGCGATCCTGCCGTTCGATCTCTGTCGCAATCTGGATTGCCGCGATATTGGCTCGCGCCCGCTCGCGCCAGGAGTGCGCGAGATTGCGGGAACCCTCCAGGCGAAAGTCGATCTTCGCCCGCATCGGAGTTGTGGATTTAGGCATTGCAGGCGCCACCAGTGCCGACGCTGGCGCTGCAGGCGGCGGACCGTCATCGGTGCCATCGCTAAATGTTGGTGTGACAGCCGAAACACCGAGGTCGAAACCCGATGAGAGAGCAGTATTGCCGAACAGGTCGAGCGTGAAGGGGTCGTGATGCGCCATGAAAAGCTCCTTGAGAGAAGTCGCGCCTCCGCGCAGTCGCCCGGGAAGGCGAAGTGGAGGAGGCGGGATGAAAGAGGATTGGAAAGAGGTGCTGGCTGCGCGTCAGGCAGCGGTGGCTTCCGGCAGATGCCGGAACTGAACCGGCAGCTTGGCGGCGATCTCCTCCTCGGTCAGATCGTCGAGCAGTTTCCAGATTTTTCCCTGCGCAGCGGGGTACACGAGCACGATCTGGCGATTGCGCAGATCGGCGGGGAAGCGGGTATCGGCATAGGCACGGAAGTCAGCGCCGGTCGTGCTCCAAATGTGATCGAGCTTCTCTTGGGCGCTCATTGCCCGGACCGGCCGTGATTCCCGGGCGATGATCTCGGCACGCATGCGGTCGGGAGATCCTTTGTCGGCAAGATCGCAATAGCTGTGAAACCAGCGAAATCGGTCGTCGATCCTCAGGGCGAAGAACACGCTGGTGACGCTTGCTGCCTGGAACTCGCTCATGGCGAACATTTCGCCACGGATGAACAGCGGCGGCAGGATCTCGAACATATGGTCGTGGTCTGCCTCGGCGAGTTCGAACCATTCGCCGACGTAGCGGCGGCCCGATAGCCGGTCATCGTAGAACGGCGACTGGCTGTGGCGATTGAACAGGGCATACATCTCGTGGCGGTTGGCGACGCCTTCGAACACTTTACGATGTGCTGGGCGGATGGTTGGAGGATTGAACATCTGCGGCTCCTTTTAGGGTTTCGACTGAAACGCGAAGTCCGGTCGACCCCCTCTTCAGTCCTTTGATCACCCCTCCTCAGCCGGCGCCTCGCGGGCGGCGGGTCAAGGGCCGCTTGTCAAGCGGGCGAAGCTTCACCCTTGATGCGCCGAACGTGCATGCGGCAGCACACCTGCCTCCCTCCTTTCTTTCAATTCCTCATTCCAATCCTCGGCGCGCGGCTTCAGCCGCGAGAAGTCGCACCCGGCGACATCCGCCATCTGTCGGATCCTGTCCGCAAAGACCTCGCCCTGCACATTGTTGTCGGTGGCGGCGACAAGCTGCGTTTCTCTGCGAGCGGCGAAAGTCTCCAGCGCCTGAGCGGTGAGCGGTGACCAGCCGCCGCCGGTGCTGACATAGAGTGTGTCACGTCGCAGCCCATCGATTGCGGCGAGGCTCATGGCGTCGATCGCCGCTTCCGTCACGCAGATGCGCCGCGCCGTTGCCGCCCCGAAGCGTAGTAGCTCTTTGGCGCCCCCGGTTGAAAAGCCCCGCCAATCGGGTCCGCGTTCTTCCCATCCGATGACCCGGCCTGCGCCATCGGTGTGTTTGGCCCACATGCTGCCATAAGGGCCTTCACGGATGAGATCGGCGTCAATTGCCTTGCGGACGACATGCCAGGGAATGACCCGATGCTGCGTGAGATAGCTCCAGGTGGCAGAGGCGCGCCAAGGACGCTTGCGATGTTCCCATCGCTCCTCGAGCGTCGCGTTGACTTGTGGAAGGCGTGCTGGCCGCTCCCATGCCGGCAGTGTCGGCTGAAAGGCGACAAGTCCGGCAACCGCTTCGAGCGCTTCGGAAAACCCGCCGCCAATGAGATAGCTCGCAAGAGCGAAGACATCGCCCTTGGCATCCAAGCGTGCGTCGAACCAGCCTTTGTCGTCGTGGATGACGATGATGATGTCGTCGTCGCGCCGGAATTTCACGGCTCGGCGCGTGCTTTCCTTCAGATCGACCGAGAAACCTTCGTGCTCCAGCATGACGGCACAGCCGACCCGCGCTCGCAGGGTTTCGATATCAGCCTTCTCCATGTTCACTACTCCTCTCTTTCCATTTTCTTTCCATTCTCTTCCCACTCAAGCATCCCACGGCGCGAAGACCCGAGCGCGCAAGGGCGCGGATTACAACTCCCAAAAATGCGAGTGAAGGTCGCGGCGAAGCCTCCCTTTCGCGCGCAGGAGCGCAAGCGGCATCGCGGATCCGGCTCAATGAGCCGGTCCGAATGCGAAGGGGTCGTATTCGTGGATGATGGCGTCTTCGTCGCCATCATACTCGGCGGAAGGCATGACGCCGATCTCTCCATTCACCTTAAAGAGGGTGACCGGCACCATCAGGGTCCGGGCAAGATCGAGTGCGTGGTTCTGTGCGAGGCTGAGATCGTGCGACATGTGCGGCTCCATCCGTTGGCGGGGCCAATCCCCGCTCGATGGCGCCCGTTTGTCCGGGCCCGGCCGCGGTCACCTCGCAGGCGCAGCCGAGAGGTCGCAGTAGCTGCGAACCCCTTGCGGGTTGACCGTCCAAGGACGGAACTGGATTAGGGATGCCAGACAAAAGAGCGGGGTTGGAAACGCCAATGGGTGGAGTACGGATCTCGTTCGATCTGAATCGCGTCACCGCTTTGCTGATCAAGCGGCCTGCCGCCTCCGTACGCGACGAAAGGATGGAGGAGCCCGCCTTGGGCTTGCTTGGGACCTTGGCGCTACGCTGCATGTTGCTAGACGGACTTGATCGACGAACGCGTTTCTCTTGGAGCGGGTCAATGGCGTTCGAGCGACTTTGAGAGGAGTTCGGCCAAAGCAGCGCGTGCGGGTAACTTCGGGGCATCGACATGAGTCGTTTCGGCGCCACGTTCTTTCATGAGAGGGCGGGCAGAGGCGAGCTGGCTTCGCGCGTACCAATGCTGCCTGCTAAAGCTGCAATCAGAGCCTGGGGCTGTTCGGATGCGCTGCCGCGGTAGATTCCCTTTCAACCAATCTATTCACGATCGAGACCTTGATCGGTGCAAGCCGATCCAGTTCCACATCGCAGCGCTTTATGATGTTCAAAGCTGCATTCGCAATCGCCATATAAGGCTGAGCAATGGTGGTGAGCGGTGGAGACAAGCAAGCCGCGATACTGTCGTCGTAGCCTATAACCGAGATGTCGTCCGGTACGCGGATCCGGCGCGCATGCAGTGCCTGCAGGACCCCCGCGGCCAGCACATCCGAGCCTGTCAGAATCGCGGTGATGGGCGATGAACTGTCATCCAGTAGAGTGTCGGCAAGGATTCTACCGACGTCGAAGGGGCCCTTTCCCACATCGTAATTTCCAAGTAGCACCGGGCATTCCTGCAAGCAGAGGCCTTGGCGCATCGCCGCCTCTCTAAACCCTTCGGCTCGCTTGACTTCGGTGACCGACATATCCGCGTCTAAATAATCCTGTCGCGGCCTCCAGCCGATGAAAGCGATCTGGCGGTGGCCCTGCGCCATAAGTCCTTCAATGCTTTTGTCAAAGCCGGGACGAAGGTCGATGTCGATCTGATGCGTATCCGCGATCCGGTTCCGCTCTACCTGGACGATAGGAATATTGGCACGCTTTAGGGGAGCGAAATTGTCCGGTTCCAAGGCGTGACAGACGATGACCGCCTCCACGTCGTACTCCATAAATTGGCGAATCGCGGCTCTCTCAGCCTTGATGGAGAAGTCGTGGTTGGTGGACAGGATGGAATAACCCTTTTCCGCAGTCGCGGTGCGAATGGCGTCGGCGACATTGGTATAAAAGGGGTTCGTCCTCTCGGATGAAAGAAGAAGGCCGATCGTATAGCTTCTCTGGTTGCGCAGTGACCGAGCCTGAATGTTAGGAAGATATCCCAAGACCTCGACGGCATCCACAACCTTCAATCTGTTTTCGGTGGAGACGTAGCCGTTCTCGTGTATCACGCGCGTTACTGTACTCGGGGATACTCCCGCCAGCCTCGCAACGTCGGAAATTCTGGCTTTCGTCATAAGGTCACGATCTTCTCCGCTTAGATCTCTATCATAGAAGATCACCGTCTCAAATCTGGGGTTCCGATAGTCGCGTCAAGCACTTTCAACGCGAACAAGGGACGCGCGTTTGCCTCGAGGTCAACTCAGCAATACCGAGGTAGACTCAAATTTTGCCAGAACATTCTACCCTGCGGCCATCACAAGGTGAATTGCATGTAATGAAATAAATTGCGTATAACGGAAATGACTTGCAAAGACCAACAAGATGTGGTGACGTAACCATATCGATTGATGGAGTGCGGAAGTCAGCTGGAGGAGATGGTCCGGCGGGCGCCAAAAGCTGCTCCACCGACCTTGCTGTGGAGGAGGCACGGCATTCTCGCGGACAGAGAGAGTTCTAAAATTAGCGGCATAGCGACGGCCCTTAAGGCTACGTCGCATTCACAGCGTGTTTTTCTGGGAGGATCACATGGATTTGATTGCATTCTACGCCCGCGTAACGAGACGGAGCGCATTGAAACTCGCCGTTGCGGCAGGGGTACTGTCGATGACCGTCGTGCCGGCAGCAGCGCAGCAGGTCACCTTGAATTTTTGGGACATGATATGGGGCGACAAGGCCTATCCTGCCGCGGCCCAGGCCCTGGTTGACCGCTACAATCAGGAAAACCCGAACGTCAAGGTTGAGTATCGGTCTGTGCCGTGGTCCAACTGGTATGAGACATACGTGACGGCGATCGCCTCCGGAAGCGCGCCGGATATGTCGACGGGCGGCGGTTTTCAGGCCGTGCAGTTCTACGATCAGGGCGCCATCCTGCCCGTCGACGATGTCGTCAAGCAGATTGGCAATTCCGAATTCGAAGCCTCGACACTCGACGCGATGAAATACGACGATCACTATGTCGGTCTGCCCTGGGCGCTCAATGTCAAGGTGGTGTTGTACCGCAAGGATATCCTGGAAGCGGCTGGCATCAAGCCGCCCACAACTCTGGAAGAGCTTCGTCAAGCGGCAAAAGCGACGACTGGCAATGGCAAATTCGGCATTGTTGCTTCCGGCGACCCTTCCGGGGCGCACTGGATAACTCATATGGCGATTGCAAACGGCGGCGGCCTCTTCAACAAGGACGGGACTGCCGGCCTCACCAGCGAACGAACCAAGGAAGGCCTCCAATTCCTTTCGGACTTGGTTAAGGATGGTTCGGTCAATCCCGCCAGCGCCGGTTACACCAATAACGACGCGCTTGGCGCATTCTTTCGTGGAGAAGCGGCCTTCGTCCTCGCAGGAGCAACGGCGTCAAGCCAAGCTGGCGATGCCAAGTCCAAAATTGGCATCCTGCCTCCGCTGAAAGGTCCACACGGCGATGTGCAGGGCCTGTACTTCGTCAACAACATCATGGCCTACAAGCAGACCCAGCACCCGCAGGAGACCATGGCTTTCATGAAGTGGTGGTCCGACAACGCGCTGAGCCTGTGGACCGATGGACATGTCAACAATCTGCCCGCCCGACAGTCCCTTGCCAAAAATCCGTATTTCACCAACGATCCGGACATCAGTTTCGTTATGGACAACTACATGACTGGGGCTAGGACGCTATCCCAGACGAAGGGCGGCACATTCCCGGTGCTTAACACTATTGATGGCGACGGCTTTCTATTGAGCCTCGCGCAAGCGATCTGGCAGGGTCAGCCGCTGGAAGCGCCTCTTGATACAGCGCAATCGCATCTCGAAGAAGTATTGGGGAATTAACCCGTGGCACTTGATCAAGTTGAAGCTGGAACCTGGCGCACCCGCGCCAGGCAGATGGCCACGCCCGAATTCGTCACTCCCGCCATCCTGCTGACGCCGTCCATCCTGCTCCTGATGCTGGTCATCGCCTATCCGATGGTGCAGGGCTTCTATTTCAGCTTCACCAACGGGTCGCTGATGAAAGCAGGGCGCCTTGTCGGGATCGACAACTACGTCAAGCTCTTGACGTCCCCCGCATTCTATCACTCGCTGCAGTTCAGCCTGGTCTTCGCATTTTTCAATGTCGTCGGATGCTACCTGCTGGGCCTGGGTCTTGCCCTTCTCATGCAGAAGGACATGCCCGGACGCGCGGTATTTCGCGTCCTGCTGCTCCTGCCGTGGATCGTGCCTTCGCTGGTGTCCATCGTCGCCTGGCGGTGGATGGTGGCCGACGACAAGGCTCTCTTCAACCAGATCGTCGCGGTGTTCGGCGGAAGCCCGATCTATTTCCTGTCGGACAGCAGTTGGGCAATCACGCTCGTCATCATCATCAAGATCTGGCGCAGCTTTCCCTTCATGATGCTGTCACTTCTGGCCGCTTTGCAGAGTATCGATCGCAGTCTTTACGAGGCCGCGGCAATCGATAGCGCGACAAAATGGCAGTCTTTCTGCAACGTGACCGTACCGCAGATTAAGAACATATCGATTGTGCTCGGCCTGCTGATGACCGTCTGGTCGGTGAACGATTTCGACACGCCATGGCTGCTCACCCAAGGCGGACCGGCGAACGCGACCGAAAACCTCATCGTATTGGCCTATCGCTACACATTCGCACGAAACGACGTCGGTATGGGCGCCGCCACGTCTTTCGTCACCTTGTTTATCCTGATGGTGCTGGTGTTCTTTCTGCTCCGTCTCCAGCGCAGGAACTGAGCCATGAACGAGACCACTCCCCTGAAGCGCTGGTCCCTTTCGGCCCTGATGCTCGTGATCGTCGCATTCCTGAACATGCCGATCATTCTGATGGTGCTCAATTCGTTCCAGACGACCGAGCAGATGTTGTTGTCGCGTAGTGTCATCCCTGCGGTATTCTCGCTTGAGAACTATCGTGGGCTGACGCAGACCCCATTCTTCCAGTATTTTCAGAACTCGGTGATCGTCTCGCTGGGCGCGACCGTGGTGAGCGTATCGGCGGCGGTGCTGGGCGGCTATGCCTTGTCGCGTTATCGCAACGGGCTGTTGCAGGGATATTCCACCTCGCTTTTTGCAGTCCAGATGTTTCCCGTAATCCTGGCGCTCATTCCGTTGTTCCTGATTTTCCAGCCGCTCGGCCTGATCAACAATCCGCTCTCCGTCATCATCGTCTACGCCGTGGTCAACCTGCCTTTCATCACCTGGATGGCGCGCAGCTATTTCGACACCATCCCGCGTGAATTGGAGGAAGCAGCGCTTATTGACGGATGCGGCCCGATTGAAGCTTTCCTGCGGATCGTTCTACCCCTGTCGGGTCCGGGCATCGCCGCGACATCGATCTTTGCCTTCCTGTTCTCCTACAACGAATTCTTCGTTGCCAACGTTTTCCTCAGGACCACGAATGCGATGACCCTGCCGGTTGGCATCAGAATGTTCATGGACCAGTTCTCCACCGACTGGGGAAGTCTCATGGCGGCCGCAACACTCATGATGTTGCCGACCCTGGTCCTCTTCATGTTCGTCCAGAAATTCATCGCGCATGGCGCTGTCGCCGGCGGCGTGAAAGGTTAGTCACATGGCATCTCTTTCCATACAGTCCGTCAAGAAGAGCTACGGCGCGTTGCAGGTGCTACACGGCGTTGATATCGACGTTAAGGACGGGGAATTCGTCATTCTGGTCGGGCCGTCGGGATGTGGAAAATCCACGCTCCTGCGCATGATCGCCGGGCTGGAATCGATCACCGGTGGTACGATGAGAATTGACCAGAAGGTGGTCAACAATCTCGCTCCAAAGGATCGGGACATTGCCATGGTATTCCAGTCCTATGCGCTCTACCCGCATATGACCGTGGCGGAAAACATGGCCTTTTCGCTGAAGCTGAAGCGTAAGCCGCGTTCCGAGATCGATGCGGCGGTAAACAAGGCGGCCGAAATTCTCGCACTCACCGAGTTGCTTGACCGGACACCGAAACAATTGTCGGGCGGCCAGCGCCAGCGGGTTGCGATGGGCCGAGCTATCGTCAGAGACCCTGCGGTATTCCTATTTGACGAGCCGCTGAGCAATCTCGACGCCAAGCTGCGCGTCCAGATGCGAAGCGAGATCAAGGAACTTCACCAGAGGCTCCGCACGACGATCGTCTACGTCACCCACGACCAGGTGGAGGCCATGACCATGGCGGACAGGATCGTGGTGATGAACGGCGGCAAAGTCGAGCAGATCGGGCCGCCGCTGGAGCTCTACGACAAACCCGCCAACCTGTTCGTGGCGAGCTTCATAGGCTCGCCCGGCATGAACCTGATTAAGGGATCAATGACTGGACCGGGCGTGTTCGTTTCCGACACCGGCACCAGGATCGATGTCCCGCACCTGCCGGCCACCCGCCACCACAATGTGCTGCTCGGCCTGCGCCCGGAACATCTTGAGATTGTAACATCCGGTACGCCCGGCTCGTTTTCCGGAAAGGTCGCCGTCACCGAGCCCACCGGCTCCGAAACCCAAGTGAACTTCCGCATTGCGGGCGACGAACTGGTCGGCATGTTCCACGAGCGCCTGCAAGTTTCTCCGGGCGACACCGTCCATCTCAAGCCGTTCTCGAACCGGGCGCTTCTGTTCGACGCCGAGACGGGAAATCGCGCGGACTGACCATCCGACCTTCTTTAGTCAGATCGGGCGATCGTCCGATCCCGCAACCAAACGAGAGATATCCGATGCCCAGTCGCATGGCCTACAACCCGCTTCCCTATATCCTCACCCGCGAGGGTTTCAAGCCGGAGCTCGCCCCGCCGCTTCGCGAGATCCTGGAGGTCGTAAAGCAATCCGGTTACGACGGAATCCATGCGGAAATCCCTGCCGGCAGTACTCCAGCCGCATATCTCGACCTGCTGGCGGAATACGGGCTCGTGCCTGCGCCGGGATATTTCGCGGCGGATTTCAGCGACATTGATGCGCTTCCTACGACCATCGAGACCGCCCGCAGGCTGACCGCCGAACACGCCAGGCTCGGCCTCGACCGAATATTCCTCGCCGAAGTCCGGGGCGTAGCGCCCGAAAGGAACGAGACGCCGGCCCAGGGCGTCAACAGCGACGAAAAGGTTCTGTCCGCCATAGCGGAAGGGATCGGCAGGGTGGCTTCGGTCATGGCGGCCGAGGGGGTGATCCCCTGCCTCCATCCACACGTTGGAACGCGTATCGAGACCGAGGCGGAAACCGAATTCGTCCTGAGGCGCGTAGGCCGTGACGTGCTGCTGATCGGACCCGACACAGGCCATATGAGCTGGGCCGAATTCGACCTCGAGCCTTTTCTCGCCCGCCACGCTGACCGTATCGGCGCCGTGCATATCAAGGATTTTCGCCGCCCGGTCGCCGAGGCAATCAAGGCGAAGGGTAAAAGCTACCAGGAAGCCGGCGCCGCGGGGATTTGGACCGAGCCGGGGCGTGGCTCAATCGATCTCGACGGCGCGATGGCGGCCTTGTCCGGATTCGACGGCTGGTTCATCGTCGAGGTCGATATCGCCGATCAGCCGACCGTTGCAGAAAGTGCGCGGGTCGCCGGCCAGTGGATGCGCCGTGAGTTGGACACACGGCAGCGCTCATGATGGGTCGCGTCGGGGTCGGTATTCTGGGAGCGGGCCAGGTGACGCAGGCTATCCACCTGCCGACGCTGGCCACCCTTGCCGACCGGTTCGGCGTTCGATGGATCATGGATGTGGATCCGGCAGTGGCCGAAAACGTGGCCGGCCGCGTGAACGCGATCGCTTCGATCGACATAGCCCCCGTTCTGGAAGATCCGGACGTCGCTGTCATCGTAATATGCAGCCCCAACGGGCTCCACGCCGAACAGATCTTGGCCGCATGCGCCGCAGGCAAGAAGGCGATCCTCTGCGAGAAGCCTCTGGCCTGTAACCGCAAAGAGAAAGGTGCCATTGAAGAGGCCGTGCGCCGGCACGGCGTCTCCCTATTCGTCGGGACGATGCATGCCTATGATCCCGCTTACCGCGCGGTCCAGAGCGAGTGGGTTGATCTTGGAGAGAATACAAGCCTCGTTCACTCCTCCATCTGCCTTCCTGCCAATTCGGTCTTCATCGAACAGTCTACCGAGCTCTTCATGACACTGGCGGCCAAACGGGAGCCGCCGGCTGATACGCTCGAATTCCGACAATTCATGCTGAGATCGGCGCTCCTCGGCTTGGCCATCCATGACATTCCGCTTATCCGGGACTTTTACCCGCAGGTGGGCACGATGCACAATGTTCATAGCGTGCTGCCTTACGGTTATGCATTGAACACGTCGCATGAGAACACCCGCGCGATCATGACGGCGTTCACGCCGGGGCAATGGTCGTCGCGCTGGTCTCTAACGCTTATCGGAAACGAACATACGCTGGAGGTGGCGTTCACCCCTTCCTACGTGCTCGGCGGATCGTCCCGCGCGCGCCTGATCGGCAGGAATTCCGAGCGCGTCTTTCATTTCGAGGAAAACGGCTATCAAGTCCTCTGGCGCACGATCCATGACGTGGTCGATGGCGGCGCGCCCCAACCCATAGCCAACGGGACGGTACTTGACGATTTTTCCTTTGCGCTTGATCTCGTGGACGCCTCACATAGCCTCATGGAGGGCCGTTCGTGAAGCCTCCGTTAAAGATCGTAGACATGACAGGCGGCGACTTTCGCAGAACGCAGGACGGTGCGGTCGCGATGCTACCCCTGAGCCTTGCCTGGTCGGATCGGAGGCAGGGCGACATAGCGCTTGTCGTCGGCGGTCGCGTGGATTTCGCGGCTGTCGAAAGCTCGGGCGTTCGTCTGGTGGTGCTGGCCGATCCATGGAAAACCACGCTTGATGAACTGGATCGCCTGAGCGCCCTTGAACTGATTGTCTGCCCTGTTCTTTCCTTCCTGCCGAAGCTCTGGCACGCCGATCAGCCGTCCGTCGAAGCACCGGTTTTCTGTGAAAGCCATGCATGCATTGCGGGCGATGAGATCATGGAAGCGCTCATCGAGCAGGTCGCGGTGCTTCGCGCGATGGGCGCGGAGTTCCGTGGTCCGAGCAGCTTCGCGCGTACCACGAGGGGTTACACGATCCAGAGCGGCGGCAATATCCTGTCGGCGGATCTGGAGAAAGGTCCGGCCCGTCTCAACGCCCAGGCGGTCAGTGCGACCATGCGCCTGGAGGTCGTGATCCCGGGAGGTGCGTCGGCGCGTCCGGCGCGCATCAGGCGCGCGACGCCGGGCGCGATCGCGGAGTGCAAGCCCCGGTTCGAGCACAGCGCGCGGTTAGTGTGGCGCGCGGTACTGCGGCAACTGGAGCACACCGCCCCCCTGCCCTACGGACTCCACCAACTGCGCGACGACATCGAATACTGCCAGAGTTTTCTGCACTAGCTCCGGTCCCGACTAGATCTTTTTGAAACCGATTGAGGAATGACATGGCGCTAAAAGTCTTGTTCGTCGGCGGCACCGGCCAGATCTCTCTTCCCTGCGTGAGGTGTGCCGTCAAAGCCGGACATCGGGTCTTTGTGTTCAACCGGGGCCAAAGAGGAGAGCCGCTACCCGAAGGTGCCGAACTTATCCTTGGCGACACAAATGATGCTGAAGCCTATGCGAGGCTCGGACAGCAGGAATGGGACGTGGTTGCGCAGTTCCTCGCGCGCACGACGGACCTGCTGGAACGCGACATCCAAACTTTCTCCGGAAGAACGCGTCAATACGTGTTCATCTCGTCCGCCTCGGTCTATCGCAAGACACCCTTCCGGCATCTGGTCACCGAAGACATGGCGGTTGGCAATCCCTATTGGCCCTACAGCCAGGCGAAGATCGCCAGCGAGACGATGATGAAGGGCGCAGCCGACCTGCCATGGACCAACGTGCGTCCGAGCCACACGGTCCGGATCGGTCTGCCGACGATGATGAACGAAGGTGACAGCGTGGCTTTGCGCATGCTGGCAGGCAAGTCGGTCATCGTGGCAGGCGACGGAACCTCGCTCTGGACGCTGACCCGTTCGGAGGATTTTGCAAAGCCCTTCGTGGGGTTGTTCGGCAATCCGGCGGCGATCGGCGAGGATTTTCACATTACCTCCGATGTCGGCTTCACCTGGGACGCCATATACTCGACCATCGGGCGGGCGCTCGGAGTCGAGACCGACATCGTGCATGTGCCGAGCGACGTGCTGGTCCGTTACAACCCGGATTGGCAGGGGCCGCTCTTTGGCGACAAGACACTGACGACCCTGTTCGACAATACGAAGATCAAACGGGTCGTCGGCGATTTCCACTGCGAAACAGATCTGGAGGTCGTGCTGGCGGAGCCGATCCGCTTCCTCAAGCAGAGGCTTGGCGCAAAAGTTGCCGTCGACACGCAATTCGACGCCCTGACCGACCGGATCGTCGCCGACATGGCAAAGCTGGCGACTTCGCCGGTCATTGTACCAACCCCCGCGCTATCCACGAGCAAGTGGCCGCGTTGAAACGGTTGTCCTGGGAGATTCGCTCTATTGAGAAGCATTGCAAAGTCATGGAGGCACTAGAATGGAACCAATGGTTATAGGCATCATCGGGGCGGGCGTGATCAGCGGCGCCTACCTGAAAGGAGCTGCCCGCTCTCGTTTTGTGAAGGTGAAGGCTGTGGCCGACATACGCTCGGAGGCGGCAGCTGAGCGCGCAGCTGAATTCGGATGCCAGGCCATGACGATCGCCGAGCTGCTCGCTGATACCGAAATCGAGATCGTCATCAACCTGACCATTCCGACCGCCCACGCGCCGGTCGACCTTGACATTCTTCGTGCAGGAAAGAACGTCTATTCGGAGAAACCCCTCTCCGCCTCGCTAAGCGAAGCCGACGCCGTTCTCAAGGAGGCACAGGCGCGAGGCCTGCGCATAGGATGCGCGCCGGATACGTTTTTTGGCGCGTCACACCAGGCATGCCGGCAGATTATCGATGAAGGCCGCATCGGCCGCATCGTGGGTGGCAGCGTGGTGATCGCTTCACGCGGCATGGAACACTGGCATCCAGACCCGCGCTTCTTCTACCAACCCGGCGGCGGGCCTCATGCTGATGTGGGTCCCTACTACATCACTCAGCTTGTCAATCTTCTCGGGCCTGTCGCCACGGTGTCGGCGATCACCAGCCGTGCCTTCGACCAGCGGACCATTACGAGTGAAAAGCTAAATGGCACAGTCTTCGACGTCGGGGTTCCGACGACGCTCAACGGTAATCTGTTATTCGCGTCGGGTGCCAATGTGTCTCTCACCATGTCGTGGGACATCTGGAACAGCAAACGGCCGCGTCTGGAAATCTACGGCACCGAAGGCAGCCTGCAGAACCCCGACCCGAACTACTTTGGCGGCAGCCCGGAAATAGCCCTTCGTGGCGGCGAGTGGGAACCCGTCCCGATTTCGAACTTTGCCTTTGGACAATCAAACCGGACGACCATTTTTGGCCAGGACGTCGCTGACTACCGCGCTGTGGGGCTCATTGACATGGCGCTCGCGATCCGGGAAAACCGCCCGCACCGGGCGAGCGCAGAGCTGGCCTATCACGTCCTGGAAGTGCTGGAATCCTTGGAGCGATCTCACCAGAGCCGAAGCCATATCGACATCGTTAGCCAATGCTTTCAGCCCGCTTCACTGCCCCGCGGAACAGACGAGGAGGTGCTGGGCGAGTTCGTCCATTCGGAGGCGTAAATTTCGCGCTGGCGGTCAACGCGGCAATGACGGACCTTGAATTCAAGCTATCGATAAAGCCCGTTGCCGCGCTGCGCCGCCCTCCCATAAGGCAGCACGGCATAGGTCAATCCCACCTATCAAACCGAGTTCGCGTTGCCAGAAAAACTCCCGACCTTGCCGGGCGGCTTGAAGAGCAACAAGCCCTTGAGCTGTCCGGCTTCGGCTATAACTTCGCCTGGGAATTGGGAAGGGCATCCGCCTGCGTGCGCAGGCGGATGCCCTTCCTGTTGCCATTGAGATTCGCCACGGCAAAACGACATCGTATTCACCTCCTTGACCAAGGGCGCGACCATCGACAATTTCGACTGGGTTCGCCGCAAATGCGCTGTCGTGCATCGCTTTCACCGCAGTTCACTCGCCGTTTGTATCGAGGAATGCCGGAAGTACCGATCGTGGCCGGATAGAGGGTGCCTCAACCGCTTGTCTTGACTGCGTCCAGCAACGCACTACGCGCCGTGCAACGGCGGCCCAAATCTGATTAACTACGGAGTTCCCATCATGATGAGTACTGTTGATCGGTCCGCCCCTGCGTCCGACGAAGAGATCGGCTTTATCGGACTTGGTGTTATGGGCCAGCCCATGGCGCTGAACCTGACCAGGGCCGGAACGAAGCTCGTCGTCTGGAACCGCTCGCCCGCGGCAACAGAGGCCCTGCGCGCTGCCGGCGCAGCTGTGGCAGAGACCGTCGACGAGCTCTTCCACCGGACACGGATCATAATTTGCATGCTGGTTAATGAAGCGGCCCTGGATTCAGTTCTGAAGCGGGGAACGCCCGCCTTCGCGGAACTGGTCTGCGGACATCTGGTCGTTTCGATGGGATCGAATCCTGCGGAGTACTCTCGCGCACTTTCCGACGAGATAGCCGCAGTAGGCGGACAGTATGTCGAAGCTCCGGTGTCCGGGTCGCGGATACCAGCAGAAAAAGGACAGCTGGTTTCGTTGCTCGGTGGAGATCCTGAGAGCATTGCGCAAGTGCGGCCCCTGCTGGCGCCCATGTGCAGCAAGACTGTAGTGTGTGGTCCCGTCGGAAACGGCGCGCTGATCAAAATGACCGTCAACCACTATCTCTGCACCATGCTGTCTGGCTTGGCAGAAGCGGTGCATTTCGCCGAGCGCCACGGTCTGGATCTCCATACTTTCGAAGAGGCAATTGCGTCCGGCCCTATGGCGTGTGACCTCACGCGCATCAAGATTCCCAAACTTGTTTCGCGTGACCTCTCAGTTCAAGCTGCCACCTCGGACGCCTACGACAGCACGACCCTGATCGCAAATGCAGCCCGCGCGGCAGGCATCGCATCACCTCTTCTCGATGTGAGCCGCGAACTCTACGGGGAGAGCGTCGAGCTGGGCAACGACCGCGTCGACATGATGTCGGTGGTCGGGGCCATTGAAGCCCGAACTGAGCGCCTCGCCGACGCGCCAAATCTCAAAGCGTCCAGATCCAACCGACAGCCGGGTGCAGCTTTCCCGACCTCCCGTGGACACTCGAAGCGGTAATGGAAGGTTGAAAGCTCCCGTCGGATCTCCCGGTATCAGACTGCATGGCGAGATGCCGGTATCTGGCGCCATATCTGATCGACGCGACGTGGCCCGACGCGACCACTCTCATTTATCATGGCCACGGCGATGCGACGGGCTGTTGGACCGCGATGAGGAGGGCTAAGGTCATCACCGAGATGAGTGTGGACGCAATGATCACAAAGGACGAAACGCTAGCATCGCGCGCATAGAAACCGGCCAACATAAATGAACCGGTACCCGCGGGAAGTGCAGCGAGCAAGATAGCGGAGGTAACCTGGAAGGGTTCAAGCCGAAAGACATGTGCGGCAAAGAACCATGCTAGCAAGGGGTGTACCACGAGCTTGGCGGTTACGAGGAAGGCGCTGAGAGATCGCTGTGGTCCGATGGGCAGTCTGGGCTGAGAAAGAAATAGCCCTAGAGCGACCAGCGCACAAGGCGACGCGGCTCCCCCTAGCATTTTAAGAAACGTTTGCGCTGGGACAGGAACGGTCCAACTAAATAACGGGAACGGGAGCGCTGCGGCCGACGCCACCAGAATGGGGTTTTGGATCAGTGTCCCTGCGACTTTGATAATAATTTTGACAACGCCACCTCGTGCATGCAAGTCGATCTCGACAAGTACGATCACGGTTGCGAAGATCACGCACATCGTGATCATCAGGGCGATCGTCACAAAAACGAGCGACGTTTCTCCGAGCACGACCAAAAGCAGGGGAAATCCGACAAAACCTATGTTCGAATATGCTGCGTTGAGGCCATCGATGGCAGCATCGGCCAGATTGCCTCGAGTTCGCAATCGCATGATGATCGCAACGACAAGGGTTATCACCGCGCTCAGTGCAAATGCTCCAATGAAGCCCGGCTGCCAAAGTTCGCTGACATTGGAAGTGCTGATGATCTCGAAGAGCAAAGCGGGGACGGCCAGCCAAACAACGAACTTGTTGATTTCGGCCGAAGCATTCACGCCGAATAACCCAGTTCGACCTGCACCCCATCCAGCAAATATCAGCGCGAAGATTGGTATGACGATGAGTGTAGCGGAGATCAAAAGCACGCCCCCACGCCCGAGCCGATCGTGACCCGTTTAAAATCGAAGTCATGCTCTGTGGATTTTACGAAAGATGCGATCTCTAGCCTCCCCTTCAAGGCTTGGGCCAGATCGTGCGGATCTGCAGGAACCAGTGGCTAACCAATTCGTTCACTAAGGCGCACCACACTTTGGCGCATCGCATCCTCGACGTTGCGCAACGACATTTGCGGCACGCCATCAACACGCGGCAACATGGGAACAGTAATCGCGGCAATGGCTTGCCGGTTCATATCCAGCACCGGAAATGAGATGGCATGTACGCCGGCATATTGGTGGCTGTCGATGGAGGAAAAGCCTTTTACGGCCGCCTCGTGCACGTCCCTTCGGAACGCCTTGATCGCCGATGGGGAGCTGTCGCCCATGCTCTCTCGAATTCGAAGCTCCATCTCTTCAGGATCTTGGAAGGCCACCAGAACGCGGCCGGAAGCAGTGGGGGCTACGGCGATTTCCGATCCAACACGCACTGCGAAACCAATTCCGCTTGGCGCCTCAACCGAGGCAATGACAGTCTGGCTTCCTTGATTGTAAACTCTAAGGTCGCAAGAAAAATCAACCTGACGAGCGAGTTCCTGCATAATGGGCATCGCCTCGGCAATAAGGCGGCGGGTCGGCGGATGAATCTGCGCCAACCTGAACAGCTTCGTCGTTATCGAAAACTTGTCCTGATAGTTCGCGACATACTCCCGTCGCACTAGACAACTCAGCATTCGATAGAATTCACTTACGCTGCGGCCAAGCAGCACAGAAAGCTCTTTCTGCGTCAAAGCGACTTCGCTGTTGCTGAGAGCCTCCAGGATATCAAGGCCCTTTTCGAGGGCCGGTGCGGAATAGACCTTGGGTCCCGCAAGGGAGTCGTCTCGCTTCTCGTCCTCGTCCATAAACTCTGCTTCCATTTGACCACCCGCGCTCGTCATTATTCCTTGGGGACACATATCAATCTGAAACTCAATAAGCGACCACCGGCACGCCTTTTACGGCGCTCATCTGACAAATTCAAACCAGTAGGGGATGCAACGCGTCTTTCACTATAGCGCCAATGACGGAGAGAAGTGATTTGCCCGCGTGAACGACCCGTCCCTGAAGGAGAGTTCCATGCGCCAAGTCACTCATGTGGAGCGCCATCACCGGAACACCTTCAGCCTCTAGCCGCGCTGCATAGTCACGCCCCTCATCCCTCAGCGGATCATACCCCATAGTCACGATCAGTGCCGGCGCCAATCCTGCAACCGAGGTCGCAAGAAGCGGGGATGCCCGCCAATCAGTCCTGTCGGTTTCGTTCGGGACGTAGGTTTCAATGAACCAACGCATTGTCGCAGACGTAAGGGGCACGCCATCCCCAATCGACCGATAAGAAAGGGACCGCGCGGTTAGATCTACAGCGGGATAGATCAGCGCCTGAAAAACCAATGGTGGGACCAGCCCGTCCCTCGACATGATTGCGAGGACAGCAGCAAGGTTGCCGCCAGCACTGTCGCCGCCAACCGCTAACATATCTTCGCGTATCGCCAGTTTCTCCGCATGTGCCGCAATCCAGCGAAGGGCCTCGGCTGCATCATCGAGACCGGCTGGAAAGGGGTTCTCCGGCGAAAGGCGATAGTCGACGGCTATCACGGCGATCCCCGCCAAGCTTGAAAGACTTCGGCAAAGACGATCGTGACTATAGAGATTTCCGATCACCCACCCGCCGCCGTGAAGAAAGAGAAGGCAGGGCAGCCTCTCATCGGGGCACGTTCCTTTGCCACGATAGACCCGCAAGGCAATGGAGCGGTCCTCGACGCAAATGATGGCGTCACGCACGCTTTCAATATCGAGAGCATCGGCTGGGAGGCTGTCCCAACCTGCAGCGAACGCCGCCCGCGCTTCCGCAGGCCGCATTTCGTCATAGCGTCTCCGCCCGTTTTGCCGTCCCAGCTCGACAAGTCTTACGATGTCCGGATTCATCAGATTCTCTTGGCTCCACAGACACAGTTTTCGCAAACCCGACTGAACAGAACCCCCTCCATCAGGTTTGGCCACCATCCAGCGAGGACAAGAGGCCCCGCCGCAATCGCCGGAGCCTCTGTTTTCAGGACCCCGCGCGCTATCGCGACGAACGTCCTTTCAATTTTGGTTAACCTAACGGGCCTGCATATTTCTCAAGCAGGCCCCATGCTTCGTCCCCGAAACTTGTCTTCCACTTCGAGTAAAAGCCTGCGGTTTTAAGCTTTTCGCGGAATGGCGCGGGATCTACGTCGTTGAAGACCATTCCGTGCCCCTTGAGTGTCTCTATGGTGGACACGCTCAGTTCGGCGAGTTCCTTGCGTTCGATGTCCGCCTGCTCGTCGAAGATGCGCGACGCCGTTGCTCGGATGTCCTCGGGCAGACTATCCCAGCGACTCTTGTTCGACACAATCCAGAAGCCATCCCACATATGTGAGGTCAGCGCGCAATATTTCTGCACTTCGTAAAGTTTGCCCGCCTCAATCAATACTGCCGGATTTTCCTGACCATCGACGAGACCGGTCTGCAGGGCAGTATAGAGTTCACCGAAGTTGATATTGGTCGGAGAGGCACCCAACATTTCGAAGAGAGAGACAGCCATCGGCGAGTTTGGCACCCGAAATTTCAAGCCGGCAAGATCCTCGGGCTTGGTGATCGGCTTGGAACCCGTGGTCATCATGCGGAAGCCGTGGTCCCAGATTTTGTTTTGGGCAACAAGGCCAAGCGGCTCGAACTGCTTGCGGAGGTAGCCGCCCAGGTCACCATCATATGCCGCCCACAGGGTTTCGGAATTGGGCCATGCGAAAGCAAGCCCGTTTATGGAGCATGCCGGGATCAGCGTCCCCCATACGCCGCCCGCCGTCGAGAACATCTCAAGTGCTCCCGAGCGAACCTGCGAGAGCATATCGGTGTCGCTGCCCAACTGACCGCCAGGAAAGACCTCGATTGACAATCGTCCGTCTGTGGCCTCCAGAATCTTCCCGACGGCGAGCGTCAGGTTCTTCGGATTTGGATGGCTTACCGGTAGCGAGATGCCGAGCTTAAAACGAAACTTTGACTGCGCACGCGCGATACCCGGGGCAAAAAGCGCGCCTGGCGCAAACGCACCCACGGCAGCTGCGCCAGCCATTGCCTTCATGACATTGCGGCGGCGGTGATCAACGCCTGCGGACTGCTCGACTTTCTGATCAGATTTGGTTTTCATGCCTTTCCTCCCTAAGCGCGGAATGCGCCGCAACAACAACACTTGCACCAGCTCGACTTTGGCTCTCACAAGTCACCGATACTGGATGCGGTTCCTCCACCATGCAGCCCCTTGGCGACGGCCTCGTCGTCTCCGGCCTGCACAAATCAATGAAATCGATATTTCATATACGACGTAACGATTTCGCTGATCAATTGTGTACCCGGCCTCTGAACGGGAAGGCCGAGCACGGACTCTAGAGATATGCAATCGAAAGTGCGGGAACCGCTGCGATAACGATGAGGCCAATTAGCAGCGCAACGAGGTAGGGCCAGATGGCACCCATCGCTTCGTCAGGCGGCACATTTCCGATCTTGCAGGCGATATAGAAGCCAATGCCGATTGGCGGCGTCATCAAGCCGATGTTCATCGCGGTTATCACGACCATCGAATAATGGACGTCATTGATTCCCAATTGCCGTGCAATCGGGAACATGAGCGGCGCCATGAGTACGATAGCGGGCAAGCCCTCCAGCACGCAGCCGAGGATCATGAAGACACCAATTGTGACCATGAGATAAATGAACCACCCGCCTGGGAGCCCGGTCATCTGCTGCGCAATGTGACCGGCAAAACCGGTCTGTGTGAGCACCCATGCCATCGCCGAAGCCGTACCCAGAATTACCAGGATTGCTCCGGAAAGCGCCGCCGTTTCAACAAGCATCGCGCAGATCTTGCTCGGCCGAAGCCCGCCATACAGCACGATCCCAATAACCATGGCGTAAAGCACGGCGATGGTGGAAACTTCGGTGGCGGTCGCGATACCTCCGCCTACCGCCCCGCGGATGAGAAAGGGCAGAAGCAGGACCGGGATCGAAGCAACGAAAGTAGTCAAGATGAGCTTGACCTTTGGCCGGCTGACACCCCGCATATCCTCATGGCGAGCCTTCCAGCGCGCCAAGATGGCCAGCGTGACCAACAGCACCATGGCGATCACAAAGCCACTGGTGAAGAGCGCGGCAATCGAAACGCCTGCGGTGGATCCCAGAACAATCATGACAATCGAAGGCGGAACTGTATCGGCCATCGCAGCGCCTGTCGCCAAAAGGGCAATCATTTCCTTCGGCTTGTGGCCTCGCCGCTTCATTTCAGGAAAAAGTGCGGGCGCCACTGTCGCCATGTCAGAGACTTTGGAACCCGATATGCCCGAGACGAGAAACATCGATCCCAGCAATACGTAAGACATGCCGGCCTTCACGTGGCCAAGCAGCGATGCCATGAAGTCAACGATGGCTTTGCCCATCCCAGTCGCATCGAGAACACATCCGAGAAGAACGAAGATCGGCACGGACACCAAGATGAGCGACGACATGCCCTCGTCCATACGCCCTATCATCACGACTGTCGGGATGTAGGTGGTGAACAGGAGGAAGCACAAGGCACCCAAGCCAAAGCAGAAGGCAATCGGAACGCCGAGCAGAAGGGAAATGCCGACAAATCCCACCAAGAAAATGAGAATATTGATGTCACCAAGTTCTTCCAGCTGCGGCGAAACGAGCCAAAGCAGCCCACCGACGGCACAGACGAAGAAAACGGAAACCAGGATGTCCCGGATCGAGGACGTGCGCAACATATGCGCTAGCAGGGTGGCCAACATCAGAGCGATCCCTGCCGGCAAGGCAGAAGCGCGATAGCCGAGAGAAATGCCGAGCGAAACCGAGCGAACGGCCGCTTCCTGTTGAACGTGCTCTATGGCGGGCCAGAGAAGCGCCACCAACACTACCGCGACCAGAACGAGGGCCAGGGTGTTCATGAGCCCGCGCCAGCGTTCGGGGACTACTGAAAGAAATACTGTAAGGCGCAGGTGTTCGTTACGATCGATCGCGATCGCCGAACCCAGCATTGCCAACCACAGGAAGGCAATCGATACCACTTCGTCGATCCAGAAGATGGGTGCCGATAGACCATAGCGACTGACGACGCCTCCTAGCAAAAGAGCGATAATCGCGATCAGGAGTCCGGCCGAAATGATCTCTATGGGGAGCATGAAACTGGAACCAGGACGAGCGTCGATGACCTCGGACTGAGTTTCGAGAACAGGGCTCTCGTTTGCTACATTCATCACGCCAATACCTCCCACTTAAACCTCCTCGCGACGTGGTCCGCCGCAGATTTCACCTCTGGCTTGCAACTCTTTCGGAAGCAGCCGAACGGTCAAAAAATGCCTTGTCGCAAAGCTCCTCCTCGCAACAAGAATTTGACAGGTACATTTACCAGTTCATATATAAATCCAAGAAACAGTCAAGGACGATCATTCAGCGGCTTCCCGCACACGTCGCAACCGCCACTTCCACCCGCCTTGGCGCAATCGCCAACCGCACCACGACAACGCATGCGAAATCAGACAAGAGCCTCGATCGCGAGTGCGAGACGACCTTCATCGTCGAAGGCGCGCAACATCCAGACATCTCCCTGAGCTTCGGCTTTGAGGCGTAGCGGGCGGGAGGCAAATAGCGGCGAAATGTGTTTCGCAGTGAGGGCGGAGAACGACTTCCCGTGCGTTACTCTCAGATGTTCGGTCAACAGCAATGTAGCCAGCCCGCCATTGACCACGAGGTCGGGGAACCCTTCGGTGTCGCGCGCAAATGCACGATCCCAATGGATTCTGTGCGAATTGAAGCCGAGCGCCGAATACTGAAACAGCAGCATGTCGTCCGGGACAATCTCCTCGGCATCCCCTAAGCACACCTCAGCTTGACCTTCCGCCATCTTTCGGGGGCCTGTTTGGGCGCTCATGAGAAGATATGTCTGCGTCTCGGCCAAGACACGCCCGGCTTTTTCGGAGATCAGGTTATGGGCAATCGTCACGACCGCCATCGGTCCGTTTACGGTCTCCTTTTGCGAAACCTTTTCGACATAGCTTTCTCGCTGCAGCGTCTCACCGATCGCGATATCGTCAAAGTACTTCACGCGGCGACCACCCAGAAGAAGCCGGGGAAGTCCGAGGTCTGGAAGCGGAACCCCCAATCCGGGAAATCCGTCGCCTCTCAAGGCGCTGCGCGGAGTGTCCGCGCCAAGAAGGATGAACTGCCAGCCTCGGGGAAGCGGAGCGCCTTCCGCGTAGAGACCCTGATCCACGTTGAGCATTGCGGCCACTCGGCGAACCGTTGCCAAAGCACAAGTTTCGCTTCGACGAATCGCCTCGTTTCCCAAGTCGGATGTTTCTTGCTGCGCCACGGGTAAAATCCTCTGTACTGTGGGGTCAACTGGTAGCCACGAGCCTATCGACTGCTGACTGCTGCTGTCCGTTCAGCCCCGCGAAAGCGATTTTAGTTATTCTGCTATCTGCCAAGACCAAGGCCGTCTCCTCGTCATTGCCTGGCCACGACATGCCCATCTTGGGATGCTGGCACTTCGTCACCGTGCAAACTCACGTGCTTTAACGCGTTGCCTGTTGCCACTCGGCAAACGTGCTGCCCTCGCGGGCAAGCCGTACCAGTAAAGTCGAGGGCTCAGATCCCGAGCCGCCGACCCGCGCGGCTTCCTCTGTTTCAGCCAGAATTGCGGCAAGCCCGACCTGGTCTGCGGCGAACATCGGCCCGCCCTTTACCCGTGGGAAACCGTAGCCGTTGACGAAAACGAGATCGATGTCGGACGCCCGGGCGCTGATCCGCTCCTCAAGAACCTTCGCGGCTTCGTTGGCCATAACGGCAAGGATCCGCCTCTGAATGTCTTCAGACGTGAAGGATCGCTTTTGAACTCCTCGTCTTTGGCGTTCAGCTTCGATAATGTCCTCGACTGCCGGCGACGGAACAGGTTTTCCATCCACATAGTCGTACCAGCCACCCGCCGCCTTGCGTCCAAGCCTTCCGGCTTCACACAGCAAATCAGGAATGGCGGCGTAGCGCTCATCCGCATCGCGAGTCGCGGCTCTGCGTTTGCGCATGGCCCAAGCGATATCGAGACCGGACATGTCGGAAACCGCGAACGGCCCCATTGCAAACCCATAGGCTTGCAAGGCCTCGTCGATCTCCTTCGGGGAAGCCCCGTCCTCGATGAGGTACTCCGCATGCCGGCGGTAGA